>Ga0307445_10000576_pt1 | contig 20115 bp, 18 predicted proteins | sample SalMarSW160330MG_FD_202147 | JGI IMG/M metagenome (GOLD analysis project Ga0307445, IMG submission 202147) | Salt marsh sediment microbial communities from the Plum Island Ecosystem LTER, Massachusetts, United States - SW1603-30 | ecosystem: Environmental > Aquatic > Marine > Intertidal zone >... | reverse complement strand
CTGGATGGCGGAAATCGATTGACCTTTGCAGATATCCATAACGAAAATTACTGGGCGCCGAACATGCTTTGGCCGGGTTCCGATCCGGCTATCCAAGGCAGCGGCATGAGCGGATTCATATCCGCCACCAGCGAAGACAACGGGATCACGTACAATCTTGAAGACGACCCTAATGCTGTGCTGACGGTGCACGCACCCTCATCCACGCTTCCCGAAGAGGGCGCGGGAACCGGCATACTGCGTTCCGAAGGTTTCACCGTTCAGGCTGAAGGCTTTTTCGTCGATGTGCTTCCCCGGCCCGACCGCTATCGTGTCGGCGCCCCGGGCACCCAAGGGTACGTCAAGTCGCGCACATCTTATCAATTCGCAGCATGCGACGACCACGTGTACCTCGATGCGATATGGACGAATGAGGCCGACGTATCCATCGGGCCGGTGGTCAATATCGTCTGGGTGGTCTCTGCTTATGGAGAACCCAATCCAAACTCAGATTACCAAAACGCAAACCTGATAGATTTTGAATACACTTCGCCGGAGACTTGTGTCGTTCGCACCCGGTATGCCGATACGCCGGATTGCCAAACTCATCGGGTGAATTACAACGCATTCCCGGGTCACGAGCAAGAGTATATGTCGCGCGCCAATCTGGACGTTCCGCCCCCGTCGATGATCACACGCGGACGGGATACCTCGGGTGGGGCGACGGCCTGGACATTCGGGTTGCATCCGCTCTCCGGCGTCGTTTCTCTGGGAGTCATCTTCGATGTTCATACAGCTTGCTTCACTCCCGACGATTGCCGGCTGGCTTCCGCTTTCGATGCGCCCATCTTTAACGCAGTACTTTGGGATTCTCAAGACGTGCGTATCACGGTCCCGGATTGGGAACGCCTGCCGGAGGGAATCGAACGCGTCACGATCGGCCAAACCCATGCTTATTTCATCACTCCGCACGGAGAATTGCGGGTGCGCCTGTTAATGCAGTTCGGCCCTTAGAATCACACCCGCCCGCAAACCCGACGCGCCGGGAAACACTGTCCTCACGCAGCAGTGGATGGAACACATCAGGGCAATCCCGATCCCGGTATCTTTTTTGTTATGCTTTTCAGCTTTATGTGAAATAATAATATGGTCGCTAATTCACAGCCGGTCATACGCCCAAGCGCAAACCTCGGGCGAAATCGAGGCCGCGCAAGCGGCCGGGTATCGGCCCAAAGGAGGAAAATCCATGAAAATCAACGGTAAGATCATCGCCGTAACCGGCGGCGGAAACGGGATCGGCCGGGAGCTGGTTCTGCAGCTTCTCTTGCGCGGGGCGCGGGTTGCTGCATTGGATATTAAAAATGAAGCGCTGGACGAAACGGTAAAGCTGGCGGGCGAAAACAAGGCCGACCTTTCAACATACGTTGTGGATATTACCCGTCGGGATGCGGTCCAAGCGCTGCCCGATCAGATCATCGCCCGGCATGACGGCATCGACGGTATTATCAATTGTGCGGGCATTATTCAGCCATTCGTCAGGTTGAAGGACCTGAATTACGATTCGATCGAGCGCGTGATGAACGTCAATTTTTATGGGACTCTCTTCATGGTAAAGGCGTTTCTGCCCCATCTTCTGGCGCGGCCCGAAGCCCACATCGTAAATGTTTCCAGCATGGGCGGTTTTCTGCCGGTGCCGGGCCAGACGGTCTACGGTGCGTCGAAGGCTGCGGTCAAGCTGCTGACCGAAGGCCTGCATTCGGAACTGCTGAATTCCAACGTAGGTGTGACCGTTGTGTTCCCGGGCGCCATTGGAACCAATATCGCCGCCAATTCCGGCGTCGGAGCCGGCCTCCCGGCCGGCGAGGAACAGAGTTCATTTAAAATGCTGCCTCCCGGCAAGGCGGCGCAAATCATTCTCGACGGGATGGAGAAAAATAAATACCGCGTTCTCGTCGGGCAGGATGCGGTCTTCATGGATTTTCTTTGCCGTCTCAGCCCGGAACGCGCCGCGCGGTTTATTTATAACCAGATGAAGTCGCTGTTGCCTTCGTAAGGAAGAAAGTACACGGATATACCAGAAAGGGCCGCAGAAACAAGGGGCATTGCGAGCCCTGCACCGGCCTGAGCGGTGGTCTTGCCGGGGCGGGTGTGGCAATCCCCTACTTTGATAAAGTGGGAGATGACTTCGCTTCCGGCGCCTGCCCTGAGCGTGCCGAAGGGTCGCTCGCAATGACTCCGGTGTTCTCGGCTCTTTTCGGTCTTTCGGTGTACGTTTTTTCAACCCGGGCAGTCTGCCCCGCGCGTCAAACGATCGTCACCGTCAATGTAAAATCAGCCCATGTTCCGCCCTGCACGGCGTCCAGGATGTATTCCTGGGATTGCGGCAGCGTTCCCGTCCAGGTCGTCTGCGCGGCGGAGGAATCCACCAGGGATTGCCCGCCTGAAAATCCGCGGATGGATAGATACACGGTGCCCGTCGTGGAGGCAAGCGAGGCGGTCATGGTTTGGCTGGCGCGCGCCCACAGCACGTAGGAGATGGTCTTGGCGGCGCTCCCGCGGCCCCACACGGATCCCGAATAGGCACCCCACGCAAACTGGATCCGGGCGGGGATGTCCACCAGGAGCGAGTAATTTTCCGTGGTCCCGCCGCCGTTGTACACCCTCACGATGTAATCTCCCGTCCGCGGAAGCCACCCCTGCCAGGACGTCTGGCCGCTGGCTGCCGTGACGAGGTAATTCCCCGTCCACCGGTTGTATATTTCCAGATAGATATTGTTGTCGGCCGATTCCGCCTGGACGATCATCACCTGGTTCCAGCCCGCCCACAGGATATAGGATTGCGACGCCCCGGAGGCGAGTGATCCGGAAACGGTGGCCGAGGTGGTGCCCGTCGTAAAAGCGATCCGGATCAGCGAATCCGCACGGATGCCCGCGGCCGCGGATCCGGCGGGAGCCGCGGATACGATTCCGGCTTGCACGAGGGATGGGTTTGGAGGATCGGCCGGGAGGTCGCTCGAAGGCGCAAAGGCGCTGGTGGCCAACAAGGCTGCTATTCCAAAGATCAATGTCGGTACGAACGAAGTCCGGAGAACGAATATTCTTTTCATGGCGACTCCTTTTCGGCAAGAACTGTCTGTTGCCGCTCAATACGGTTATTCCTTTGGATTATACATCTGAAAAAAACCATCAGTACTCGATCTGATGGTTTTCTTATTTGTATGGATTGCGCCGAGAAGACTCGATAACCCCGAGTGTAAATATAATTATTCGGAGTTTTCGGCTCTTTTCGGTGCCCTGCTGTACTTTTTCGCCACTGTGATTTCCATCCGAGGAAATTCCCTTCCGGATCGGCGGCTCACGAACGTCATCCGGCCGGGGCCTTCTCACTGTTTGGAGAGGATAGTTCCCATGAGGGGAGTTTCCGGCTTCGATCGGACGGCGGGGCGCACTTGCGATTCCCTGTACAATTAGCGTTTTCCGCGGCTGCTCGAGGCCGACACCCGCCCGAAAGTTCTGCATCCTGGGGCACGTCCCGGGAGGATCGTAGCCGGAGCCGGGAATGTCGTGGACAAAAGGGGAATGACGCATCAATGTCGCATATACGACGTTGTGATCCCGGGGGCGGTTTCTAGAATGGGGGATATCTTATGAAAAGGAGAATTCCATGAACCAGCCCAACCTCGGCCTCAAAGTTTCTGAATTGCGGCAACAGAAAGGCTTCACGCAGGAACTGCTCGCGGAACGCTGTGAAGTCAGCCCGCGCACCATCCAGCGCATCGAAAGCGGCGAAGTGGATCCGCGCGCCTACACCGTGCACTGCCTGGGCGAGGCCCTCGATTTCGACTTCGGCGAGGAGAACACGGCCAATGAAAACATCTGGCTGGCGCTTCTGCACCTGAGCAGCATGTTCTGCATTCTCATCGTCCCGCTTCTGCTGTGGTCGTGGAAGAAGAACAGCTCCTACAAGATCGATCACCAGGGGCGCCAGGTGCTCAACTTCCAGATCACCATGATGCTGCTGCTCCTTGCTTCCGGCTTCCTGCTCATGGCTTGCCCCGCCGCGCTTGTCATCGTGGGCGAAGATGTCGTGCGGCAGATGGAAAACTCCGCATGGTTCGTACTGGCGCTCATGTGCCTGCCGGCGCCCATGGTTCTCATCGGGATCTTTTGCACCTATCAGGGTGTGGTCAACGCCATGCGGGCATTATTGGAAAAGCCGATCCGGTACGCGCTCAGCATCCCGTTTGTAAAATAAAATCCGCGAAGTCCACGAAGGAAAACATGAAGGGCGCGAAGATGCTAATTATTTTTCTTCGCGCCCTTCGGCATCTACTTCGTGGTCCCCATCCCGGCCGCCGGGGCGGGCTTCATGGACTCTTTCAGCCGCCGCACCGCCTCCACCACGTCGGCGCGGTGGCCGAACCCGCTGAATCGGATGAACCCTTCGCCCGACGGCCCGAATCCGGAACCGGGAGTGGTGACGACGTGGGCACCCTCCAGAATTTCAGTGAACACGTCCCACGATCGGCGGCCGGGAAATTCGGCCCACACGTACGGCGAGTTGACGCCGCCGTAGCTCTCCAATCCCAAACCGGCCAATCCTTCCTTGATGATCCGGGCGTTTTCCATGTAATAGCCGACCGTCTGGCGCATTTCCGCCAGCCCCTCGTCGTCCAGCGCGGCCAGAGCGCCGTATTGGGCGATATTCGAAGCGCCGTTGAAGAGCGTGCTCATCACCCGGTTCCAATCCTTGCTCACCGGCGCGCCGCCCTCGAACGCCAATTCCCGCGGAACCACCGTCCAGCCCAGGCGTACGCCCGTAAAACCGATCGGCTTGGAAAACGAGTTGACCTCGATCGCCGTTTCGCGGCTGCCTTCGATCTCGAAGATGGAACGCGGCAGGCGGTTGTCCTGTATGAACGCGGCGTACGCGGCGTCGAAAATGATGATCGACCCGTTGCGCCGGGCGAAGGCGACCAGTTCCCGCAGCTGCTCGCGCGTCGAAACCGCGCCGGTGGGATTGTTGGGCGAGCAGAAGTAGATCAGGTCGGTGCGGGGCAGCGCCGAAAGATCGGGAAAGAAGGCGTTGGCCGGCGAGCAGGGCAGGTACACGAGTCCGTCGAATTGCCCGCGTTCCGGGTTGTGCGCCCCGGTCGCGCCCGCCATCACGCTCCCGTCCACGTATACCGGGTAGGCCGGATCCTGCACCGCAATCGTCACCTCCGACCCGAACAGCATCTGCAGCCGGCCGCAATCGCACTTGGCCCCGTCGGAGATAACAATTTCCTCCGGGCTGACCGCGCCGTGATACCACTTATCGGATATTTTGGTTTTCAGGTTTTGAAGCAGCGCCTGGCCTTTGGGGTCGTCGTCGTAGCCGGAATAGCCTTCCGCCGTGCCAAGCGTCAGCGCGGCATTCCGCAGCCCCTCCACAATGTGAGGCGTGAGCGGCTCGGTGGTGTTGCCGATCCCCAAGCTGATGATCCTGGCGTCCGGCTGCCGTTCCAGCAGCGTCCGCCGCCTTCTGCCGATTTCGGGGAAAAGATATCCGGCCGGAAGTTTGGCGATGTTGGGATTGCGTTTGACCATGTGGTACCTCGGTGTAGGGCGGGGTTTGACAAATCCAGAATAATTATAAACGCAAGATACGTGCGGCCACGTACCGATTCGAAAAGTCTTCTCCTTAAGGATATTTGTTGTCTGTTTTTCGGGTTTTGCCTGGGCTGTCCTAAAAAGGGAGGTATGGCTTTTTATGGAAGACGCTTGCACTCGTAGAATTCGTCATTCCCGCGTGGTCTTAGCGGGAATCCAGAGGTTTACAGGACAAGTCAACACGAGGATAACGATCCAAAGGATGCTCTATTGATCTTTTTAGACAGTTCCGAAGCGGTCTTGGGGAGTAGGTATGTAATTGGGAGAAAAAACTCGGCAACCAAAACCGGTTTAAAAACCCTCCCCCCTGAGAATATTGGTTGATTGTGTTTGGTATTTTCTCCCCCCATCCCGAGGGGATGGGGGGACGTGAACTTGGGGGGGAATGGGGGAAGGTCTGATGAGGGAGAGAATTCCGCGCTACGCTTTGAATTTTTCCAGTTCCTCAAAATCCAGCGTGGCGAAGTAATCGTCCGCCGTTTCCGCCCGGCGGATGGGAATCACTTCGCCGTTTTCGCGCAGCAGCAGTTCGGCCGAGCGCAGCTTGCCGTTGTAGTTGAAGCCCATCGCGTATCCGTGCGCGCCGGTGTCGTGGATCACCACGATGTCGCCGGGCGAGATGACGGGCAGCCGGCGGTCGATCGCGAATTTGTCGTTGTTTTCGCACAGTGACCCGGTGATGTCGTACGCATGGTCGGCTGGCTGGTTTTCCTTGCCGAGCACGGTTATATGGTGATAGGCGCCGTACAGAGCCGGCCGCATCAGGTTGGCCATGCTGGCATCCAGCCCGACGTAGTCTTTGTACGTGTGCTTAATGTGCAGCACGGTGGACACCAGCCAGCCGTACGGCCCGGTGATCACCCGGCCGCACTCCATATAGAGGCGGGGCGGCTTCAGCCCGCCGCGGACGAGGCGGGTCTCATAGAGGTCGTGCACTTCCTCGGCGATCTGGTGGAGGGGCACCGCAACCTGTTCGGGGGTGTAGGGAATGCCCACGCCGCCGCCCATGTTGAAAAATTCAATATCGATCCCAAGCTCGCTCGCAAGGTCCGCCGCCAGGTCGGCGAGCATCCGCACAGTTTCGACGAAGTAGTTGTAATCGAGCTCGTTCGAAGCGACCATCGTGTGCAGGCCGAACCGTTTGACCCCCCTGGCTTTAAGCTGGCGGTACCCCTCAAAAATCTGTTCGCGGGTAAACCCGAATTTCGCCTCGGCCGGTTTGCCAATGATGAAGTTTCCCTCGCGCGCGTTCCCGGGGTTGTACCGCAAACAGACCAGCTCCGGCAGGCCGGCACAGTGTTCGAGGAAGTCGATGTGGCTGATGTCGTCGAGGTTGATGATCGCGCCCAGCTCGCGGGCTTTTTGGTATTCGCGGGCCGGCGTGTCGTTCGACGAAAACATGATGTTCTCGCCCACGATCCCCGCCTTTTCGGCCAGCAGCAGTTCCGGCAGGGAGCTGCAATCCGCGCCGAATCCTTCCTCCTTGAGAATTTTAAGGATAAACGGGTTGGGAAGGGCCTTGACGGCGAAAAATTCCTTGAACCCGGGGATGCCGGCAAACGAGGCTTTGAGCAGACGGGCGTTTTCGCGGATGGCCTTTTCGTCATAAATGTGAAACGGCGTGGGATGCTCGCGGGCGATGGCGGTGATCCGGTCCAATGTGAAGGGAAGATTTTTTTTCATGGTTGTATTTTCGGCCATTTCCGCCATTCTCCCGCCGGACGTCCGGGGATTACAGCAACCCCATCTGTTTCATCACCGCCTGAACTTTTTCCTTGTTCGGGGGGCGCAGTTCGCAGATCGGCAGCCGGTAGACTTCGTTGCACATGCCTTTTTGGGAAAGCATATATTTTATGGGAATGGGGTTGGTTTCGACGAATTCAACGGCAAAAAGCGGAGCGAGTTCTTTTTCCAGCGCTTCGGCTTCGGAAAATTTCCCTTCCAGGCCCAGTTTTACCAGGCGCGCCATCCGCTCCGGAACGATGTTGCTGGCCACCGAGATCACGCCGTCGCCGCCGGCTTTGATCAGCGGAAGGGTCATGTTGTCGTCGCCGCTCAGCACGCTGAATGCCTTTGTCTTGCGGGCGATCACATCCTTCATCTGGTTCAGATCGCCCGAGGCTTCCTTAACCCCGACGATGTTCGCGCAGTCGGTCATCAGCCGTACGAGCGTGTCGGTTTCCAGATTGATCCCGGTGCGCCCCTTGATATTGTAGATAATGGATGGGATGGAAACGCTTTCCGCGATTTCCCGGAAATGGCGGTACATGCCTTCCTGGGTGGGTTTGTTGTAATAGGGTGTCACCAAGAGCAGCGCGTCGGCTCCGGCCTTGCGGGCGTGCTTGCTCAGGCGGATGGCCTCGCGGGTGCTGTTGGAGCCCGTGCCGGCCAGAACCTTCGCGCGCCCGTTGATGTGCTCGACCGTCAATTCGATCACCCGGTCGTGCTCGTCGTGGGTCAGGGTGGGGCTTTCGCCTGTGGTGCCGCACGGGACGATCCCGTCGACTCCGCCGGCCAGGTTGAAGTCGATCAGCTTCTTAAGCGCTCCTTCGTCGACGTTCTCGTTGATGGTGAAGGGGGTGACGATGGCGGTATAAAGACCTCGAAACATGATGGCTCCTTTTTGGCAATTATGTCCGGGAGGATGAATTCGGAGGAACGATGACTTCATCCATCAGATCATCGATGGAATAAAAACCCTTTTTGCCCAGGATGAACTCGGCGGCCATGACCGCGCCGGCCGCGAACCCTTCGCGGCCGCGGGCGGTGTGCCGGATTTCGATGGTATCCGCGGGACTGTCGAACATCACCAGATGCGTGCCGGGAATGGCTCCGCCCCGGGTGCTGGAAAATTGAATTTCGTCGGACTCGATTTTGCGGTCCAGTTTATCCGTCACCAGCCGTTTTTTGCGGTCGAGGTTGTCGAGAAGGATTTTACCCAGCATGACCGCCGTGCCGGAGGGAGAATCGGCTTTGCCTTTATGATGAAATTCGTGGCCCAACACGTCGTAATCCGGAAAATTGTTGAGCATCCGGGCCGCGCTTCCCACGATCCGGAACAGGACATTCACACCGATCGAATAATTTCCCGACCAGATCAGACCGACCCGGTGTTCCTCGACGATCTGTTTCGCTTCGTCCATGTGATTATACCAGCCGGTTGTGCCGATAACCATGTTTTTTCCCAGAGCGGCGAGTTGCCGGATGTTGGTCAGCGCTGTTTTTGGCGTGGTGAAATCGATGCACACTTCCGCTTCCGAGAGAACCGCCGCGGTGATTTCCTTATGACAATCCCCGCCGGCAATGGGATCCACAACCGCGGTTATGGTGTGGCCCTTTGCTTCGGCGAAGCGGCGGACCGTTTGACCCATTTTGCCGTAACCGATCAAGGCGATGCTGGTCATGGGATGTCCTCTTGGCTGCCCAGATATTATCCACGAAGCCTGCCCCGGTTGGTGTGGCCGGGGGGCACGAAGTAATATCGGAAGGGCACGAAGAGGATTGAAAAAATTCTTCGTGTTCTTCAGGTTCTCCTTCGTGTTCTTCGTGGATGGGCAGTGCCTATTTTACCCAATCCCGCTCAAGAGGCCAAACCGTCCTGCCATCCCCTTGGAGAGGGATTCCAGGCAATCTTGACAACGGTTCAAATAATTGTTACAAATATTAAATAAGTATAAACCTATATGTAACAGAGGATCAATGGATTTCAGAAAAAAATATCCCCTTTCGGCGCGCGAAGCCGTCTATACCCCGATGATTCTGCGGGGCGGTACGTTCACCGATGGTTCCCTGCCGTATCCGTCCCTGAACGGCATCCGGGATTTCGCCGCCTATTGCGGAATCCGCGACGGGGCCGTCCGAACGGCCCTGTCCAGGGCGCATGCGGAAGGCGCCGTACGCATATATATGGATTCCGGAAAGGTGACCCGCTATCGGCTGGTGGAATCCCAAATGGAAATGGGGCTGACGGTCAGTGGCCGGCAGAACCGCCCGGAAGGATTCATCATCGCGGTGTTCTCCTTCGCCACGGAGGAGGAACCGGCACGGGCCAAGGTTCGCGAAACACTCAAATACTACGGTTTCAAGAAATTGGCCCAGAACACCTATATTAATGGGCGGATTGAAACCACCGGCCTGAGGAAGGTCATGCGTGCGTTCGGCCTGGAAAAGAACCTCTATCTCTTCGATTGTCCGAGCGTGGACGATACGGATCTGATCGAAAAAATCCTCTCGGTGTTCGAGATCGGAAAGCGAAACAAGTTCCTTCAGAAGTTCCATCGTGATCTGGCCGACTTCCTGGAGGAAAAAAACCTGGATACGGAGGAAATCGTCCACCGGATGTACTACGCGGGGCCGGTGCACTGGACCATTTGTCGTGTGGACGAACCCCCATTCCCGCCGAAATATCTCCCCGCGGATTATCCATTGGACTCGATCCTCCGGCTCTACGAAGGCATGTTGCGGAAACATGGAAAAACCCTTGTGACGCACTATCGAAAAGTGAATACGTAGGAGGATGGGATGCCGAAAAAAATCATCATCATCGGCGCCGGGATGGGCGGCCTGGCGGCCGGCGTGTACGGTCAGCGCAACGGCTTTGATACCGTTATTTTCGAAGCCCACCATCAGCCGGGCGGGCAGTGCACAAGCTGGTCCCGCAGAGGATTTTCCTTTGATGCCTGCATCCATAGTTTGAACGGTTTTAAACCGCAGACCAGGGTTAATGCCTTCTGGCGGGAATTGGGGGCGATGCCGTGTGAATTGGTGAAACGAGCGGAATTTGTAAGCGCCGTTTTTCCGGATGGAACGTATTGTCACGACTATTTCGATTTGGAAAAACTCGAATCCCATTGGAAGCAGCTGTCGCCGAAGGATGCGGGGGCCATTGATGGGTTTATCCGCGGCATCAAGTCTTTTCTCAACGAAGAAGATTTATTGGGCATCACCAATTTCGGGACTTTTGGAGAGAAGCTTTCCCTGCTGCCGTTTTTCCTCACCAAGGCGAAATACTTCCGATATTCCATGGGTTCCTTCGCAAAGAAATTTACCCATCCCCTGCTTCGCAAAGCGTTCCCCTTACTGCGATACTCCGTGCCGGATGTTCCCTTGTTCGGATACCTTGCCGAGCACGCCAGCTATATCTATGGCGATACCGGCTGGCCCAGGGGAGGAGGATTGGCCTTGTCGCGCAGCATTGCCGCCCGGTACAGGCAATTGGGCGGGGCTATCCACTATCGAAAAAGGGTGGTCCACATCTTGATCGAGAATAACCGCGCCTGCGGCGTCGAGCTGGAAGACGGCACGCGGCACAACGCCGATTATATTGTGTCAAACGCGGACGGACGAAAGACTATTCTGGAGATGCTGGGCGGTCAATATGTGAATCCGAAGGTGGCCAGGTATTGCCGGCCATTTTCCGAAGACGGGGAAGTGCCCTCGGCGGTGATTGTGTGTTTGGGCGTGAAACGGGATTTATCCTCCTATCCCTCCGGCTTGATCATGTTTTTGGATCAACCGGAAATCATCGGCGGGCATACATGTGAACACCTGCACATGCAGATATTCGGATTTGATGACAGTATGGCTCCGGCCGGAAAAGGGGTCATCAAGGTTGAGTTGTTCGGAAAGCCATCGTATTTTTCACGGTTGGGCGATGATCCGGCCGCTTATCAGGCGGCGAAACAAAAGATTGCGGAAAAGGTGATCGCTTTACTGGAGAGGCGGTTCCCCGGCCTGCGGGAGGACATCGAGATTGTGGATGTGTCCACGCTGCAGACTTGGGAGCGCTACATGGGCGGCACGCAGGGACACAATAACTATCCGAGCAAATACAAAGACCTGACCGACATTCGCAATGTTCTGGATTTCCTGTTCGGGTGGAACAGGATGTTCACGCTCCCGGGGTTGAATAACTTCTATTTCGCCGGCCAATGGGTCACCTCCATGGGGTCCCTGTTTTCGAATGCCTTGTCCGGAAGAACTGTCGTGGAGAAGATCTGCAGGCGGTGCGGGGTGAAATTCGAAGGAGCATCTTCTCCTGTGGGCTAATCGTTAATGGAATCCACGAAGAATATGAAGAAAAATCGGAAGGACACGAATTGTATTAGTTTGGAAAACTTCGCGTCCTTATGGCTTCCGCCTCGGTTCCTTTGTGGATTCCGTCAGCCCCACGACTGCAATTCGAGGATGTTCCCTTCCGGATCGGCGGCATACACAAACGTGAGCCGGCCGATGCCGTGCAGATCCTTTGAGACCACCGTTCCGATGGATTTTCCGCCATGGGCGAGGATTCGCTCAAGCACGTCCGCGACCTCCTCGACTTCGAAGGCGATGTGGGAAAATCCCTCGCGGTTGGCGGCCGGTGCGGCTTTGGGTTCGTTGGTTTCATACTGATAGATTTCAAGCGTCGGTCCGAAATCGCCGCAGCCGGGGAGGCGGAGATGGACGCCCGAGAAGGAGGCGCGCTTGACCCCGGTTCCCTTCTCCAGCCATTCCCCGGAAAGATGCCGCTCGGGGGGAACCCTCACGCAGCCGAATACCTCTTCGTAAAACCGCGCCAGCATTTTCCAATCTTTCGCGATGATGTTGGTGTGTTTGAATTTCATAATTCCGCCTGAATTCTCCACGAAGGACACGAAGAAAAAACCGGAAGCGCACGAAGGATTTAATAAAAAATATTTCTTCGTTTCCTTCAGGTTTTCCTTCGTGCTCCCTGGATCGCCCGTGCGGTCCAGGGCAGGCTTCATGGATTAATCCTCCACACGCCGCACCGCCCAGACCGTCCCGGTATGATCCGGGCAGTGGATCCGATGGACGCGCGGATCTTCCTCGTACCAAGACGGAAATCCCATAGCTACCCGCCAGGTATAGAGATCGATCACATGCAGCAATGCGGTGCAAACGCCTTCCGGCCGCGCATAAGGATTCTCATAATAAAAGACGTCCCCGAGGCTGTGTTTGCATTCCCCGAGCTTCGCGATCATCCGGAGCTCGATCCGCGCCAGCCGGTCCCAATAGGCATGGTACGCGTCGTGGGTCATCGGTTTGGCCAGGTCGATCCCCAGGCTCAGTTTCCCGTGTTCGTTCATGATGGTCTGCTCCTGATCTGGATTCCACGAAGGATACGAAGAAAAAAACGGAAGTTCACGAAGAAATTGGTTATTATTTTTCTTCGGGTCTTTCGGATATACTTCGCGTCCTTCGTGGATTCATTTTTACGCAACCGCGCCGTGCTTTAGCATGCGGTACATATTCCGCGCCAGGTTTTCCACCGTGCGCAGCCCGAGCGTGTCACTCTTCGCTTCGCCCATGATCGTGCCGCCGGCGTGGCTGAACCCCCGGCCGTCGCTCACCACCCGCATATTCTGCTGCAGCAGAAAGGTGTGAATGTTTTGCAGGGTGGTCTCCTGGCCGCCGTTGCGGAATCCGCCGCAGGCGATCCCCGCGCCGAGCTTGCCCGTCAATTCCATCTCCTGCTCGTAACTGGGCCGGAGCGGCACGCTGCGGTCCATCATATTCTTCAGCGTCCCCGAGACCATCCCGAAGTACACCGGCGAGCCGAGGATCAATCCGTCGCATGCGCGCAGCGCATCGAGGATCCCCGCCATGTCGTCGTCGAACACACATTGGCGTTTGGCCTGACAGGCCCAGCAGCCGGTGCAGGGGTGGATGTCTTTCCTGGCGAGTGAGAGGAAGGTGCATTTGGCTCCTTCCTTCTCCAATATCTCCAACGCATGGCGGACGGCAAAGGACGTATTCCCGTTTTCATTCGGGCTTCCGGATATTCCCAAGATTTTCATGGATTGCCTCCCGTACAACACCTGTGGATTTGCCGCGATGGACAAATAGGAATTTGGCAACTACTCAGCTCGATTTCTCTTTCCTGTACACCGAAACGCCGAAAAGCGCCGAATACACCGGATTTTTTATTAATATCTCTTTAATTGTCACCCTGAGCGCCAATCTTCAGGGGGGCATGTACTCCGCATGACATCTTTTTCAGAGATTGATAATAATTAATCCGTGTAATCGGATCTTCTCGGTGCAATCCGTGTACGCTCTTCCCGATCTGAGCAGATATGGAATTTTATCCGCGTGCCATATGGGTCATCCCGCTTCGTTTTTCTTCAACCGTACGTCTGCTCCGCGGACGGTTCTGCCTATCCGGCCATCGCGCCGCGCAGGAAAAGCGCGAAGGGGATGAAGCAGACCAGCCCCATCACCGTTACCACCAGCACGCCCGCCGAGTCGAAAGGCGCCGCGGTCATGACCGGCTGCAGGAGCATCACGACGATCAAACCGATGAAAAGCATGCTGAGAGAAAAAAGCAGCCCCAAACCGCTTGCGTAGCCGAGCGCCCGGCGCCTCCAAAGCAGCACCCCGCCGATGATCCAGGCCGGAGAAATGAGAAAGTCAGCGATGCTCACCGCGAGTTCCGTTTCCGGAAGGTCGTTTGGACTGCCGGCCACGATACCGACAACCCGCAGCAGGAAGAGGCTGCCCAGTCCGGCCAGGACGCCGCCGCACAACCTTTCCGGCACCGCGCCGGAAAGCCGGGCCTGGATCGCATCCATATCGAACGCCGCGATCAGCCCGATCAGGGTATAGGCACTCGCCGCAGTCAGAGTCAGGTATAACAGGTATCCCGCATGGGGCGGCATGCAGAACAGGTAGATGAGATAGTTATAGAGTATGAATAGGATCGCGCCCGGCCAGAAGAGCAATCCGGCGGGCTTGCTACGCGCGGCCAGCGCCATCGAGCCGAGCAGGATCGGCAATCCGATGAGGAGAGTCACCACATCGTTGGGAACGAAAGCCCGCCGCAATTCCTCGGTTGGATACACCGCCGCGGGGAAAAGCAGGCCGGCGGCGGATGCCGCGGCCGTGAGTATGGCAATCCCGAATGAAAAGGCATAGACAAGCCGGATGCTGCCCCGGACCGGCAAAGACGTGGATTCTTGCGTGTGAGCGGCCATTTGTACGATCCTCCTGATGCGGCTAAAAAAAAAATTGGACACCGGTCATCCCAACAGCGCGTGAGTGAAAAAAGTGATCATCCGCTCGGCATATTCCTGTTTTCGTTTCATCCAGCTTTCGGTGTGGCCGGCCTCCGGGACTTCCCAGAGTGTGCAGCCCGTCCCCGATGCGCGGAAGAATTTCCGTTGCATCTCGCGCTCATAATCGCCGTGCGTCCCGGAAATCAGCAGAACGGGCCTTGGCGCGATTTTTCCGATCGCCTCGACCACCGGCAACGGCGCCGGCACACCCCAGGCGGCCCAGAGCCGGAAGGTCACCCACTCGAATGGCAGATCCAACCAATGCCCGAGCTGCTGCGGCGCGGGCTGGTCCGTGAATCCGTTGGCCGCGGCGCCGTCGGTGATGATGCCGGCAATCGCCTCCGTCGCGGCGGCGGCCTGGATGGCCTGCAGCCCGCCCAGCGAAATTCCCAGCACGCCGATCCGCCTGCGGACGACATCCGGCCGGGCCGTCAGATACGCCGCGCCGGCTTCGATGTCCTCGCCGCCGAACGTGATCCTCTCCCCGCCGCTCTCTCCGTGCGCCCGTAGATCCAGAAGCAGGACGCCGAACCCTTCGCCGGCCAGCGCCATCCCCTGCTCCAGGACCGAGACACGGTTGCCGCCGATCCCGTGGGCGAGGATCACCGCCGCGCCGTTGCGCGAAGGTACGTACCAGCCGCGGATGCGGGTGCCGTCCGCGGAGGCGAACGCGATCGATTCGTAGGTCATCCCCCAATCCATCGGCGACCGGCAGCAGACGGGTTGCCGCGGAGGGTGGACCCGGCCGTTTACGTACAGGATCGGAAGGATGCCGTAAAAGAACAGGGCCAGCCCGGCCAGGAGCGTTCCGAGCGCGAAGAGCACCAGGTTGCGCCAATAGGTGGAACGTGTGTTGGGGTGATCCGCTTTACGGTTCATCGTGTTTGTACGGCCGGGGGCCGCCCGAAAAGGGATGGAGGGCGGACGATATCAAAGATTGGCGAGGATCTGTTTCCGTTTCGCCTGGTATTCTTCTTCGGTGACCAGATGCCTGCTTCGCAATTGCTCCAGCTCTTCCATCCTGGCCACCGCATTCGAAGAGGCCGGAGCTTCCACATGCACCTCCAGGACCTGGATGCGCTTCGGTTTTTCCGGATCGTAGACCACCTTCGCGGAGATCCCGGGCTGGACGAGCGCGGCGTTCAGACGCGAGACGAGGGTTTTGGCCTCGGCCTGGAAGGAAGCGCTCATCGATGGCGTGACCTCCAACAGCAGGCCGATCTGCGGGTCGTCATTGATAGTTGTGCCCGTGTCCCAGACCTTTAATATTTTGGCCGGAGCGGTGACGCCATTCTTGATCCGGGGCGGATCGATGATCCGGTAAAAATACCACAGGGTGGCGAGCACGGCCACCAGCACGATGAATAAGATCGGGATCGCAACGACGTCGCCGGTTTCCAGCATCCGGGAGAAGTTCATCTCGCGCATTGCGGTCCAATCCGTTTCCTGGATCGCGCCGTACAGGCCGCCGCCGATGCTGGAGATGGCAATCACCGCGCTGAGTAAAAAGATCCATCGAATTTTTTTCATGCGATTCTCCACGAAGCCGGACGCCGCCGCAAACGCGAACGGCGGATCCGGAATTGGGCGGTCCTGCAGTGATTGTAACAATGATTCCCGGAGCGGGTTTTTCCTTGCGGCACAACCGATCGGGGATTAGGGATGTCCCCCTTCAGGGCGCCGATGAAGGATCCTGCCGCGGCAGCATATGGGACCGGGACCGGATAAAAAGCAGGCTGATGATTCCCAGCGCCGCCGACACCGCCCAGAACACAAACGGCGCGCCGGGGGCGATCTCCGCCAGCGTGTTGCCCATCGGGGGGGAGGCCAGGTTGCCCAGAAAGAAGAACGTCATCACGAACCCGGTCGCCGTGCCGGCGTAGGCCGGTCCCACATCTTCGGTTTCAACCGCCATCGTCAGGACCAACGCCGCCGATCCGTCGCGCGTCATTCCCGCGAGCACGACCGCCGCCCACACGGTCCAGCCCGCGGCCGCCGAAAGCAGGCCGCTGCCCGCCGCCATGGCCACCAGCGCTCCCAGCAGAACCGTCTTCCGCGAACCCAGCCGGTCGGAAAGCAGCCCAATCGGCAGAATGAGCAGAAGGCTGGTCACATAGATCAGGGATACGGCCGCATCCGCGGTCGCACCGGGCCATCCGATCCCGCGCAAGTAGAGGGACAGGTATCCCGCCATCCCCTGCTGGCAGCCGCCGATCCCGAGGAAGGTTAATCCCAAAAGCCAGAGTTCCTTCCTGCGCACAATGTGGGAAAGCGCCTGCCGCATGGGAATCGCCGGTACTTCCACGGCCCCCGCAATTTTCCCCGGGACGGGGTCGAGCAACAACCAGAGGGCGGCGAAGGGAACGGCCAGTGCGCCAAAGAAGAACATCACGTTGCGCCAGTTTCCGAGCCAGGGGGAAAGCACCGTGGCGCCCAGCAGCGATCCCAGCACCAGTCCGAGCGCCATGCCCATGGAAAGAATGCCGTTGGCCAGCCCCAATTCCCGGTGCGGGAACCGGATCCCGCTGATCTTGAAGCCGCTGGTCGAGACGAGCGGCACCAATCCTCCGGCGGTCAGCAGGATGAGCATCAACCCAGTGAAATTTCCCGCCAGTCCGCGCAGCATGGTGGTCGAACCGACCAGCAGGATTCCCGCCACGAGAACCCGCTTGGGGCCGAACCGGTCGATCAACGCGCCGCTGATCATGCCGGTGAAAATGGCCAGCAGCGATCCGATCCCCCAGATCAGCCCGATCTGAAACAGGTCCAGATGCAGATCGGCGGCGATCTCCTCGAACAGAACGGCCAGGCTGGCGCCCGGCCCGCTGATGATAGCGGCGAAGGTTAGGGCGGTCAAAACCAGGATAAGCCAGCGGTAGTTCGAATTCGGCTTCAAGAATATGTCCTTTCTGAAGATACCGGCAAGCTGGAAAAAGATGTTGACTTAATAAAGTTTAACATAAAGAAGCGGTTTTAAATAAATATAAGGAGGAATTACAACCCTCTCCTCTTTCATGGCCCCGGTTCATTTCCCGCCCTCATCCGCTTCCCTCCTGTCGCTGCGCTCCGGGATAAATTCTCCCAACTGATGTTGGGAGAAGGGAGTGAATTTCCCCCTCTCCCAACGTTTGTTGGGAGAGGGCAGGGGTGAGGGGGAGATGGAGTTAACGGGATATCAGGGACTTACGCCAGCACTTTCCACTGCTTCATGGTCTTGGATCCGTACAGGTTCGGCGTTTGCGGGTATTGCGGCGAGGGAAGCACTTCGCGGATGGCTTCGTACCAGTCCGCGTAGGTCGCCGCGCGGGGCAGTTTGGCCAGGGTTTTTAAAGCCACAAAAGTGAACGCGCCGTTGGGACGCCCCCGGAAATAGGCATCGTACGAATATTCCGTTTCCTGGCAGCCTGCCAGCAACAGTCCGGAATTCCGCCCGGGCGGGCTCGAACGGCGCACGGCGCGGCGGATTCCGAATCGGGCCGTTTCACGTTTGGTGAGGAACGCGGCGGGCGGCAAAAAACGCACGGTTGTGTGGCGGGCTTTTATACCCTGCACGGCAGGAGGGGTCGTGATCGGCGCAAACTTCGAGACCGTTCCGGAGTTGCAGGAATCGGAGATCATCACCAGCTTCACGCCCGTTTTCCGGGCGGCGTAGAGGTCGAACAACTCATCGTCGGTGATCGGGCCGCGCGATCGCACGTCGTACGGGCACAGGCATTCGTCCGTGCCGTCCGGCTCGTCGCCGTCCTCATCCGGAACGAAGGAACCGTGCCCGGAATACTGGACCACGATCAGGTCGCCGGAGTCCGCGCCCGCCACGATTTTCCGGATGGCAGAGCGCATGGCATGGCCTGTCGCCTGCCGGTCGATCAGCCGCTGGATGGAAAATCCGCGCCGGGCGAATTCCGCGCTCCAATCGGCGGCGTCGTTCACGCATCCGGCCAGATCGCTGTCGGTTCCGGGATAATCGTTTATCCCGATGCAAAGGGCGTATTTGATCATTCAGGTTCCTCCCATCCGGATGGGATTACTGCATGACGGAACGGGAAAATTATTTTTTCCGCCGGCGCGGGATGAGGAAAGGCGTGGCCCGTTTATACTCCAGGTATTCCGGTCCGAACCGGGCCGCGAGTTCCTTCTCTTCGAAAAGCTTGATGTATAGCAGCAGCCCACCGCCGGCAATCAGAACCAGCGCCAGCGCGGAAAAGGATCCGATGATGACCCCGACCCCCGCGTAGGCGAGTATGGTCCCGAGGGTCATGGGATTCCGGCTGAAGTCAAAGGGGCCCTGGGCGACGAGTTTTTGAGTCGGCATCATCGGAACCGGCGTGCCCCGGCCCGAAGTGACTTGCGTTTCAATTGCCCACAACGCCAGGCAAAGGCCGCCGGCCATTAGCAGAATGCCCGCGGCGGCATTCCATGCACCTCCCGCAAAGCGCGGTATCGAAAATCCCCGGTCGATGATGTTGGAGAGCCACACCAGTGTGATGGGTAGGATCAGCAGGAAGAAGATGCCCTCCGGAATGAAGGCGATCAGCCGCTGGCGGAGTGTAAATTCCTTTTTGGCCCAATCCGTAAATATTTGCATGCTTCCTCCTGGATGTGAAGGCGCGGCGGCGGATTTCCCATCGGCAGGGAGAGTGCACTTATTGTATCAATTGTATCACAGAGCTAATTGTATATAATCCCGTGCATTGTCAAGGGAGAACCGAAGGAGTGTCAGTACGCAAGGACGCAAAGGCGCCGGGGTGCAAAGGAAAAACGGAACGGGCTCTTACTGGTTCTCTTTCCGCAGGTGTTGCAGCAACTCGCTGAATTCGTGGATCGACAGGTCGGCAGCCGTCCGGGTATCCCCCCCGCGGAAAAGGCAGGTACGGACCCCGGCGGCAATGCCCGCCAGGATGTCGATCTCCCGGTCTCCGACGGCCAGCGTTTCGTCCGGCCGGAGACCATGGGCGTGCAAGATGGCCTGGTAGGCGGATGGATCGGGCTTGCGGGGATGGCCGTCTTCGTGCGTTACCCACCCGGAAAAGAGGGATGTCATCTCATGCGTCTCCAGCAGGCCGGTTGTACCCTCCAACCCGCGGTGGGTGACGATGACGTTTTTCCCCCCGGTCGAAAGGATGTATTCGCAAACGGTTCTGGCGCCGGGAAACGGCGGTTGTGCGGCATAGGTGACTTTGTCATAACGGCCTTCGAATACCCGGCCCAGATCCTCTTCCGTTAATTGGTATTCCGCCGCCAGGGTGGTGAGGCAATGCGTGAGGGATTGCTTCGCCAACGCCAGTACCTTGTCCATTCCGGCGTCCTTTCCCAGCATGCGCAGCGCTTCCGTAAATGCGCCCGCGATCGCGGGATACGTGTCGAACAGCGTGCCGTCCACATCCCAAATGATGTTTTTGACCATGAGTTTTTTCCATAGGATTGAATT
>Ga0307445_10000575_pt1 | contig 20128 bp, 23 predicted proteins | sample SalMarSW160330MG_FD_202147 | JGI IMG/M metagenome (GOLD analysis project Ga0307445, IMG submission 202147) | Salt marsh sediment microbial communities from the Plum Island Ecosystem LTER, Massachusetts, United States - SW1603-30 | ecosystem: Environmental > Aquatic > Marine > Intertidal zone >... | reverse complement strand
GGACGAAATATATGCACTTCTTCAGCGCTTGGAACATGAAAAATGCGACACGTCGCGTGGATGAGTGCAGATTCGGATTTAGAACCGATTCAAAGCAAAAAACTCGGTGTGGGTTATCAAGAGGCACCCCCCCAAAGAGCGGTGCTATCCTTTATTTCATTGGGTTCAAGCTGATCCACAATGCATAACACTTCGGATTACCCAAGGCTCTTATTAGGAGAATTTCTGTAAAATGGAACTGCTTATATGGTTAGGCATAGGATTATGTGTTACACAATCGGCCATGTTTTCAGGCCTGAATTTGGCTTTTTTTAGTATCAGCAAACTTCGCCTTGAAATCGAAGCATCAAAGAACAATAGGAATGCATCGAAGGTCCTTTCGTTGAGAAGGGATTCGAATTTCTTGCTAACGACAATTCTTTGGGGGAACGTTGGCGCTAATGTTCTTTTGGCGTTGTTATCCAATTCAGTGCTGACAGGCATTGTAGCTTTTGTTTTTTCGACGGTCATCATTACTTTTATCGGAGAGATAGTGCCACAAGCATATTTCTCTCGACATGCCTTGAAAATGGCCGCCTTGTTATCGCCAGCTCTTCGCTTCTATCAAATTCTTCTATTTCCCGCAGCAAAATCAACAGCCTTAATCCTCGACAAGTGGCTTGGCGCTGAGGCCGTACACTATTTTCAGGAGACAGACCTTCAAGAACTCATAGAAATGCATATAACGTCTGACGAAACTGATATTGCAAGGGTTGAGGGGAGAGGTGCTTTGAACTTTCTTGCAATCGACGATTTGCTGGTGGCTGGTGAGGGAGAGCCGGTAGAGCCAAGAACTATCATAAGTCTTAGATTCGATCAGGACAGACCCATATTCCCAGATATTGAACCTTCGACTGCAGATGATTTCTTGAAATCCATCCACTTTGCCGAAAAAAAGTGGGTCATTATTACTGACCTGTCCGGCGAACCAAGAATGGTGCTTGATTCAGACGCTTTCACAAGGTCCGCGTTGTTTGGGGTGCGGCCTTTCAACCCTTATCTGTACTGTCACCGTCCTATCATTGTCAAAGATGTGCAAGCACGTTTAGGAGAGATTATACCGCATCTTAAAGTTTACCCAGAGCGGCCAGGTGATGACGTGGTTGACGAAGACATAATACTCTTTTGGCATGAGCAGAAACGTGTTATTACCGGCTCAGATATTTTGGGGAGGCTTCTTCGAGGCATTGTTCAACAAGAAAGCGTTCCTTTCCAGAAACTGGTTCATGGAAAGGCATAACAGGCCAACGTAGCCTGGCGGGCAAATCAAGCCCTGGTGACATCATGGCACCAGATTCTAATAATATCAGCTTCTAATGTCCTAAATCTAGATCGCTCTAAGGGGGACATTTCGGGACGTCTTTAAGTAGCCAAATAACCGGCAGTGCGATTTGATTTACGACACATGGTCTGCCATGCCAAGACTAGCTCACTTAGAGGCCTCCGCTTTCTTGCGGAAAGAAGGGGGTCTTCATTCTTCACACATTGCAGTCAATAGAAGGCTCAAGTTAATTGCCTTGATATTAAACCGGATGACCGACGAAGGGCAAAGAAATTATGACCCCCGCACACTGGACCGATAAACATGCCCCCAAAGCATTGGATCGCATTTTGAATCGAGTGACGCACGATCTGTCTGCGGATATTTTACAAAACCCGCAAATGTGGAAGGATTTTGCCGATCGATTGCAAGACCAGTGGCAGCGGCTATTCAGCCTGCTTCATGAGCTGTATGGCTGGCAATACGACTTTTTCTATCATTTGGAGCAGATTGTGCTCGCGGCCGCCCGGAGTTGGATCGATCGCCCGGCGTATCTTAAAGCCCTGGATGCCGAACGTATCGAACAGCCGGACTGGATTCAATCCCAGTCCATGGTGGGCGGCGTACTCTATGTGGATCTATTCAGCGATAACTTGGCCAGACTGCAGGAGCATATCGTTTATTTCAAGAAACTGGGAATCACTTACCTGCACCTGATGCCTCTTTTCGCAGTACCCCATGGGGACAATGACGGCGGCTACGCCGTCAGCGACTACAGGGCCATCAATCCGGACATCGGGACCATGGATGAACTGGCTCAGCTGGCCGCCATCCTTCAAAAAGAGGGCATCGACTTGGCCCTGGACTTTGTCTTCAACCACACTTCCAACGAGCACCGCTGGGCGCGCCAGGCCCAGGCCGAGGATGACGATTACCAGGCATATTATCATCTATTTGACGACCGCCGGCTCCCGGATCAATACCAGCAAAACCTGCGTGATATTTTCCCCATGGTCCGGCGGGGCAGTTTCACCTGGCTCGAAGAGATGCACAAATGGGTCTGGACGAGCTTTAACAGCTATCAGTGGGATCTTAATTACAGCAACCCGGATGTATTTCGGGCCATGGCCTCGGAAATGCTTTTTCTGGCCAATCAGGGCATCACCATCCTACGTCTGGATGCGGTGGCATTTATCTGGAAACGTCTGGGAACCACTTGTGAGAATCAGCCTGAGGCGCATCTGATCCTACAGGCCTTCAACGCCCTGGCAAATATCGCTGCCCCGGCCCTGTTGTTTAAATCCGAAGCCATCGTCCACCCCGACGAGGTTATTAAATATATCCGGCCGGACGAATGCCGGCTGTCCTATAACCCGACCCTGATGGCCCTGTTGTGGGAGGCCCTGGCCACCGGGGAAGTCAAACTCCTGGACCACGCCATGCGTCACCGCAGCCGCCTGCCCCCGGAATGCGCCTGGGTCAATTATCTGCGCTGCCATGACGATATCGGCTGGACCTTCGACGACGCCGATGCCCGTGCCGTAGGGATCGACCCTGTGGGCCACCGCCGCTTTCTGAACGATTTTTACACCGGCAAATTTGAGGGTTCGTTTGCCAAAGGCCTGCCCTTCCAGTTCAATCCGAACAATGGCGACCTACGGATTTCGGGTACCCTGGCTTCCCTGGCCGGGCTGGAACAGGCCTTGGCGTCGGAAGATCCGCAACTCATCGAAACTGCCGTCCGGCGCATCAACCTGATGCGTAGCATAATGCTCAGCATGAGCGGCATCCCATTGATCTATTTAGGCGACGAGTGGGGCATGCTCAACGATTATACCTACCTGGAAAACCCCATTAGAGCCGGCGACAGCCGCTGGGTGCATCGCTCCAGGCGTCGCTGGGAGGCCCGGGAAGATCTGACCGACGCCGACACGCTGCAATGGCGATTTTTCAACGAAATGGTACGCCTGACCCGCATTCGCAAGAACCTGCCCGCATTTTACAACGGCGGGCTGGAGGTGGTCTCCAGCGGCAACCCCCACCTGTTCGCCTATATCCGTCAGAATCAAGGCCAGCGCATCTTGATCGTCAACAACTTTTCCGAACGCCCCCAAAGCATGTCGGCCGATCTCCTTGAATCCCTCGGCTTTGGCGAGGGCGGCCTGGATCTCGTTGCAGACCAACAAGTCGATTCCGGCCGGGGTCTGGATTTGGAAGCCTATCGCTTTGTGTGGTTAAGGCTCGCGGCCATTGGGGTCGCCCTTTAAGGCCAAGCGGGACGCCCTTAAGATTCTAAGTTGACAAGGTGATAGGTGAGTGCTGGATGCGAAGGTATGCCAAGGATTAGCCAGGCTTGACGCACCGGGTGTTTTACATCATGTCATGATCAGGGGGATAGAGCGTCGGAAGATATTCAGAAACGAGAAGGATTGCGAGGATTTTTTAAGTCGTCTCTCGACGTTGTTGCCGGAGACTGAGACATCTTGTTATGCCTGGGCGCTTCTTTCAAACCATGCCCATTTTCTTTTTAGGACTGGCAACATCCCACTTGGCGACATTGATGAGACGATTGCTTACGGGATACGCCGTGAGTCTTAATAGACGCCATAAACGACACGGGCAACTCTTCCAGAATCGACCTTTTATGACAGGGTGACGGGGAGATTGCACGCCTGACTCAAGTACCAATGAGGAACAATGGTGACTGTTATGTCGTTTATACTTATCTTATCATACAATTGACTTGAAGCAATAAACCCCTGTGACGGTGAATACTTGTCAAGAAAACTTCTGAACGATCGTGAGATTGACGGCTTATTAAGAGTCGTTTTTACTTCTACAGGAATGACTGTGCCTCGATCCTCAATAATGAAATCCACTTCGGCTTTTGACTTGGTTCGCCAGTAACGTATTGAGCAGCCTTTCTTGACGAGTTCTGTGGCAATAAAATTTTCGTTTAGCGCACCGACATCAGTTCGGCTCAATACCGGCATGAAATTTTTGATAGCCATATTTCGAAAACCATTATCAATGAAAAAAAACTTTGGTGCTTTCACGAGTTCCAGTCGCTTGTTTTTGTAGAAAGGTGTGCTACGTTCAATGACAAACGTTTTCTCAAGAATACCGATTGCCTCAAGCAGGTCTTTGTAGTTAAACCCCGTCACCGATGAAAGTTCATTATAATTTACGCTGCTGCCAATCTGAAGGGCCAGTGCGCTTATCAGTCTGATCAATTTGAATTCATCTCGAAAATTAAGTATCTGATTTATCTCCCGAAGCAAATACGTATTGAAAATATTTTTTATAACGGTTTCCTTTTCCTTATTTGTTGAGGAAAGAACCACCCTTGGATATCCGCCGTAAATTTGAAAATCAGCATAATAACTGTTGACCCTTTTTATAATTTCATCACTTGGTTCAGACGGTTCAATGAGAACCTTATCGAGTTTGGGGTTCTTAAAATTCAAATATTCCTTGAATGAGAGCGGGTAAAGATTAAAGACAAAAATGCGTCCGACAAGATACTGAATACTCTGCACTGACAATTCAGTTGAAGATGAACCGGTAATAAATATTTTCGCCGGAAATTTGTCGCAGGTATATTTCAAATTTTTCCCGCCGTCGGCGGCATATTGAAATTCATCGATGAAAACATATTCTTGCCCCTTTACGTGAAGGTCGGCAAACGCCTTTATGTCATGCGTAAAGAGGTTGAGTTCATCCCTGTCTTCAAAATCAATGATACTGATCTTGTCCGAATCCAGGTTTTCAGCAATGTGATACATCAGAGTCGTTTTACCACACTGTCGCGGACCTATAATGGCTATGATTTCAGGCGATTTCATCACTGTTTCAATCTTGACTTCAAGGAACCGCGGAATATAGTTTTCAACCTGCCTCATAATTTACCCTGCTAAAATTATCAAAGCTAAAATAATAACTCGGTTAAAATATACTTATAGGCTATTAAAGTCAAGAAAATTTTCAGCAACCAGCTCCTTCCAACACACTGGGAACCAACCGGGACATGGTTAAGGAACAAGACAACATGCTATACGATTTCTTGGCTCGGTAAAAATCAATAAGAGCTGCCCTTTAATGGGTCACTCCATAACCCTTCAAAGGAACGTGGCGGGAATACAACTTGCCGGAAGTTATGCACGTTCTGCACGAACGTGACCCTCAGTGTCCCGAATCCTCTAAATTGCCGTGCCAGGTCTTGAACCGCAAAAGCGAGCGCATTCCCCGCAGCTTGCTGCGGGGTTAGCGAGCGTATCCAAAAAGTGAAGCTTTTCCCACCCTAAAGGGCGGGGCTTCCCGGTAAGGAAGAAAAACAGTTTTTTCCCATAGCTCCCCTCGACTCCGTCCTAAAGGAGGGGCTTGCGGGGAGCAAGCCGGTCAGCGTTCCTTTTACGGTCGAAGATTCCCTGTAGCTTGCTACAGTGAGCTTCAATTCCGTCTTCTCTTCTAGGCTGATACCATGACTGAGAAGCCACCGCAATAAGGAGCCTATGGCACATAAGACGGCAGAAGGGTAGGGGGAGCGGGAATTGACATCCTGTCTGCTACAGAAAACACGAAGTTTCGTTCGCGTAGATGATTTCAGAGTCGGCGGTCTCCACATTTAACGTCTGAATAACGTGATAAATAACACATTATTAAATCACATTATGTGATAAGAACCACAATTATATCCTAAAAAGTCTTGACAGGTTCCCCACACATCATTATGATATTAAACATGAAACGGGATGTTTACCAGAAAATCCTCGAATGGAAATCGTCCAAGCGGCGCAAACCCTTGCTCGTGCGAGGCGCGCGTCAGGTTGGAAAGACGTACATATTGAAACAGTTCGGACATAACGAATATGAAAACGTTGCGTACTTTAATTTTGAAGAAAACCCTGCCCTTGACGACTTTTTCCAGCAAAGACTGGATCCCAAAACAATAATCGCTAATTTGTCCTTGTACCTAGATCGTGAAATTAGACCGGGAAATGAGCTGATCATCTTTGATGAGATCCAGGCATCCAATTACGCATTGAATGCACTGAAGTACTTCAACGAACAGGCCAGTGAATACCACATTGCTACAGCGGGATCTCTGATCGGTATTACGCTCTCTCGACCAAAGTCTTTTCCGGTAGGGAAGGTCAATTTCCTGAATATGTATCCATTGACTTTCTTAGAGTATCTGGATGCCGTAGGAAAACCGAGATTGAGGCAGTTGATCGAAACAAAGAAAGATTTTAATCCTTTTCCCCAAGTGTTTCACAATGAATTGGTTGAATGGCTGAGGAAGTATTTTTTTGTTGGGGGGATGCCAGAACCTGTTAAGCATTTTGTTGAAACCGGTTCTCTCGGCGAGGTGCGGGAAGTTCAAAAGGAGATCATTGATTCCTATATGCTGGACTTTGCCAAGCATGCCATCACTTCAGACATACCTAAATTGGGCATGATATGGAATTCGATCCCCGCTCACCTTTCCAGAGAGAACAAAAAATTCATCTTTTCAGCAATTCGCAAAAGTGCCCGGGCCAGGGAATACGAGAGTGCGCTTCAATGGCTGGAAGCCGCTGGTCTGATATACAAATCCTTCCAGGTCGCCACGGCGAAGTATCCGCTGAAAGGTTACATGAATCGAAGCAGCTTTAAAGTCTTTGTCCTTGATGTTGGCATTCTTGGCGCGATGGCCAATTTGTCCCCAAGGGCGCTTGTTGCCAACGGGACTTTGTTCAGTGAATACAAAGGCGCATTCGTGGAGAATTATGTGGCCCAGCAGTTACGTTCAGGAAAACAAATCGATTTGTATTATTGGACCAGTGAAGGGAAAAAGGCCGAACTCGACTTCTTGTGTGAATTCGGCTCCCAGATTTGCCCACTTGAGGCAAAAGCAGGTATTAATCCAAAGAGCAAGAGTCTTAATTCCTTCGAACGCCAATTTAATCCCGCGGTATTGTCGCGAACGACGCTTTTGAATATGCGACATGATGGGAAAATCCGTAATTACCCACTGTATGCCATCACCCTGTTCCCAGGAACCGACATGGGAACGCAATCAGTGGGTATTTAGGTCCACCCCGGGCTGCAGAATCAGCCATGATTGTCAAATATGGACCTCCAGAATATTCAGTATTCTTGGTTTCCGGACAATACATGTTCGCGCTAATGATAGAACAGGAGAGGAAATGACCAAAAAGGAATTCCTAAAAGCTGTATCTAACTGCGGTGAAGACACTATTCAAATCTTCCTTGATGCACTATCATCGGCCAGTGTCGACTATTGCGTGATTGGCGGCCTTGCAGTAAATGCCTATTCCGAGCCTGTTGTAAGTCTTGATCTTGATGTCGTAGTACGTACGGATGACATTGAAGCCACCTGCAAAGCCGTTGAAGCCCATTTTAAAATTGAGCGTTTTGCCAATAGCGTGAACCTAAGTAGCAGCAAATCTGACTTGAGAATACAGCTTCAGACCGATCCAAGGTATCAGGATTTCATTGCCAGGGCGCTAACTCACTCTGTTCTGGGGTATGAGATGAAAGTCGCGAGTGTTGAAGATGTTCTACGAGGGAAAATTTGGGCTTATTCAGACGAGCAGCGGCGAAAGAGCAAGCGACAGAAAGATCTGGCTGACATTATTCGTCTGATCGAGGATTATCCTTATCTGTCGGATCAACTTCCCGGTTCAATACGTCAACTAATTGAATAGAAAAATCAGAACAATCGGCTTAGTCATGCGGAGAAAAAACCAATCAAACACCGACAAAAAGAGAACAACACAGCAGCTTCAGAGCTCGTCGATGATTTCTTCGATTTCCCATCTAATGCACTTCCGATGTTCCTCATTCTCATGATCTTCTTCAAGTGTGTCTATAATACTTTCTATAAGTGCCAGATCCTCCATGTCCAGGTCTGGTGAATATAGCATGGAACATTCATCGATGGCATCATCATAACGACTCATGGCTACCCTCCAATTGTGACATTGTGTTTTTCAGCACCCTCCATGGAGGCCATGCGTCGCTGCGACTGTCAAACGCCAGAAGCCCGTCTTTCGCCCATGATGCCGGGTTGAACAAGCACACCGATTGTTGTTGATGAGATGCCTCCCATCAGTCTTCCAAGTGAGACGTTTTGTGGAGACCGGTTCAAGGACCAGCCGGTCCCGGCCTTCTCGGAATTTGACTTTTGTTCTTCTTGGATGAACGAGCCTCATCAACTATCACGGCTTGGCCGTCAAAAAGACAACCGTTCAATGCCTGTTTTGCCCTTTCGGCTTCCGAACGGCTAGACATCTCAACGAACCCGAAGTCGCTATTGGCCTGCCTCGTAACCTCCTCCACCTCACCGTATTTGGAAAAAAGATCTTCCAGCTTTTCATAGGTTACATGTCTACCAAGATTGCCCACATAAAGCTTCCTGCTTTTCATGTTTGTCCTCGTTTATATCTCTTATGGTCCATATTTCTCTCAAACAGGAATGTATATTGATCTCGTTCTCAAGGCGTTGGCAGCATGCAGAAATGCTCTCCATAACACTCCTCTCAATAGGCACGATGTGGTCAGAGTTGATTTTCACGTCAGCCAATTTTCTGTTCCGAAAACCGAGGCCGGTCTTAGTAAAACCGGATCCGGGTTTGTGTGCCGGCGTATCTAATCCTTGAACAGCCCGTAAAGATTTGCAGGCCCTCTTTTTTTCCATACTCCGCGGTGATAGGCATCACTAATCAATAACGGGAACGTAATCGTTGCTTCGCCGAAGACCATCTGTTCGTATGACAGATCCACTTTTCCCCAGGAGCATGCTTCCTTGAGCGTGGATCCGGAAAGGCCGCCGTCCCGCTCGTCTGCCACTGTCAGCTGAACTGCGTATTTGTGCATGGGCTTCTCTTCGCCCAAAATATCTGTAGCCACCACAATGTCTTGCGTGAAGTTCTTCGGAACCCCTCCGCCAACCACCAGTATGCCGGTGTCTTTCACGGCGAATTTGATTTCAGTCAATTCCCGGAAGTCCTTAACAGAATCAATCTTGACATGCCCGTCGTCCCGGTTCTTCTGGTGATAGACGAGCCCGAAACCGGCGGAGCAGTCAGAAAAGGCCGGCACGAAGATGGGAACCCCTTTTTCGTAGGCGGAGTGGATAACGGACTTTTCAGTTTGGAGCCCTTCTTTTTCCAGATACTTGCCCATGGCCCAGATAAACTCTCTGGAAGAGTATGCTTGCGCCGGCAGATTGTCTGCTATATGGGCTATGGTCATATCGCAGACCCTGAGTTCTTCTTCGTCAATATAGGTGTCGTAGATCCGGTCGATAGCGAGGTTGTTCAGGGTTGCATCGTCAACAACAGGGCTGCCAATGTAGTGGCGAAAGCCGAGGGCTTCGAAAAAATCCTGATCCACGATAATAGCTCCTGTCGACACAATAACGTCCACCATGTTGCATTCGATCATATCAACGACGATGTGCTTCAATCCAGCGCTGAATAAAGAGCCCGCGAGTGTAAGGATGATTTTGCACCCCTGGTCTGCCAACATGCGATTAAAGATATGTGAAGCCTTCGCAAGATTGCGCGCCTGAAAGGCCATCAATGCGTAGCCCTCTATGATTGGTCGGGCATCAAAGGTCTTAACGTCAAGATGTTCAATCGGCTTACGCAGAAGATCTCGTTTCTCCACTAGTCTTCCTTTCTGTTTGCGAAGATCATACTCAAGACTCTGTAGATCAACTTTGCAGCTGCAAAGTCTGGTGCTCTATTAGAAGGATTGGGGAGTAGCTCTGTGACATCCATTCCCACAACATTTTTCTCCTTAACCACAGATTCTATCAGGTCAACCAGTGTGTACCAGCCCAGGCCGCCAGGCTCCGGCGTCCCTGTGGATGGCATGACGGACGGATCCAAGACGTCTAAATCGATTGTGATGTACACGTCGTTGCTCAGTGCACCGAGGACTTTGGGGGTAACATCTGGCCCCTTCAAAATCTCATGAGCAAAAATTACCCGCTGTGGGTTTAGATGCCTGCGCTCGGATATATCCATGCTACGAATTCCTACTTGAACATAGGGGCAGATTTCCCCGATTCTGGACATCACGCACGCGTGATTATACCGGCTGCCCTCATATTCATCTCTGGTATCGGCGTGAGCGTCGAATTGAAGTACACAAAGATCCTGAAACTCTTCTGCCATAGCTCGCGTTATGCCAACGGAAACCGAGTGTTCGCCACCGATCCCAACCAAAAACTTGCCATCTTCAATGATCTTCTTTGCCGCTCGGTACACAGCCGTTACCATTTCCTCTGGTTCTGGCGCACAGGAGACCGCATCCATCGTTACGATACCGTGTCTGAACACCTCCGAGTCTGTTTCGATGTCGTACAATTCCATGTTCGCAGAAGCATCCAGCAGCGCCTTTGGGCCCCGGTCCGAACCCTTCATCCAGGTGGATGTGCCATCATAGGGAATCGGTAGAATAGCAATGGAGGCCGTCTCGTAACGGCAGTACATCTCTGCCACGGCACCATAGGCATGCGAATGAACGTTAGATTCCATGTGTGGATTCTACGACACGAGTCGGACGGATGCGGGGAATTTCGTCCCGCGCTCCTGGATGTGAACTGTGGGGGACTTCGATTCGAAGAATTGGATAATATAGTCCTTTGCCCCGTCCACATCAAATGGCTTGCATGAAAATAGATCGACGAATGCAAAGCCCTTTCGTGGATAAGTATGCAGTGAGATATGACTCTCTGCAATGATGGTCACACCGGTAATACCTTCATCCTCCGGTACCAGTCCGCTATATCGGAAGACATAGGGTTGGGTTATCTTCGTCATCCCTACCATCATCGGAAGCTTGCTCAAAAGGGAAAAGCATGCATCAAGATCATCCAGAATGACAGGATTGCAGTTATCCAAATCCAGCATCAGATGGGGGCCATAACCATAAGTCTGCTTGTCCATCTTCCATAAATCCTCCTCCAGGCACTTCCACAAATGGCGCCCAGATCAACTAGTACCAACTTGCGTTAATTGACGTCAGATACAAATCTTGTGATTACAATTTGTTACACGCCCTGGAAATGGCTCGGATCTACGCAGGTGAGTACCAATGACGTTCTCGCGCGACAAGTAGCGTATGACCGGGCACACCAGCAAATTAGGACACGGCCTCTTTCAAGGCCTTGCTGGCTTGAAACTTCACTACCTTCCTGGCCTCTATGGTCATCTTCTCACCGGTTGAGGGATTGACCCCCTGTCGGGCTTTTCGAACAACTTTTGAAAAGGTGCCGAAACCGGTGAGCGTTATCTTGCCGTTCTCACTTTTGACGGCCTTTTCAACGCCTACAAAAAGTGAGCCTAGGGCTCTCGTTGCCTCGGCCTTTGAGATACCAGCATCGTCTGCCATCTGTGCAATGAGTTCTGCCTTAGTCATTGGGTATTTCTCCTTTCTTGGATCCCAAAAAAGAGTACGATAAAAACCGGGGGTTAATACGTACAATTGCTTCTGAAGTGAAGCCTCCCCGCCCTCCCGGGCGGGGCTTGCGGGGAGCAGGCCGGTCAACAAAATTTTTAGTCTCCGCTTCCGGCGCACTGTTTTCTGCTTCCCCAAACCGCACCCACTGCAATTTGCGGCCTCGACGCCCAATGCTGTCATGGTGCACAATGCCCAAGTCAAACCCTCCTGGCTTCCCTTCATTAATGACGAGCCCATGCTTGTTCAAATAATTGTCTCCTTGGGTTGACACGTACAGCAAATCCCTGCAATCCGGAGTGGATCGTTGGTCACCAGTCACTATTCATTTTCACCGCATAGCTTTTTACGGTGATCGTCTTGCGGCCTTTGGTCGTTTTCCTTACCGCGCCAATAAGCTCCACCTCTCGTCTTATCAAGCCCAGCAGTTCTTTGCCCTTGGCGTCGAGGTGAACCAGGTAATCTTCCTCGTCTCGATCAAAAACAGCCACCGCCAGAGTGTTTCCGTTTTCATCCCAGTCCACAGGGATCAAAATGCCCTTAATGGAAGTCAGTCCATGGCCTCTTTGCTTGTCGCTTTTCATGTCCTTGGGTCATGTCATCGTTGTGAGGGCCTGTGTCCTGCGAGACCTTTGCAGAACCTCGCCTCGCTCTTTGATATGAGGTTTTTGACCCATCTGAGGGCTCGCTCACTAAATCGCAAGAACTCGGCCTAACGGCCTCAAACAGCTTGCGATTTGCCCGCTAGGGCGGGCCATTCGCTTCGCCCGGGTGGGTACCCCAAAAACCTCATAATTATCGCTTTTCGAGGTTCTGCAAAGGTCTCCCTGCTTTTAGTGTAAATCGCACTAACCGTGCCAGAATCATAATAGATTGATATTAGAAGGTTTGTTGATCTGACAGGGCATTTTGTTAAGAATTCTCGGTTCCGCTTTTCCTAAACACAGAGGAGCCAATAGTTGTCCAGACGCACGCTGCAGCAGTACAAGTATTTGAAATAATGTGCTCTTTCTAGAGTGAGAACTCTCGATTCCGATATTTCTAATATGGGAACTCAAAATTCCGTTTTTTTCTGTTGAACATTTTCAACCTTTGAGGCAATGGTTAAGAAACAGGTGAGGCCCTTGAGACCAAGACTGACAAATGTAGCTTTTTTCGGCGTTGATGCGCACAAGGAGTAGAAATGAAGGCCATCCTTGTTGTTTCCAGGGACGGATCAGCCTGCCATGCGATCCGGGTCACTATGGGTTCTGAATATAAGGTCGAGGTAACCTCCAGCAAGGCCCGTGCTTTGGAGATGCTTAGGGAAAAGCGGCATGAATTCGTCTTCGTAGACGTCGAAATGCTTCTCGAATCAATGCCTGATCGTAACTACAGCAAAGCGCTTAGACCATTCTGGCAACTGTATCCCACCACTCAAATCATTGTCATGTCTTCACAAGACAAGATCAGAGAAGCTGTAAAGGCTGTTAAAGCCGGTGCCAGTGACTATCTGACCTATCCTGTTGATCTCGCGGAGGTGAGGCATGTAGCGGACAGTGTCTATGAGTCTTTGGTTATGGAATCCGAACTCAACTATCTTCGGGATCGATTTTGGCAGGGAGATTCACTTGACCTGGTTCGTACTCAAAGTCCTTTGATGCAAGGCGTGTTCAACAAGATCCGCTCTGTTGCGCCGACGAAGAGCAGTGTGCTTCTTGTTGGTGAAACAGGGACAGGCAAGGGTGTTCTGGCCAGACTGATTCATCAGCACAGCAAGCGAAAGGATGGCCCATTTATCGCTGTCCATTGCGGCGCGATCCCGGACACACTTCTGGAAAGTGAACTCTTTGGGCATGAGAAGGGTGCATTTACGGGAGCTATGCGAAGAAGGCTTGGCAGGTTTGAGATCGCCCAGGGCGGAACGATTTTTCTAGACGAAATCGCAACCATTACCCCCTCTGCCCAGATTAAACTTCTGGAAGTCCTGCAGGAGGGGACCTTTCATCGTGTTGGTGGGGAGGACACCATCAAGGCGGATGCAAGAGTGGTTGCCGCCACAAACACAGACCTTCGGGAAATGTGTGACGAGGGTCAGTTCAGAAGAGATCTTTATTACCGACTGAATGTATTTCCTGTCGACATTCCGCCGCTTAGAGACAGAATGGAAGACATCCCCCATGTCGTCGAAGTCATTCTGCGCAGACTGAGCAAGTTTCATTCCAAAGAAATCCATGAAATTCATCCTGATGTTCTGGAAGCTTTTGGAGGCTACTCATGGCCGGGAAACATCCGGGAATTGGAAAACCTTCTCGAGCGAGCTTGCATCATCGAAGAATCGGCGCTGCTCAGTTTAGAGAGCTTTCCGGTTGACATTCAGCAATGCCGAAAACTCAGGGAGCTGCCTAGCATAAGCACAAGCCTAACGCTGGCAGCAGCCAGACGAAAGGGCGTTGAAGAGATCGAAAGATCCTATCTTGCCGAAGTTTTAAGAAAAAAAAGAGGCCGAGTCAAAGACAGTGCAGAGGCGGCCGGTATCAGTCCCCGGCAACTTCATAAGCTCATGAAAAAATACAGTTTGACCAAGCAACAGTTTAAGACTCCTTCAGCGTGAACAACTTTTTCAGAACTCTGGGTTCCGAAATATCAAAAAACCAGAACTTGAAGTTCATACTCGTAAATCTTTCGTCATTTCAGTTCATTATACTACTCTCCCCACCATTTTCAGCAGCCCGACTCATGGTCCTTCACTAAGATCGGAATTACCAGTTCCCATTCGTCATTCTTCTGATCAGACAAATACCAATTCTTTCAATAGGTTATAGAAATGGCATAACCGTTGCTGTCAAAAGAGACATTCAGGGGCGTATGGAGTCAATTCCAACGGATCTGCCCCTAAGACCACACACAACATTGTTGAAGGAGGTAAGGAGATGAAAGCAAACGAAAGGTTTCTGGCCATGAGTCTTTGTGTTTTGGTGTTATCACTTCTGTTCGTTTTTTCGGAAAAGATAAGGGCCGCTGAAGCATCCGATACAAAAACGACCACTTTCCATGAGGAAAGCGTGTTTGTTGCGGAGCATGGGGCCTCGGTTGTCTGGGCTGATGAGGGTGAGGAGGAATATAAGGAGAGCCCGAACGAAGAACAATACAGAGAGGAGCCAGAAGAAGAAGGCTCGGAATACGAAACGGCGCCCTCCGATCCAGAACACCAGAACCCCTCTGATCTAGAGCAATCTGCGCCGCAATGGCCCTCTGACGAAGAGAGTCAACCCTCAACCCCGAACAATGACGATGACGAAGAGTAAGGGTAGAAAGCCCAATCTACATTGCTGCGGGGTGTAGCAAAGTGACAAGATGAAATCGACCAAGAAATTTTTTAAAATCACGATCCTTGCTTTATTTATGGTTTGTTTCATATCGTCGCTGAGTGTTTCCGCGGGACAAGTGACGATCGTGGGAACGGTCAATGGAACCTGCCAAATCATAACGGATGAAGTAGGGGTATACGAAGTAGCCATAACGGAAACCGGTGGAGAACTGGGGCATCTGGTTGGCGCAAGAGTGACAGTGACCGGCACCGTTCATGAGATTGGCGGAGCAAAGGTGCTCACGGTAACTGGATATCGAGTCCTTGAGGAATACACCGGCAGGAGAACAAACTGGAAGATGAAGGGCAACGAGCAGCCTGAGACGACCGCATGGTCCAACTAAACCGAGCCGGGGCCCTCTTTGCCTTCCTCAGAGAAGAGCGAAGAGCTTGGAAGAGCGATAGGGCGGCGCATTGTAAACGTCGCAAGCATTGAGCCGTCTCAGTATCTGTCGAGGTTGTCCCCTGAAGAGGCCGTTGCCGAATTGAGAATTCACGTTGAACACCTCAATGAGGAACTCCAGCGCCACGAGCAGGTCTTCATACGTGACGAACTGGATATGGAAGAAGCTATTGAAGAGATGCGCAGACTGATATTAGAGATTGAACTTGTCAAACATTCTATTGCTTATTTCCTGGTCCGTAGCGATTTTAGGCCCTGGGACCCCTCAAAAAGAGCAGCACATTGCGATCGGCCGCATAGAAGCGAAAGCCGGTCCCTATGCCCTATTACAGGGATAGCCACAACGGAGATCAGTTTAGTCCGGGCTTCAGTGCGATAAATTGAAAATGAAAAAAGACGGCAAGGATGAAAAGGCCAACTGGGCTCTTGTTGGTAATGTTTTTGATCATTTTTCTCATTGCAAATCGTTTTGGACCGGCCTGCTCCCCGCAAGCCCCGTCCGGAAGGGCGGGGTCAAGGGGAGCTATACAAAAATGGCAATCTTCCTTACCGGGAAGCCCCGCCCGGGAGGGCGGGGAGGCTTCACTCTGGTTATATCTGTCGCCCTCGAAGACCGACACCCGTCGTAAGATCCCAAAGGGATGGATGGGTTTGCTTGGTTTCGAGGCTTTCTGTCCCAAGGGCCGGTTCTCCAGAAATTTCCCACCTGCGGGCTTCTGGCCCTTGGGCTTCTCCTTTACCCTGTTGAGCGCTTAACCAGCGGGTCGAATTGAAGCCGATCTGCTGGTTATTAATCGGTGGTTTCGGCGCAAAGAACGTTGTGAGGGGTTGGGCCCTGCGGGGTCCAACCCTGTTCTGTGCGCCAGACACGGCATGGATCCAGGAGGTGAAAGTCCTCCACAGGCTGCAATGGTTGTTGATGGGAGGTGATGGGATGGAAAGGCGGAAGATTCTTCTCGCTACTTGTATCTGGCTGATCGCTGCATTTGTTCTTTGGACAACAGATGTATTGGCCGGCCAGGTAACGATAAAGGGCACTGTTAATGAAGAAGCGCAGATTGTAGCTGATGACGGAGAAATTTATGAGGTGGCAAACACCGAACTCGGTGGCGAGGTGGCGAAACTGGTGGGAGTCAAGGTCTTGGTGATGGGTACTGTAGAGGAAACAGAGGGGAAAAAGGTGGTCACAGTCACAGCGTATCAAGTCCTTGATGAACACTCCGAAGGGACGATCACATAGAAGGGAGAATAGACTGTGAGTAGGAATAAGCTGGCGCCTCAATGTGCCAGGCTAGAACAGGAGGATGTGAGATAAATGGAAAAGAACATGGTTTGTAGTGATGAGGTAGAACCTCCAAGTATATTGCCTGGTCTCAGGCTACCCCATGGCGAGAACTTCGCCGTCTCTCCAGAGTACGGAAATCACCCCAAGTCAAAAAAACGTGGTCATCTTTCGATCCCAAGAGCTCATGAGACGATAGGGTTGTCATATAGCCCTTGGATCCCTGCATTCCGCAGGCGATTCTTTCCAAACGCGACCGATGCTGAGTGGAATGATTGGCGGTGGCAACTGCGCCACCGCATCACCCATCTCGTTGAACTGGAACGCTTCATCCGGCTGTCCGCCAACGAGCGTAACGCCATGATTCATGATTCTGCTTCACTTCCAGTCGCCATTACTCCTTACTTTATGAGCCTCCTTGACGAACATGACCCCTTGCAGCCCCTGCGTCGCACTGTTATTCCGGACACCGGAGAGCTCTTGCGTTGTGCGGGTGAAGCGGAAGACCCCTTGGGAGAAGAAGGGGACAGCCCGGTTCCCGGGGTCGTGCACCGGTATCCGGATCGCGTCCTTTTTCTAGTGACGGGTTTTTGTTCCACCTACTGTCGTTATTGCACCCGATCGCGGCTGGTCGGTAGTGGCAACAAACTTCGTTTTTCCAGAAACCAGTGGCAGAGGGCCATTGCCTACATCGAAGCCACACCGACGGTCCGCGACGTGCTGCTGTCCGGTGGAGACCCACTGACCCTTTCCGATGGAAGGCTGGAGTGGCTTGTATCTCAGTTACGGCAAATCCCGCATGTGGAATTGATACGCATCGGAACGAAAGTTCCTATTGTATTGCCTCAACGGATCACGTCGTCCCTGACTCGCATGCTGAGGCGCTATCACCCTTTGTGGATGAGTATTCATTGCACTCATCCAGACGAGCTTACCCCTGAGATGCGTGGGGCTTGTGAGCGCCTGGCAGACGCCGGCATTCCCCTGGGTAGCCAGACGGTTCTTCTGGCAGGTGTCAACGACGAAGTAGAGACGATGAGGCGATTGTTCCACGGCCTCCTCCAAATGCGCGTCAGGCCTTATTACCTCTATCAATGCGATCCCATCTTGGGATCTGCCCATTTTCGCACCCCGGTTCAAAAAGGGTTGGATATTATCCGTGAATTGCGAGGGCACACCAGTGGCTATGCGGTTCCCACCTATGTGATCGACGCTCCGGGGGGTGGCGGCAAGATTCCGTTGCTTCCCGATTACGTCATCGGATGGGATGGCAATGACGTGTTGCTTAACAACTATGAGGGACGCGTTTACCGTTACCCCGACTGCGGTCGGAAGACTGGGCAGAAAGACGACGCAAGACAAGATGCCTGTCGGTAAGGGGGTAACGCCGTATGAACGTGGGGATCACTTACGATCTTCGGGAAGACTACCTGGCGGAAGGATATAGCGAGGAAGAAACCGCCGAGTTTGATCGCTCGGACACCATTGAGGCCATTGAGCGGACTTTACAGGATCTGGGTTTCCAGACAGATCGCATAGGCAATGTCTCCAATCTGATATCGCGGCTCGTGGGAGGCGATCGCTGGGATTTGGTTTTCAACATCGCCGAAGGGCTGAGAGGTTTCGGCCGGGAGGCACAAGTCCCTGCTATCCTGGACGCCTACGGCATTCCCTACACATTTTCAGGTCCCCTCGTGCTGGCGCTGACTCTCCACAAGGCCCTGACCAAACATGTCATGCGAAGCATGGGCGTTCCAACGCCCGATTTTTTTGTCGTGGAGGAAGCTTCCGATACGGAGCTGGTAGATCTTCCCTTCCCTCTCTTTGCAAAACCCGTGGCCGAAGGCACAGGCAAGGGCATCAACGCCGCGTCAAGGGTTGCAACCAAAGGCGAGTTGGCCTCTATCTGCAGAAGACTTCTGCAGGCGTACGATCAACCCGTACTCGTGGAGACTTTTTTGCCCGGGCGGGAGTTCACGGTAGGAATCATAGGGACGGGCAAAGCAGCGAAGGCAGTCGGTGTCATGGAGGTTATCCTGAAGAACGAAGCGGAGGCCGGCGTGTACTCCTATTGGAACAAGGAAAAATGTGAAGATCTGGTGAAATATTGCCTGGCACAGGATGCCATGGCCGAAAAGGCCCGGGAAGTCGCGCTAGCCGCTTGGAGAGGCCTGGGCTGCCGGGACGCAGGGAGGATCGATCTGCGAGCAGACAACAATGGCACGCCAAATGTCATGGAGATCAACCCCCTGGCCGGTCTTCACCCTGAACATTCTGACCTATGCATCCTCGCGCATCAGGCAGGCATGGGGTATCGAACACTGATCGGCGCGATCATGTCCTCGGCCATCGAACGGTGTCGTTCCGTTGGAAAGGGCACCTAAGTGATGAGTGAGCCAGGATGCGTCATCGGTATCGCTCACAACCAACCGGTTTCTGGCGCCTATGCCTTTTCGGAGGCCTCCGCCGATGTCCTTGCGCAGGTGGAGGCGGTTGAGAGGGTCTTAGACGAACTGGGCCACAGGTGGGTACGCCTTCCCTTCACGAGAGACGTCAATCGTTTTATCAAGGCTATTCAGAGGGGAAGCATCGAGATGGTTTTCAACCTCTGCGAGACCGTGGACGAAGACCCCACATTTTCAGGACATCCGGCAGCCCTGTTAGAGCTCCTCGGAATCCCCTTTTCCGGCTCTCCGTCTATGGCCCTCATGGTGACAACCGACAAGGTCATGACCAAACGCCTCCTCGATGGGACAAAGATCGCCACCCCGAAGTACGTGATGTATGACGCGACGGAGCCTTTTTATGCGAATGGGTTGCACTATCCGGTCATTGTCAAACCCAGGTTTCAAGATGCGAGCATCGGCATCGACCAGGAGGCGATCTTTGAGAATGAAGAGGAACTCAGACATGCCCTATCCGACTTATTTGACCGGTTCGGAGCCCTTGTCGTGGAAGAGTTTATTGAAGGCAGGGAGTTCAATGTTTCCCTTTTTGGCTATCCGTCCGCCGAGGTTCTTCCCATAGCGGAAATCGATTTTTCTGAATTTCCGGCAGGCCTGCACCGCATCGTTGGTTACAGTGCCAAATGGGACAGGGCGTCCTTCGAATACCATCACACCCCCAGAAGGTTCCCGCAAGAACTCCCTGACAGCCTTCTAGGCACCCTTGAAAGAACGGCTCTGCGGTGTTTCGGCCTCTTTATGCTAAGGGATTATGGACGCGTTGACATGAGGATAGACGATCGACAAAGGGTTTACGTTCTCGAAGTCAATGCCAACCCTTGTCTGAGTCCCGATGCAGGGTTTGCAGCAACAGCTG
>Ga0307445_10000574_pt1 | contig 20136 bp, 22 predicted proteins | sample SalMarSW160330MG_FD_202147 | JGI IMG/M metagenome (GOLD analysis project Ga0307445, IMG submission 202147) | Salt marsh sediment microbial communities from the Plum Island Ecosystem LTER, Massachusetts, United States - SW1603-30 | ecosystem: Environmental > Aquatic > Marine > Intertidal zone >... | reverse complement strand
GCATGGCAAGCCCGATTGCCTGGGGCATCCTCGCCATGCTCATGCGCTTCGTGCCTTATGTCGGCTCGTACATCGCCGCCGGGCTGCCCGTGCTCGTTGCCGCCGCCATCGATCCGGGCTGGAGCACAGTGCTGATGGTGCTTGGGCTGTTCATCGTCAGCGAGCTGGTCATGGGGCAGGTAGTCGAGCCGTATGTGTTCGGCCGCGGCACCGGCGTGACGCCGATCGCCGTCATCGCCTCCACTATCTTCTGGACGTGGCTGTGGGGCCCGCTCGGCCTGATCATCGCCATGCCGATTACCCTGTGCCTCGCCGTGCTCGGCCGGCATGTAGAAGGCCTCGGCTTTTTGGAAGTGCTGCTCAGCGATCAGCCGGCACTGACGCCTGAACAGGGATTCTATCAGCGCACGCTGACCGGCGACGCGGCGGAGATCACCTACGAGGCCGAGGTCGCGAGCAAAGACCAGAGCCTTGAATCCTATCTCGGCACGGTTGCGCTCGGCGGATTGAAGCTGGCCGAGCACGATGCCGCCCGCGGCGCACTCGACGAGGAGCGGGCGGCACGCATCGGCAAGACTGTCAATGAGATGCTGATCAATCTGGCCGATTTCGAGCCGCGCCGCTGGGTCTCGCGGCCGCGTAACAAAGACGACAAGGAGGACCGCGAAGACAATGGCGGGCTCGCCGCGCTCGACGAAGCCGAGGAGGACGCAGCGGACCAGATCGTCGATCGTGCATCGCTTGCGCCGGGCTGGGCTGTGGAGACGCCGGTGCTTTGCATCGGCGGCCGCTCGGCACTTGACGAGGCCGCGGGCGCTATACTCGCCGAGATTCTGACCAAGCGCGGCCTCGAGGCCAAGGTGCTGTCGCACGAGGCGCTGTCCGCCGGCCACATCACCTCGCTCTCGGACACCGAGGCGAAACTGATATGTCTGTCCTATCTCGGCCTGGACTCAGGGCCGGCGCAGATCCGCTATATCGTGCGGCGGTTGCGGCGCATCCTGCCTGAGGAGATTTGCATCCTCGTCGCCTGTTGGAGCGCGGGGGAGGACAGGTTCGACGCGGCGAACTTGCTGGAAACCACGGGCGCGGATGCCTATGCCGGCACGCTGCAGGAGGCGGTGGAAGCCTGCATTAAGGCCGCCCAAGGCGACCAGGAACGCGCGCCACCGGTTCAGCCTGTGGCCAAAACCAAGCGCAAGGGTAAAACCCCCACCCAAGCTGCATGAGCCGTGAACGCGTGTGGCGGAACGCGCGCGGCCGATCGGTTCATTGAAGCTTTGTAACCCGGCTCTGCGGTAACCAGGCTCGGCGCAATTCGCTTCGCCCAGGCTCTGGAGCGCACCTTCTCGGTGCGGAACAAACGTCAATTCGCAGTGTTGATCGGGTCGAATTGAGTCAACGAACCGACCAGAGCAAAGGTAGCGTCAATGAAAGACCTTGAAGGACTGCTCAAGCACTTCCTCCGCGACATGTACTATGCCGAGAACAAGGTTCTCGATACCTTGCCGAAGATGGCCAAGGAAGCCGATTCGACCGAGCTTCGCGACGCTTTCAACGAGCACCACAAGGAGACCAAGGGTCAGGTGTCGAACCTGGAGAAAGTGTTCAAGGCGCTCGACCTCAAGCCGCGCGGGGTCACCTGCGAGGCGATCAACGGCATTCTCGACGAAGGCAAAGAGATCATGAAGGAGTGCGAGGATCCTGACGCCCGCGATGCCGGTATGATTGCCGCCGCACAGGCCGTCGAACATTACGAGATCAACCGTTATGGCACCATGGTGGCATGGGCGAAGCAACTCGGCATGAAAAACGAGGCCAGGTTGTTGCAGGAAAATCTCGATCAGGAATATGCGGCCGACAAGAAGCTCTCCAAGCTGGCCGAACGCAGTCTTAACCGGCAGGCCGTCTCCTAAACGCCTAGATGAACGGCCGGAGAGGCAATTCGGGCAGTTCGTCCTTTGCGGCTTGAGCGAGACCTTCGAGATCCTTGATTTTGAGCTTCGGCGGGTTCCACTCGATCAGGGTTCGGCTCGTCAATTTCTTTATGGTCTTGTTGGTGTGCACGTGCGACAGGCCGAGCGCATCGGCCAGTTGCTGCTGCGTGAAGGGCACGTCGATGATCCGGCCGCGCGCCATGCCGAGCTGGTCGAGACGCAAGAACACGTGAAGCACGACCGACGCGACCCGCTCAAGAGCGGTCCGCCGGCCGACACTCAGGAGGTTCTCATCGAGGATGTACTGCTCCCGTGCTGCAAGCCAGGTCAGATCGAACCCGAGCTCGGGATAGTTCTTGTAAAGTTGCCAGACCTTCTCGCGCGGAAAAACACAGAGCACGACATCGGTCAACGCTTCGACGGAGTGATCCATTTCTCCGAAGATCGACGTCTGAAGACCGAAGAAATCTCCAGGCAGGCCAAAGTTGAGGATTTGGCGCCGGCCGTCATGCAGAAGCTTGTAGCGAAACACCCAGCCTGACAGAACGGTGTAGAGGTGGGCGCTATTATTCCCTTCCAGGAATATCGTCGTCCCGGCATCGGCGACCAGCTCGCCGCTCTTGAAACTTTGGACGAATTCAAGCTCCTTGTCGGTGAACTTACGAAATGCGTCGTTGCGCCGTAGGGGACAGTCTTTGCACTTGACTTGGTCTGTCTTGGGAGAACGACCGGGGGGTGTGAGGGTCATGACCCGTGCCTCGCCGCGAGCCTTGCGTGCAACTCTAGTGGACTGGCTGCGTCGGGTCATTTGCAATGTTTGGTTGCGGAAGTACGAGAGTCTGGCTGGACCTAGCTGGAGTGGAGAGAAATCTTGCCGCGTGTCTGACGCGGCGTCCTGGCTCTCAAGGTTTGGGTCAATGTGTCGGGGACCGGCTCATCCAGAACGCGTTGGCCAAGGCCACGGACCATCTCATTGATCAACCACATGGTCATCACCTCGCGCATGAGGTCTGGGTTTGCAAAGAGGGTTGCGGCTACAACTGCCCTCTCACGCCTCGAAAGCCTCCCGTCAATATAATCGTGGATTTTTTCGTCAGAGAGAACCACCACTGATCTTTCTGTGTTCCTTAGGCTGAGGCTCGTGGCCGTTCATGATCTCACTAAGCCTTGTTCGCGCGCGAGACAGCCTAGACTTTATCGTTCCCATAGTCACGCCGAGGATTTCAGCCGCCTGCTCGTATGTCATTCCCTGGATCACGACCAGCGTCAAAATTTCCCGGTGGTCGTCGGACAATGACATGAACGCCGCCTCGAGTTCAGCGAGCATCAGGCCTACATCTTGTTGAGCCGGAATTTGCGTGGTCTCTGCCGACCTCATTCCTTCAAGCGAGACACGCTCCCGTTTTGCTCGCCGGCATTCGTTCAAGAAGATGTTGCGAAGAATCACGATCAACCAGGCCTGCAGGTTCGTACCCGGTTGCCAGGAGTCAATTCGCTTGATTGCGCGGACAAGGCATTCCTGAACCAGATCGTCTGCCTGATCGGTATTTCGGCTCAGAAACCGCGCATACCGTCTCAGCATTGGAATTTCTAACTCAATACGGGAAATCGTCTCGCACTGTTGGCTATCGGGCATGATCTCTGTTCCTAGCGGCCAAGGGTGGCGCGGCAGTCCAAGGCGGCCGGCCTGAAGACTGCCGTACGCGAGCGGTCCCTCAACGCGCTGACGCGCAATGGAAAAATGGCTCCGAAAGGCGAGTGCCGATTGCATGAAGTGGCAACACCCGCCCGGCACCTTCGTTCCTCCGGCGGGAAGAAAGAGCTCGCCGGAGTGACACATCGTTAGCAGGCGGGGGATCGGCCCGAATTAAACTAGGCTAATGGCAGAGAAGAATTGCGCGGACGGGGTTCGGATCGGCATGGCGCCATCCGGTAGCGCATTGCGTGCCTGCCGACGGGGGGCCGGCTATAGCGCGAGCAAGGTAAGGGGCCGCTCCACCGAGCGGCCCCTATTCAACCCTAAGGGTTAGCCCTGATATTTGGGCTTATCTTTCAGCGCCGACTTCGTCGAGTCGACGAAAACCAGAACGTCGTCGCCGTCGTCTTGGCGAAGAATGAGCAGCTCGTCCACATCGAAGGCGACCGGGCGCTCACCGACGCCGAGAAAGCCGCCGACGTCGACGACGACGCCATCGAGCCGGTCATCGTCGTTCATCAGGAGGCGATCGACCTCACCGACCTCTTCATCGTTCGCGCCATAGACGGTCGCGCCCTTGAGCTTGTCAGTCGAGACGTCCTTTGCCTTGACCTCGCTATACCCGTCCCGCTTAACCGTAGGGCGGGGCAATTTCGCACCCGTGTTTGCCGGGTCCTTGGCAGCCATCTGGGTCTTCTCGGCTCCTGGCTTGGTCTCCTTCATCGCCGTCTCGTCGGCCTTTGGCTTGGGGTCTTTCATGGCGGTGTCGTCAGCCTTCGGCGTCGACTCCTTCATGGCCGTCTCGGATTTTTCAGTCTTGGCTTTTCGTGCGGCAACGGAAGGCCGATCGTAAGCCGGCGCATTCATCAACGTGTCCTTGTTGGTGTTGACCACAAGGAAGAAATCATCGGCATCGTCGGACTCGCGAACCATGTTGAGGCTGGACATGTCGACGGCGATGTCGCGTTCGCCGATGCCCAAGAATCCGCCAACGCCCAGGATAACCGCTTTGACTTTGCCCTTATCCGTCAAGATGATGTCGTCGACCTCGCCGATATCGTCCCACTCGGTTTGATCGGGCTTCCCGGTTAGGTCTTTCTCCGTGGCGTAGACGCGCATGCCGATTAGCTTGGAGGCATGAAGATCACCGGGCTCCGCCTTCTCGACGGTGGTGAACTGTTTCGCGTTGTCGGTCGCCGAGAACGCTGGCGTTGCCAACGTCAAGGCAAGCGCAGTCGTTGCGATCAATCTCTTCACGTTCGTTCTCCTTAGGTTATGACAGTAATTGTGCGGGCTTCAACCGTTCCGCATTTACGGTCGCAACACCGCGATCTCAGCTTTGTTCCGGAAACGCGCGCCCAGTACGGTGACCGCGCGCACGAGGTGCGAAGAGCGAGAATTAAGTTGTGCAGGTTTCAGTAAGAAGGGTGCCGGTCCCGATCGGCGTAATCATCGAGCGGTGGAACAAAAGCTTTCGCGCCGTGTTGACTGTCGTACAGCAATCGACAGCAGGATATTGGCATGCACAGCATCTTTTACATTATCGGCGTTATCGTCGTCGTTGCGCTTATCCTGTCCTTCCTCGGCCTCGTCTGAACATCACGTGCGAAATGTTACGCGAGATCGCGGGAGAGGAAACCACCCGCGCGGGAAGGCTGAGTACCCGCGCCAAACTATTTAGGGAGAGCACGAAATGAGCTTAGCAACGATCCTGATCATTATTCTGATCCTCGCCTTGCTCGGCGCGATTCCGAGTTGGGGATACAGCCGCGGGTGGGGATACGGCCCCTCGGGCATTATCGGTCTTATCCTTGTCGTCGTGCTTGTCTTGGCGCTGCTGGGGAGGCTTTAGGACCGCGGCGTAATACGCCATCCGGTTGACCGAGTTCTCAAAATCAGTGCCACGCTTTGCCGACCGTATCGGCCATGACGGCGCCGCGCATGCCGATCGGTCGGTCTGGCGGCACCGTCGTATCGTGCGCGGTTTGATGTTCAGTTTCCGCATTCAGCTCGGCGCCGACCAAAATGACGATCACCGATAGCCAAAGCCACATCATCAGTCCGATCGCGGCACCGAGAGATCCGTAGGTCGCGTTGTAGTCCGCGAAGTTGGACAGATACCACGAGAACAGGCTTGAGCCTGCGAGCCAGAGCAGCGCCGCGGCCACGCTGCCGACACTGAGCCACTGCCACTGCGCATATGCACGGCTGGGGCCGTACCGGTAAAGAACCGCAAGCCAGACCAGTACCGCGACAAGCAGGGCCGGCCAGCGGAGAAGGCCGATCAGGCGGGCATCAACCGAGTCGACACCGAGCCAAGGCAGAATCACCGGCAAGACGAGGACGGCCGCGATGGCTACGAACACAAACACGAAGCTGCCGATCGTAAAGGCGAAAGAGACCAGAGTGAGCTGCACGAAACTCCGCTTTTCCTGCTCGTCATAAACGACATTGAGTGAATCGATAATCGCTTTCATACCGCTATTCGTGCTCCACAACGCCAAGCCGAGTCCGAAGAAAAAGCCCAGACTGAGGGAGCCGGTGCGTGCATCCGTCACCCGGGTGACTTGCTCGCGAATTATAGCGATCCCGCCTTCCGGCACCACGCCGGTCAGAAGCGACAGGTGTGCGTGAATCTCGGCCGGATCGGCGACCAAACCGTAGAAAGAAACGAGCGCCGTAAGCGCAGGGAACAGAGCCAACAGCATGTAGAAGACAACGCCGGCCGCGACTGCGAGCAGCCGGTCGTTTTGCAGCTCGTTGTAAACGCGCCATGCGACATCCATCCAGCCTTTGGCGGGAATTTCCCCAGGGGACGAGGCCGATCTGCCCCGGCCGGCTTGTTTGCTTCGGGACGCCTGCAGGCCGTGCGGTTCCTGCGATGGACGAAGGTCTCGTGTGTTTCTTGAGGTCGACCGCCGAGTGTCACCCCCGCGGGATCGGAACAGCGGTTCCAATTGAAACGCAAGAACAATCAGCCCCGCAACCAAAGCAACGTCGAGGTAGCGTGAGGTTTGTTTGTCTCTCATCGCACGCGTTCCGGATTGAACAAGGTTGCGTTTGGGAAACTCGGACGTCTCATCAGGGAACAATGCTGAATGTCTCGTGTTCCCAAGTCAACGATGGTGAGAGGAGACAAGTATGCCGACAGCTAGTCCACAGGAGCGCCGACCCGGCTTGGGGAATACCGCCAGTCAAAGCGACTTGGGCAGCGCCGCGAGTCAAGGCGTTGACAAGCTCTACGACCAGGTCGAGACGCTGCAATCGGAGCTGAAGACACTGAGCTCGAAAGTTGCCCGCATCGCTGATGAGGGTCTGAGCCGCGCGCGAGAAAGTGTGGTGGACACCGTTCAGGACGCGGAACGGGCCGTGAAAAGCAATCCCTTTTCGGCTATCGGGATCGCCGTGGGCGTTGGGTTTTTGCTCGGCATTCTCCTTCGGCGCTGATTCATGGGCGCGATGCTGGTCACGATCGTATCTGGGATCAAGTCACGCATACGGCGCACGGTCGACGTCCTCGTGTGGAAGGCGGTCCTGATCGCGGCGGCCGTCATCGTGCTGCTGCTGGCTCTCATGTTCGGACTGATCGCGGCGTATCACGCGCTGGTCGAAGCTGCAGGCTTCACGCCTATTGAGGCCGCCGGCCTCGTCGCACTCTGCTTGGCGGGTGTCGGTGTTTTGGTGCTCGCTGTGCTGCCATTGGCGGCAAGGTCGAGTAGAAATGAGCGCGAGCTGGTTCCCTCGGCCGGAGAGGGGCTGGCGATGATCGACTCAGGCCTTAGCAAGGCCACCGAGCAAGTGGGTGCGCTTCCGGTGCTGGCGATCGCCTTTGCCGTGGGCTTTCTCGTAAGCCGGCGATAACGGCATGAGAGAGATGGATCAACTGAGCGACCGGGAATTGCGGGGCGCTCTCGCCGGCCCAGGTCTCGATCGTCGCGATCGCGCCTATGCCAGAGAGCTGCTGCGAAGACGTTATGACGCGAGACCCAACGCTGCATGGAGGCAGGCGTGGCTTTCGGTGCTGTACGGTTGGGGGCTGACCCGCGCGGCGATTTCACAGACACTCAATGGGAAACCGTGAAAAAAAGGGGTGGTCCGTTGGGACCACCCCCATCCATTGAAGCTTGCAGCAAGTCCTACATGCTTCCAAGCCAAGTGTCGATCTGGCGCTCGGCTTCGTCCTTGGCGACGCCATAGCGTTCTTGGATCTTGCCGGCTAATTCATCGCGGCGCCCTTCGACGACATCGAGGTCGTCATTGGTCAGGCGACCCCATTGCTGCTGGACCTTGCCGCGCAGCTGCTTCCAGTTTCCTTCGATCTTATCCCAGTTCATCGGCTTCATCCTCCTTGTGAACTCGCTTCATGTTTCGAGAACATCTGAGGAGCGGCCGTGTTCCCACGACACACATTGAGTGCGTTATCCCCTTGAACGTCTCGGTTGAGAAGCGCGGCAGTCAAGCGGAACATCGTCGTAGCCCCGGTGTTGCCTGTCATATGTGCCGTGCGAATGGGGTGCTGAGACAGAAAAGGTCAACGTTCCGCTTAGTAAGGAGATTTTCGATGAGAGCAAAGACTCTGACTGCAATCATGTTGTTGTCGAGCGCCACCTACGCCTTCGCCGGCGGCGGCGCGCCTGTGCCAGAGGGCACGATGAAAGATCCCCCGTCGGGGCGTCCGGGCAAGGTGCTGAGTGAAGCCGAATGTCAGAAGGCTTGGGAGACGGCCGGCCCTGATGGTGACACCCTTTCCAAAGACAAGGCCACCCCGTTCATTCTGAACTTCCAGATGGTGGACTCATCCAAGGATGCCACGATTTCCGCCGAGGAGTGGAAAGACGGGTGTTCGAAAGGTTGGGTGAGTGCCGATGCACAGACCGTCAAAGATATGGAAGGCACGCCTGCGGGCCAAGACACGTCCGCCGACAGCGACGCGTCTGCGGACAAAGACACGTCCGCCGACAGTGACAAGATGGATCAATAGCCCAGGCGGCTGACTCGTCTTAGGAAACGGCCTCGCCGCGCGGGGCCGTTTTCGCGCCGATTGCCGGCCGGATTTAGTCTGACGGCGAGGCCCGAAATCCGCGCCGGATCCGGCGCACGAGCAGAACGAACCCGTAGCATACGAGCCAGATGACGATGAGCGGGCCAAGCGCAACGATGGCCGCGCTCACGCCTCTCGGCACGGCCAACGCGGTATTGCGCGTGTCGCGGCAGGCCCGTAACTTCGTGGTTGTAACCGTGAAACAGTGCACCATTCCCGGCATGGCTCTTGGGCTGGAGTTGTTGGCATGACCGCAATAGATTCACTCGATCTCTTCGTAAAAGAGGGCCTGTCCGCAGGACGCTCCCGTCAAGAACTGGATGAGGCGCTTTCTAGAGCCGGTTGGACGCAGCGCGAAATTCGGAAAGCCCTGTCGAAGTACGCCGATACTGAGTTCACGCCGCCCGTGCCGCGCCCCGCACACACTCTGACTGCCCGGCACACATTTCTGTACGCGCTGCTATTTGTCGCGATGGCTTTCACGGCAAGTTATCTTGTGGTCATTGTGCATCAATTAATCGATCTGCAATTGCCCGATATCTTCCGTGATGTTCACGTATCTCCACGACGGCTACGTTGGGCAGCAGCAATGTTGATTGTCTGGACGCCGGTCTTCATGTTCATGAGCTACTATGTTGCGCGTAGCAGCGCCTCAGACGACAGCATCCGGAAATCACCGGTTCGCAAATGGCTCACCTACCTCGCGCTTTTCGTTTCGGCACTGATCCTTCTCGGGGACGGAGTTTACACGATCAACCAACTACTGCAGGGAGATCTGACAGTACGGTTCGTGCTTAAGGCCGCAACCGTAGCCGTGGTCGCTGCGGTAGTCTTCTACTACTACCTCCGCGATGCGGAAGAGGCATCCGATGAGGGGTAGGACTGCTTTGATCGCCGTCGGTGCCATCGTGGCGGCAACTGTTGCGATTGCACTTTCGATTACCGGTGGGCCGATGTCAGCGCGCCGTGAGCGCTACGACGCAGCGCGCTACCAAGAACTAGTAAAACTTGCTCGTATACTGCGCTGCGAGAGTCAGCGCGGATCATCTCAGGCTCTTCCCGAGACGCTCTCCGTCGAGAGCTTGCGTACGTATTGTGGGGGAATAGAAAGACACACGTCCGATCTAACCGACAACGAAACCGGTGAGCAGTACAGCTATGAGCGATTGAATAGTCGCGCGTTCAAGATTTGCGCAAAGTTCTACGATCCCAAAATCCTCGAAAGCCGACGCTATCACCTTAACGTTCCCGGGTACCTTTTTGACTACGAGACGGGCTGCATCAGCGGCAGTGTTCGCTGAGAGTCTGGGAAATGCGCCCCGTCTGTGGAGACGCCTTTTGGCTGACATGCATGGCGCTAGTCTGACGGGGAAGGCCTAAACCTTCGCCGGATCCTGCGAAAGAGCAGAACGAACCCGTAGCATACGAGCCAGATGACGATGAGCGGGCCAAGCGCAACGATGGCCGCGCTCACGCCTCTCGGCACGGCCAGCGCTGTGTTGCGCGTGTCGCGGCAGGCTTCAAGATCGGCTGCGCTTTCGACGGCGGCAACGCAAATTTTGAAATCCGGATCGACTTTGTCATGGGCGTGCTTCCAGCCCCAGCTGCCGCCGATGACGATCCATATAATAGAGAGGACAATGAAGATGCGTTGCCAGCGGGTGAGACGGGATAACCGCATAGAGCAGCCTTGAATGTTGGTGCGCCCGGCACGGCTCGAACGTGCAACCCCCAGATTCGAAGTCTGGTGCTCTATCCGTTGAGCTACGGGCGCTTGGCCGCCGCCGGAAGGCAAACGGCGAATACCGGGAATATGCTCTTTCCTTGCCGCTCCGCTCAAGACCATAGGAAGTATGGCCGAATAAGCGGCTTTACCTCAGGCAGAGGCTTGATAGATTAGCCATATAGGACAACCACACTGGATGGCGACTGGTCCAAGGAGCGGGCGCGTCCGGTTTAAGGGGTTTGGATATTGTGAGTGGGCCGCGCGGCGATGCCGGCCCGGCTGCCATAGCTTCGACTGGCATGGAATCCAAGCGAAGCAAGACCGAGCACTGTGCAGGCCGTGATGGGCCGGCACAAGTCTCGGCCCGCGCGCCTTTGTTGGCGCCGGCCGAAGGTCGTCAGGTGACAGCCGAGGCCAAGACCGATCCGGGCGCAGTCGCGCGGGCGCCCGCGCCTTCCGTTTATGGCGCGCTCGATCTCGGCACCAACAATTGCCGGCTTTTGATCGCAAAGCCCTCGCGCCGCGGCTTTCTCGTCATCGATGCATTCTCCCGCATTATTCGTCTCGGCGAAGGCGTGTTGAGTTCCGGCCGGCTTTCGGAATCCGCCATGCGCCGGACGATCGACGCGCTCAAGGTCTGCGCCTACAAAATGAACCGGCGCGGCGTGACCCGTTCGCGGCTGATCGCAACCGAAGCCTGCCGCATCGCCGCGAACAACGACGAGTTCATTGCGCGAGCGAGAGGGGAGACTGGGCTCAATATCGAGATCGTGACGCAGGAGACTGAGGCCAAGCTGGCAGTGTCCGGCTGTGCCTCTCTGATCGACCGCGATTGCGATTATGTTTTGGTATTCGATATCGGCGGCGGCAGCTCGGAACTGATTTGGCTCGACCTTAAGCGGCTCGGGCGCCCCTGGCGACGCACTCTGCATGACAGGGTCGACATACAGAACTGTATCGCTGCGTGGACCTCGTTGCCGCTCGGTGTGGTCAACCTCGCCGAGCGCCATGGCGGCCGCAACGTAACGCCGGACGACTATGAAGCTATGGTGGCCGACGCGATGACGGGCATCGGATCCTTCGAGAGCAAGCACCGCTTTGCCGAAAGAATCGCCGGCAAGCACACGCATTTTCTCGGGACGTCAGGCACAGTCACCACGATCTGCGGAATCTACCTCAAGCTACCCGCCTATGAACGCTCGCGCGTCGATGGTTGCTGGCTTGGCATACAGGACGTGCGCGCGGTTTCGAACAATCTCATCGACATGACTTACGATGAGCGCGTGGCCCAACCTTGTATTGGGCATGAGCGCGCCGATCTCGTGCTCGCCGGTTGCGCCATCCTCGAGGCGCTGCTCAGAGTCTGGCCGTGCGAGCGACTGCGCGTGGCCGACCGCGGGTTGCGCGAAGGGATTCTCGCCATGCTGATGGCCGAGGACGGTCATGACCGGCGCGGCTCCCGGCAAGGAAGGCGCGGGGCCCGGCGCTGAGTTTCAAGAGAGTTCTGCGGGTTCGGGAGCGCGGTTCGGGTCATCTCCGACGGGCCTGGCCCTGGTGGAGAGGCTCGCGCCGGCGCTCTTGGGGAGCCTTGCGAAAACGAGCGCCGAACTTGCCGCGATCGCCGCGACCAAAATGAAGGCGAGGGGGAAATCCTCGGCCACGACGGTTCCGCCGGGACGCCCCATACGCTCCAATTCGAGCACCAGCGCGCCAAGCGCCACGCCGGCCGAGAGCGACAATTGCTGGACGACGCTTGCGAAGCTGGTGGCCCGGCTCATGGCTTTCTCGTCGATGTCGGCATAGGCGAGCGAATTGATGCCGGTGAATTCCAGCGACTTGAAAAACCCGCCGGTGAGCAGCACGGCAAACACCACGCTATGAGGCGTGCCCGCGGTGAACAGCGCTACGGCAACAACGAAGAGCGCGCTCACGACCGCGTTGCTCACCAATGTCCGCTTAAAGCCGATATAGCGAATGATCGGCGCGGCGGTAGTCTTCATGGCGATGGCGCCGACGGCGCCGGCGAAGGTCAGGAGCCCCGACTGGAACGGGCTGAGGCCGAAACCGAGTTGAAAAAACAGGGGCAGGAGGAACGGCAAGGCACCCATGCCAATGCGGAACAGAAAACCTCCGACGACGCTGGCAAAGAACGTGTCGATCTTGAGGAGCTTGAGATCGAGCAGCGGGGCTTTCGTTACCCGAGCATGGCGCACATAGAGCCAGCAGCTGACAGCACCGACCGCGAGCAGCGCGACGACAATTTTCGCAGAGAACAGACCTTGACCGATATTGGTAATGCCGAAGGCAATCCCCGCCAGGCCGATGCCCGAAAGAAAGAAGCCTTTGACGTCGAGAGGGGGAAGCCTCTCCTCGCGAATGTCGGCGATGTAGCGCGAGGCGAGGAACATGCCGAGAATCCCGACCGGGATATTGATCCAGAAGATCCAGCGCCAGGAGGTGAAGGTGGAGATAAAGCCGCCGAGCGGCGGTCCGATCACCGGCCCCATGAGCGCCGGCACGGTGAGCCAGGCGAGCGCAGAGATCAGCTCCGCCTTCGGCACCGATCGCAAAATCACCAGACGGCCGACCGGCACCATCATAGCGCCGCCGATACCCTGAAGGATGCGGAAGGCGACAAAGTCCGGGAGTCCTTGGGCGAAGCCGCATGCCGCCGACCCGAGCGTAAAGACGGCAATGGCCGCGCGGAAGACGGTGCGGGCGCCGAAGCGGTCGGCGACCCAGCCGCTCAAAGGAATAAACACGGCGAGCGACAAGAGATAGGAGGTAAGCGCAAGCTTGAGCGCGACCGGGTCTTCGCCAAGGTCGGCGGCGATCGCCGGGAGCGAGGTCGCGATGACCGTCGAATCCATCGTCTCCATGAACAGGGCGACGGCGACGATGAGGGTGACGAAATAGCGGGGCATGTGGCAGGTGTTGGAGAGACAACAGGCGGGGATGCGGCGTCAAGCCGGGTTTTAAGGTGATAAGCATATGGCAAGGCCGGGAAAAGGTCAGGGTGGCAGGGGCCAAGGTGGAGGCCGCAAGCTCGCCGAACGGGTCCGCACCGCCAAGGGCCGGAAGATTGCCTCGACCCGCTGGCTTCAGCGCCAGCTCAACGACCCCTACATCGAGGAGGCGAAGCGTAGAGGCTACCGCAGCCGCGCCGCCTTCAAGCTCGCCGAAATCGACGACAGGCATCACCTGTTGAGACCGGGGATGACGGTGATCGATTTGGGCGCGGCGCCGGGAGGTTGGAGCCAAATCGCGGCGCAACGGGTCAAGGTCATGGCTGGAGAGGGCCGCGTGATCGCCGTCGATCTGATCGCGGTGGAACCGATTTCAGGCGTGACCCAACTCGAACTCGATCTCACCGATCCCGAGGCGCCCGATCGCATCGAACAGGTCTTGGGCGGCAAAAAGGCTGACGTGGTGCTGTCGGACATGCACGCACCGGCGACCGGGCACAAGGCCACGGACCACCTCCGCATCATGGGTCTGGTCGAGGCTGCGCTCGATTTTGCCGAGGCGGTCCTCGCGCCCGGAGGCACGTTCCTGTGCAAGGTGCTTCAGGGCGGGGCGAGCCGCGATCTGGTCGCCCGGCTCAACCGCTCATTCGCCAAGGTTCGCCATGTGAAGCCCAAGGCCTCGCGCGCGGAGTCTTCCGAGATGTATGTCCTGGCCACCGGTTTTCGAGGGTGTGCGGGGGTCTGAATGAGTGTTCACAAAACTTTGCATTTTCCTCATGCTGAGGGGCTTATAGACACGCGGCGAAGGGTCCAGTCGATCTGTGATTCCGTGAGTGGGGAGCTGCCATCATGAATCTCGAAGTGGTGAAAAACTATTACGGCAAGGTCCTGAAAAGCTCGCAGGATCTGAAGACCTCTGCCTGCTGCGATGGCGGCGCCGTGCCGTGGCATCTGGAGGATCTGCTTGCCAATGTCCATGAGGACGTGCGCGCCAAATATTATGGTTGCGGCATCGTCGTCCCTGCTGCGCTCGCGAACGCCCGCGTGCTCGATCTCGGCTCGGGCTCCGGCCGGGATGCCTACCTCATCGCCCAGATGGTCGGAGCGGAAGGCGAAGTGGTCGGTGTCGATATGACCGACGAACAATTGGCGATGGCGAACACTCATATCGATTGGCACATGGAGAAGTTCGGCTATCAACGCCCCAATGTGAGATTCCTCAAAGGCTATATCGAAAAGCTGGGCGAGCTTGGATTACCGCCGGCAAGCTTCGATGTGGTGGTGTCGAATTGCGTCATCAATCTTTCGGTCGACAAGCTCGCGGTGCTGCGCGGCGCTTTCGACCTGCTCAAACCGGGCGGCGAGCTTTATTTCGCCGATGTCTATTGCGACCGGCGGCTCCCCGACCACGTCAAGGCCGATCCTCTGCTTTATGGCGAGTGCCTTGGCGGCGCGCTCTATTGGAACGATTTTCTGCCCATGGCCAAGCAGGCAGGTTTCCTCGACCCGCGGCTGGTGACGAGCCGCCCCATTACGGTTGAGAATGCGGCAATGCGGGCCAAGCTCGGCCCGGCGCGGTTCTTCTCCGCGACCTACCGCCTGTTCAAGCTCGATGGCCTCGAGGCGGCGTGCGAGGATTACGGTCAAGCAGTGATCTATAAGGGGACCGTGCCGCAAGAGTCGGAGGTGTTCCAGCTCGACGGACATCATCATATCGAATGCGGCAAGGTCTTTCCGGTATGCGGCAACACGTGGCGCATGCTGGCCGATACGCGCTTTGCCCCGCATTTCGATTTCATCGGCGACTTCTCTACGCATTATGGCATCTTCCCTGGTTGCGGGACTGCGTTGCCCTTTGCCACTGAAGCGGCCCCGCCGGCCAAGACGAGTGGCGGCTGCTGTTAGGCTGCGAGACTGGGGGGAGGGGGAGACGCGTGACGTTCGATCTGGCGCGACGCCTATCGGCCGAGGCTATCGGGACCTTCTTCCTCGTCATGGCGGTGATCGGCTCCGGCATCATGGCCGAGACGCTCGCCGGCGGAAACGCGGGCCTTGCCCTGCTTGCCAATACGCTTGCGACTGCCGCAATCCTGGTCGTCATCATTACCATCTTCTTTTCCATTTCCGGCGCCCAGTTCAATCCGGCCGTGACCTTGGTCATGCTGCTCCGCGGCGAGATCGAAAGTGGGACAGCACTTCTCTATGTCGCGGCGCAAATTGCGGCGGCGGCTCTCGCGGCCGTTGTGTCGCATCTGATGTTCGAGCTGCCGCCTTTCCAGTTTTCGGAAACGGCGCGAAACGGCTTCGGCCAGCTGCTGGGCGAATTCATCGCCACGTTCGGGCTGATCGCAACGATACTCGGCTGTCTTCGCTTCAGGCCGGGCGCACTTGCCGCGTCTGTCGGCGTCTATATCGGCGCGGCCATTTGGTTCACGGCCTCGACCTCGTTTGCCAACCCGGCGGTGACCATCGGCCGCTCGCTGAGCAACACGTTTGCAGGGATCAACCCAGGCGATGCGCCGGGGTTTCTTGCGGCCGAGCTTCTCGGCGCGGTGGCCGCCGCCTACGTCTTCGGCTGGCTGTTCGCTGGGCAGGCCGCCGGGGCTGAGGGGTCGCGGCGTCCGCGTGGCCACGCAAAGCCGGGCGTTCCCGGCGGCAAGCGCCGCGCCGGTCGGGGTGATTAACGATCTCTGTGACGTCCTGATTACACAGCATTTGGCTTCATCGCCTTCCCAAAACCGTTTCAAGCTGCTAAAGGAGGCCGCCAACCGATGGAAGCTGCCCATTAGCTGGGCCGCGCCCCGTGAGAAAGAGTTGGCCCATGCCCGAAGGGCATACCCTTGAAAATCGCAAAGAATTCTCCGAGGGCAAGACTGCGCTTACCTTCGACGATGTCCTGATCCGGCCCGCCGCTTCAAACGTGCTTCCCAGCGAAGTCGACGTTTCCTCCCGGATTACCCGTTCCATCGCTCTGCGTATTCCGATCATTTCCTCGGCTATGGATACGGTCACCGAAGCAAGGCTTGCCATTGCCATGGCACAGGCCGGCGGCCTTGGCGTGATCCACCGCAATCTCGATGCGGAGGAACAGGCGGCCCAGGTCGCGCAGGTCAAGAAGTTCGAGTCCGGCATGGTGGTGAACCCGGTGACGATCCACCCCGGGGCCTGTCTCGCCGACGCGCTCAAGCTGATGGCCGATTATGAGATCTCCGGCATCCCGGTGGTTGAGCCCGGTACCGATGGCGGCCGTGAAGGGAAGCTCGTTGGTATTGTTACCAATCGCGATGTCCGCTTCGCCACCAACCCAAAGCAGCCTGTGGCGGAGCTGATGACAAAAAGCGATCTCATCACGGTCAGGGAGAATGTCGGATTGGAGGAGGCGAAGCGTCTCCTTCATCAGCATCGTATCGAGAAGCTCCTCGTGGTGGACGAAGACTATCGCTGTACCGGGCTAATCACGGTCAAGGATATCGAGAAGGCGAGAGCGCACCCTCATGCTTGCAAGGACGAGCAAGGGCGCTTGCGGGTCGCGGCGGCGACAAGCGTCGGCGATTCAGGATTTGCGCGCGCCGAGCATTTGATCGATGCCGGAGCCGATTTGATCGTCGTCGATACGGCCCACGGCCATTCGGCACTCGTGCTCGATCAAGTCCGCCGCATCAAGCGTCACTCCAATGCGGTGCAGGTGGTTGCCGGAAACGTGGCGACCGCGGACGGGACCAAAGCACTGATCGATGCCGGCGCCGACGCCATCAAGGTCGGTATCGGCCCGGGGTCGATTTGTACGACACGCGTGATCGCCGGCGTCGGCGTGCCGCAATTTACCGCAATCCTTGAATCGGCCGAGGTCGCGAAAAAGAACGACGTCCCGGTGATCTCTGACGGCGGCATCAGATATTCCGGCGATCTCGCCAAGGCGCTTGCCGTCGGCGCCGATTGCGCAATGCTCGGGTCTCTGCTCGCCGGCACCGACGAGAGTCCGGGCGAGGTGTTTCTGTTTCAGGGGCGGTCCTATAAGGCCTATCGCGGCATGGGCTCGATCAGCGCCATGGCTCGGGGATCGGCCGACCGCTACTTCCAGCAAGAGATCAAGGACGCTCTGAAGCTTGTGCCCGAAGGGATTGAGGGGCAGGTCCCGTATAAAGGACCGGTCGGCAGCGTGTTACACCAGCTGATCGGCGGCTTGCGCGCCTCGATGGGCTATACCGGTGCGCGGAACCTTCAAGAGTTCCAGTCGCGCGCCGAATTCATCCGCATTTCCGCGGCGAGCTTCCACGAGAGCCACGTTCACGACGTGACGATCACACGCGAATCCCCCAACTACCCGCGCGAGGGGTAGGCGGGCAGATACGCTGAACTTGCGCCGCCGGTATGCGCTGGACTACCGGACTCCGAGTTTTCGGATCTCGTCGAAAATCCCCGGCTCGAGTTTCTGGGCAAGCGCAAGATCGGCGCTGCCGTCGGTGGGATTTCCTTGGCGGCTTTTCACCACACCACGGCCGACAAGCGCCGACGGATCGTTCTCATGCAGCACGAGCGCCTTGTCAAAATCGGCTTTTGCTTTGTCCAGATCGTCCTTGAGCACAAACACCCATCCACGATCGATATAGCCTTGGGCGCCTTCGGGCTCGATTTCGATCACCCGGTCGTAGTCGGCGAGGGAGAGATCATACTCCTTGCGTTTGCGGTAAAGGTCTCCGCGTTTGGAGTACCCGATTGATGCGTCCGGATCGAGCTTGACCTTCTCGTTGAACTCGACGAGCGCCTGGTCGAGATCGCCTTTCTGGCGGTAGACGATGCCGCGCAACATAAAGTAATCGCCGTGCTTGGCATCGATGCGGATAGCCTCGTTGAGATCGGCAAGAGCCTTGTCATACTCCCTCACGGCGTTAAGCGCCGCGGCCCGCATGAAATAAGAATTGGGCCTGGTCTCATCGATCTTGATGGCTTCGTCCAACTCGACAAGAGCCTGCTTAAGGTCGCCAATGGCGGAGAGAGCCATGGCACGCACGCTATGGGCTTTGATGAGCTTGTCCTTGTCGGTCGGGTTCGAGCCGATATAGGCGGCGCAAGCGTCGAGCACCTCTTTAACGGAGCCATCCCCGGTGAAACACGGGTTCTCCTCGGCGCGAGCCGGGCTAAGCCAGGCCGACGGGGCGAGCACACCGGCAAGGGCTGCCAAGAAAACAATGTAAGGGGCGCGAAAGCGCATGAACTTCTCCTTCTGGATACGCGGTCTTTCGGGGTAGCTTTAGAATCGCGTCCCTATGCAGTCAATTGAACTTCCGTTCATCATTACGGGGCCGTTTAGGCATAGAAATCGTCTGATTTCAGGAGCTTAGCGGAGTGGTTGACTTGCCTAAAGGCGTTGACATTGCTCTAGCTCCTTCGGCGTATGCCCATCGAGCAACCGAAGTTAGGGAAGGATAGGGGGCGCCATGTCAATCAAGGCAATCTTGATACCGATGTTCGTGCAGGTGGGGCTCACCTTTGTGCTCCTGTTTTGGATGGGGGCGCTGCGTATGCGCGCCATTCGCCGAGGCGAGGTCAACGCCCATCAAGTTCTGTTGCGCGAGGCCAATTGGCCGCCACGGGTGCTTCAGGTCGCCAACGCCTACCATAACCAGCTGGAGCTGCCGGTGCTGTTCTACGTGGTCGTCCTGCTCGCGTTTATGACCAGGACGCTCGACGTGGTGCTGCTGGTTCTCAGCTGGCTGTTCGTGCTGGCACGGCTCGCCCACGCTTACGTCCATGTGACGACCAACCGCCTCGATCGCCGTACCGGCGTGTTCGGCGTCGGCGCCATCGCCCTTCTGTTGATGTGGGTGATCGTGATCGGCCGCTTCCTTTCGGCCTGATGACGCCAGGAGCGCGTGCGGCTGCTGCGGTCGAGGTGTTGACCGATATTGACGCCCGCAACCGTCCCGCGGCGGAAGCCTTGAAGGACTGGGGCCTGTCGCACCGCTTCGCAGGCTCAAGCGACCGGGCGGCGATCGGAAATCTCGTGTTCGATTGCTTGCGCGGGCGCGCATCGGCGGCCTTCGCCATGGGCGAGGGGAGCCCGCGCGCGCTTATCTTGCGCACGCTTGTGGACCGGTGGCTGCTCGCGCCGGACAAGGTCGCCGCCCTTGCCGACGGCAGCCGCTATGCGCTCGCTCCACTTACCGAAACGGAAGTGGCGGGGCTCAGACGTGACCTTCCGGCCGATGCTCCCGCTCATGTGAGAGGCGATTACCCCGAGTGGCTCGAACCCGAATTCGAGCGGGCCTTCGGTGAAGACGCGGCCGGGCAGGGGGCGGCGCTCGCCCGGCGCGCGCCGGTCGATCTCAGGGTGAACACGCTGAAGGCCGATCGCGAGAAGGTGCTGAAAGCGCTGCGCCGGTTCGAGCCGAAGCCAACGCCGCATTCGCCGGCCGGCATCCGTGTCGAGCAGGCGCCGGGGCCTGGCCGGAGCCCTCATCTCGAGGCAGAGCCGGGTCACGGCAAAGGCTGGTACGAGGTTCAGGACGAAGGGTCGCAGCTTGCCACGCTCCTTTCGGGTGCGCGCCCGCGCCAGCAGGTTCTCGATCTTTGTGCTGGAGCGGGCGGCAAGACCTTGGCGCTTGCCGCCCTGATGGAGAATACCGGCCAGCTCTATGCCTTCGATACCGATCGCTTGCGTCTCAGGCCGATCTTCGAGCGGCTGAAGCGGGCTGGTGTGCGGAACATTCAGGTGCTGCCGCCGGGCGATCTTCAAGCGCTTACGGCGCTCACGGGCAAGATGGACCTCG
>Ga0307445_10000573_pt1 | contig 20142 bp, 38 predicted proteins | sample SalMarSW160330MG_FD_202147 | JGI IMG/M metagenome (GOLD analysis project Ga0307445, IMG submission 202147) | Salt marsh sediment microbial communities from the Plum Island Ecosystem LTER, Massachusetts, United States - SW1603-30 | ecosystem: Environmental > Aquatic > Marine > Intertidal zone >... | reverse complement strand
GTCTGGGACCTGGTCTCGACCACGGGAGATGGTGCCCCGGCGTCGTGGGGGCGACACGCGGTGTGCGACGCGGAATTCGGCATGGATCCGGACCGGGAGCACGACGGGCAGCTCGTCACGTGGGGACAGCTCCAGCCCTACACGTTGCCGTTTCGCAGGACCTACTGCTACGAGGCCTACGCCGTAGTGACCAACGACTGGCTCAATTCCGTGGGCCGTACCATCACCGGACTCGACGTGGACCGGCTGCTGGGCGACCTCGAGCTAGTCACGGCTCCGCCACAGTCCAGGACCCCAGCCGAGGCCCGTCAGTACGTCGCGGCGCTGGCGCGGTCGTACCTGGGGCGCTCGGACGAGGACACCTTCTGGGCGCGATGTGGAGTGGCCAAGCCGTATCCCACGTCCTGGTGCGGAGCGTTTGCCCTCTCGATCCTGCGGGAGGCCGGACTGTGCTCGTGGACCTGGGACTTCGAGTGGCTGAACCAGTACAACCGGTCTGGGTTCCTCTGGCACCTGGCCCCGCCGCGGCACACTCCTGAACTCGGGGACATGTGCTACGTGGACCAGCCCTACCAACACCACGCGGTCGTGGTCCGCACTGACCCGCTCGAGCTCGTGAACGGGAACGGCAAAGGGGGAGTCGTGGCACTCTCGGGCGCTCCAACGCACCCGCACGTGTTCTATCCCATCCAACCACTACTCTAGGAGCCACCATGTCCCGCTGTGATGACCACGCAGACAGACTGCTCTCGATCGAGACGTTTCTCCGAGGATTGCGCCGCTCAGGGAATGCGACCCTGGTTGCCGTGCTCGGTGTCCTCGGTGCGGTCATCGCGGCGGCGGTCACTGGGTGGTACCAGCTGGAGGCCGCGCGGGTAGAAATCCGCACTGACTGCACGACGTGCCCCGCTCAGCTCGGTGCCGCACTGTCGGTACGGTGAGCGGCTACGTGCAGGCGTGCGTCATGCACTGGCCAGTGTGCTGGTGCAGCGTCTTGCGGCAACAGACCGGGCACCACTCAGCGTCTGGCCCTGCGGCGCGAGCGGCGTCAGCCCAGCATTTCTCGCACATGCTCATGGCGCCTCGATTCCGCAAGCGCGGAGCTGGTCTTTTGGTATGTCATCCAGAACCAGGTGCACAGCTATTCCCCTGCGCAGATCGCGGATCATCTTCTCGCACCACTCCGGGACCTCGGCGCGGGCGGATTTGAAGGCAGCATGGAACTGACGCACGTCCAGTTCCAGATCCGCGATCCACTTGTCGCGCTGGGCCAGGGTGGCAATGAGCTCCTGGAAATCGGAATTGTTCGCGAGCGGTCCTGCCTCGCACTCATAGCCGCAGTCCAGGATCTTGTTGGCCAGTTCCTCAACCCTGCTCACCACCACGGCACACCTCCTCTCGGCACCAGCACCAAGAACCCACAGGACACGTGCTCTCCATACCCGTCGGGCGCATCGTCGTCTTCCTTGTGACGCGTCACGCCCGACCCTCGGCATGCGAGGCACCGTGATCCGTCCACGTATCCCTCGCCGGACCCGTTGCACTGCTGACAGAGTTCGTCCTCGGGCTCGTCGCCGTCCGGTTCGTCGTCGTCGTACGTGGGCGGGTCGCGGCCTAGGAAGTTCATGGCTGCACCTCCTCAGGTTTCTGCGCCTGTCCCTTGCGCTCCTCGTACGCGGCCAGTTCCGTTCTCAGTGCGTGGGCCAGGTCGAGCAGGGCCTGGGCCGCGACCTCGAGCTCGTCGGGGGTGCCAGAGTACGTGCGGAATTCCGCTTCATCAGTACTGTAATGGGTGAGATCACACATCGCCTTGCATATGATACTAAGCTGCGGGTACGGTGCCCTAGACGGTGGGGTTGCAATACGTGTCTGGATCTTCATCTTCCTACCTCATCGGTTGTGTGGTTCAGTCGGGGGCCAGTCCAGGTTCGCGGCGAGGAGACGTGCCGGTCCTGTCCCGGCCCCCGGAGTGTGTTGTTTCATGAACGGGGCTTCCTGTTTCATGAACAGGGGGGTTCGTTTCATGAACAGGGGGGTTCGTTTCATGAACAGGGGGGTTCGTTTCGCGATCGAGCCCCAGGTCCGCGATCTCCTGCTTGGCCAGGACCGTCTGCAGGACATGGGCATCCAGCGACCCCTCAAGCGCCAGGTGCTGAACCGTCACCGTGTCACGCTGGCCGATCCGGTGCGCCCGGTCCTCGGCTTGGGTGTTTTCGGCCGGGACCCAGGACGATTCCGCGAACAGCACCAGCGAGGCCGCGGTCAGGGTCAACCCCACGCCCCCGGCCTGGATCGAGCCCACGAACACGCGGCAGGTCGAATCTGATTGGAACCTGTCCACGGCCGCCTGACGGTCCTCGGAGCTGGTCCTGCCCGTGAGTTCTACCGGCGAGTACTCGGACAGCCCCTCGACCAGGGCGTCGATGACGGCGTGGTGATGGGCCCAGAGCAGCAGCTTGTGCACACCACCCTCCAAGGCCATCCTCACGTGCTCGACCACAGCCGGGGCCTTGGCGAGCGCGGTCTCAGCCCGGATCCGGGCCAGCTCCGAGAACGCCACCGGATCGGTCGCCTGCAGCTGTCGCACGGCCTCGGCCCAGTCCGTGGGCGCCCCAAGCGTTTGCTGGACCAGCTTCTGCTCGGCCCGGAGCGCGGCCTTGGCACCGTTCGCGGGCAGTTCGATGACCTGGCGCACCTTCGGGGGCAGGTCCGCGAGCACGTCCGCCTTCAGCCGCCGGATCATGACTGTGTACCTGAGCCGTTCCTGGAGCTCGTCTAGGTTCGAGGCTCCGTCAAAGATCCAGACGGTCTTGTTGCGCGCTACCGTCTCCTGGTGCGCGTCACAGTACCTGCGGGCGAACCGAAAAAACCCCTTGCCGCCCGGGTTCCATTCGTCGGGTCCGGCCAACGCCACGAGCTGGAACAGTTCGATCGGCTTGTTCGGGATCGGGGTCCCGGTCAAGAGCCAGCGCCTGGGACACTTCGAAGCCAGGGCGTAGACGACCTTCGAGCGCTGGGCCGTCGGGTTCTTGACCAGGTGCGCCTCGTCGACGACGACCGCGTTCCACTGTTTGAGGGCCAGCGTCTCGGCGAACTTCTTGGCTTCCTCGTAGGTCACCACCACGAGTCCCCCCGAGAAGTCCGGGGTCCTGGACACGGACGGCGAGACGAGCCACTTCAGACCCTCTCGCACCCAGTTCGACGCCAGGCTCTTTGGGCAGATCACCAGCACGCGTTCGAGCCGCAGGACGTTGACCGCGGCGAGTACCTGGACGGTCTTCCCTAGGCCCATTTCGTCGCCCTGGACCACGCCGGCACGAGCCGCCATGTACGCAACACCGGCCCTCTGGTACGGGTACAGCTCGCACCCGTCTGGGAGCGGGATCTCCAGGTCAGCGTCCGTGGCCCGGCTCGCGACCGTAGCCGCCTGCGCCGCACGGCCCTCCTCAGAGCAGGACGCGTGCTTGACACCGCGCACGCCTTTCGTCCAACTGACCCGGTCGCCCGCTCGGATCGCTCCTCCGCAGGTCGTGCAGTTCCCGTCGTATTTGCTGGTGATGAGCATGTTCTCCTCACTCGCCTTCGATGATCCCGCGGCAGATTTCCGACCGGACTCCGAACTCGATCGCGGCCGACCGGTACAGGCGCTCGAGCGAACGGCCCGGTACACCCGGGTTCTCCTCAATGTCCGTCGACTCGCTGTACAGGTACCCGATCAGTGCGTCGCGCTCGGCAACGTTGGGGAGCTCGACTACCAGGGCCAGGGATGCTGCTTCGTGGGTCATGGTCTTCATCTTGCGTCTCCTGGACAGTGACTACTGCATGGCCCGTGCCACGGACAGCCCGGACGCCTGCTCTCGTAAGTGCCCGAAACCGCGTCGGTACAGGTGGGCACCCGGACAAGTGTCCGCAGACAAGTGTCCGGTAGGCGGACAAGTGTCCGGGGGCTGGTAACAGCGTTTGCGCGGTCGGTTGCAACTCTTTGCGTAGACGGGCCACGAAACAACGCGGATCCGTATTCGGACGGGCGTGTTCGAGTGTCTGAGCGCGCTTGGCACGGGCCATGCAAATGTACTTGGGCAAGGAGACACGAAAATGACCACTCAGTACCAAATCGACGCAGAGATGATCGGCCCGGAGTTCAAAGGTGACCTCGGCGACCTGTCTGAGTTTATTCCGATTCTGGCAGATCAGACCGGCCGTCCCGAGTCGGACTTCGTTGCCCGGCAGCACATCGGCCAGTGGCCCGGAGCCGAAGAGCCGTCAGAGGCGGACTGGAACTCAGCGCTAGAGTCATTCGTCGAGGCGCGTCCGGACCTGTTCTGATCCGACACGGTAGCCTCCAGCCCGCTCGGTTTCGGCCCGGCGGGCTTGAGGCGTCAGGAAACAACAATGTCCGCACACAGGCGTCGCAGTATGGGTGTCGTTCCCCAGAAACTGGAGATAGCCCAGAAATGCCGAGAGCAGTGTCCGTCCGTGGGACAGTACGTGACCGACGAGGAACGGGCCGACATGGCTCGTCGCAGGCGGCGTTTCCGCAGCAGGTTCATGGGTCCGATGTTCTCGTTGAAAAGGGACAAATAATGATGCTCAGCCCAAACGCCGAATCAGGATTCGCGCTCGCGTGCCAGGCCGATGCCGCACTGGACCAGTGGTGTCACCAGCACCAGGACGTCGCGCTGGCCATCGTCGAGCAGCTGGACCGGTACGCGATCCCCCTCACGCCCGACGAGTACGCGCTGCAGATCGGGCGCAGGCTCGCGGCGGCCATGCACCTGGGACCGGAGCGGGCCGTGCGCGCTTTGGGGCTGGAGGTGGCGCCATGAAACATCAACACCCGGTATCACTCCCGAGAGTTGCGATGCTGCGGGAGCATGGCTACTCGACGCGCGAGGCTCTGGACATCGTCCAATCGAGCTACAGTGATGGCCCGGTGCGGCTGTCTGGTGTGCGTCTGACAGACAAGGACCTACAGGGCACAGCGGTTGACGACCGGTTGCGCGCCTGGCTCATCAAATACGGCGGCAGGCTGTATCCGTTGTCGTACCAGAAACGACAACATCTGACCCGCTCCGAGCTCGAGGCCCGTCTCGGTCGTTCGGTCGCCTCCTGGCCAGACTCGGGACCGCTCCGAACCACGTACACGTGCCCAGGCTGTGGCCGAATCGTCGACACGCCTGAGCGGCTGTGCTGGGTGTGCGAAGGTCGGGCGGGGCTCGGTACCCTGACTCTCCCGCCGCCGGACCGTGCTGGGGCTGCGCAGATCCTGGAACCGCTTCCGTTGCCGAGGGTGTCGTTGTGAGCCGCTGGCGCCGCCGCCCCGACTCCGAGCAGTGTTGTGGACACCATGCCGCCGTGCGCCGTCTCGAGTCCTGGGCAGAGGCAGATGTGTGGCTGTGCCGGTGCTGCTGCGTCAGGTGTGGCCATCTGTGGACTGAGGTGGGGTTCATTCAGCCGGCTCATGTGGAGATTGCGCTGGCCATGTCCTGTCAGCTCGCACTGCTCGGGCTGCACAGAGCCTGAGCTTGCCCGCGGTCATGACGCGCACGACCCCGGGCCGGGTCTGGCTCTCGCACCTCCAGACCCGCTCGCCGTTGCCGTAGCCGGACCCGGCCAGACCCACGACGAGCCACTGCCCGTACCGGTGGCCCTCCAGGTGGTTGGCGTTGGGCGGCACCCGTCCCCGGCGCAGGCGACGCACCATGAGGTCGACCAGTCCTTGTCCTGGGTCAGGCATTGGTCTTGTCCTCCTTCGTGAGCTCGCCACACACACCCAGGGTGCCTGGTGCGTCACCGCACTCAACCTCGAGCGTGGCACCGCAACATGGGCACGAGCAGGAGAACACAGGCGCTCCGGGTTCGAGTGATCCCTCAAGCGCGGCCATCAACTCGCGCCACCGTTCGCTGCGCTGTTGACGGAGTAGCGGCGTGTTGATTGTCCCCTCGGTACAGGTAGCGTCTCGCTCGAGTGCCCTGGCAGCAACACCGTACAGTCGTGCGGCGCGTAGAATGTCGGTCTCCTCGGGCGTGCACAGGAGGGAGCGGAGACGCTCTTGCCAGGGATCCAGCTTCTCGAGTTCCTCCAGTGCATCCTCACACCGAGACGTCCCTGCACGTGATGCCGCGTAGACCACGACACTGAGCGCGTCGAGCAGTTCGGGTCCTGTAGGATCACCCATCGTCCGGTCCCTCCCATGCGTCCCCGTGCTGTTCTGGCTCGGGCTCTGGCTCGTGTTTGGTTTCCGTCTCCTGTGCCTGCTGCTGGCCCTTGCGCACGGCGTGCATGGTGTGGCGCTCGGGACGTTTCCGGCGCGGCATCGGTACCTCTACGACCATGTCATGCTCGAGCTCGGGGCTGCCCCACACTCGGATCCCGAGCTTCATCTCCTTCCCGAACGGCACGCTTGTCGGGTAGAACGTGACCCGGTGACCGATGAGCTTCGTAGGGTCGTCGATACCGAACATCAGACGCATGCAGGTCCCGTTCGTGTAGTTGATCTTCATCTCTCGTTTCGTCTCCTTGAAGTTCAACAGCCCGTGGTCCTCCATCTTGCCGCTGTCGTCCGGTAGCTCGTCCACGTACAGGTCTGTGATGGTCAAGGTCACCTTCTTGCCCTGGAAGCTTTCCGCGTTCAGGAATCGCTTGTGATAGAGGTCGTCCCACGTCTTGGGCCTGCGTCGGTCACTTGCCACGGCGCACCCCCTGCAGGTTCAGGCCTGGCCCCGCGTCCTGCTCGGCCTGCTTCCAGTACCAGGGAGGTAGTTCGATCGTTCCTACTCCCGGGTGCGCGCCGGGCCAGCGTCCTGTTTTTTGGCAGTGCTTGAGCGTGGCCAGTGCTTCGCGGCACTCGTCGAGCCCGGCCCGGATCGTGTCCTCGCCGATGTCGTAGACCGCGACGTCGTGTGGCCAGTTCTGCTCGACGGCCACGACTGTCACTGGTGCGATCAGTCCCTGCGCCGATACCAGCCCGTACTGGTACCAGGCGAACTGGAGATGATACCCGAGCTCGACCATCCGTTGCGCGAACCGTCGTTCATCGATGCCCTTCCCATCGGTTTTCAGCTCGAGGATCACGCCGTCGTCGGTCAGGGAATCGAGACGGGCCTTGGCTGGTAGTCCGTCCTCCTCCCACGTGACGACTAGCTCCTTGCGCGCCGGCCGACTGAGCAGCTCCCGGGCGACGTCATGCTCCTGCAGCGCGTTGACCATGCACCGGATGGACTGCTCCTGCGCCTCGGTGATGATCGGCTCCGACTCTGCGGCGACGAAGGACTCCCACTGCTTCCCTCGCCGAACCCCGCCACGCCAAACCGAGCAGCAGGACTCGAGGTCGGCACCGGCAACGACGTCGTGCACTATCCTACCCACACGCATTCCGTCGTTGTCGTGCGCCTCCCTCAGCCGGTAGTGGCGCGGGCTCTGTCGGATCGCTCGTAGGTCCCCGGAGCGGATCCCGGGGAGTTCCTCATACGCGGAATAACTCAGGTTTTCGTAGACTGGCATCTGGGGTTCCTTTCGGGGTTGACAGGGAGCCTGCCATGGTGTTTGGGGTCAGTCAAGACAATTGTCTTGCGCGCCCCTGCCCAGTCTGGTACTCCTCAGAACCGTGAACGATTTCCTCAAACGAGTGGAGCAGGCCCGAGAAGCACGGGGGCTGACCCGGTTCGACCTCTCGCGGGCCTGCGGACTGCATCCAACGTCAGTGCAGAAGATGATCGAGCGCGGCACGGACCCGTCGGTCACCGTGGCCATGGCCATGGCGCGCGCACTGCACATCCCCCTACTCTCTCTGCTCTACGGAGACGACTGGAAGAGACTGGAGAAGACATGGCAACGAGACGCAAAAAGCAACAAGTGCCCGTGATCAACACCGACGCAGAGGAGCTACGAGCAGTGGCGAAACGCATGAAGGAAGCCGACAAGCTCCCGACCGACCTCAAGATCGAGCCCTTCCAGCAACGGCTGCCCGTGCTGCTCACCGAACAGGAGCTGCTCGGGGTCGGGGACAGGGCCGCTCACCTGTCGAAGGAAGCGCACGAGGCGGAGGAGGCCAGGAAAGAAGCCGACGCCACCGCGAAAGCCACGGTGAAACGGCTGCAGAACGAGGCCGACGCGCTGCTGGCAACGGTCCGAGACAAGCGCGAGTACCGGCTCGTTCCGTGCGAACGTCGCTTCGACTTCCGGCTCGGCAAGGTGACGGAGATCCGCGTCGACACGGGTGAGCAGCTCGAGGAGCGGCCCATGCGCGACGACGAACGGCAACTGCACAACGGGCTGGACGATGACCAGCTGGACGCGGCGATGGCGGCCGTTAGCTACCTTCTGTCCGATGGCATAGAGCGCAACTATCACGCCATCGCAAACGAGCTCTCGCGATTTTCTGTCAAGGACGTCGATGATGCGATCGCTGAGCTCATCGGCTACGAGACGATCGAACGGTGCGAGAAGCCGGGCGAGGATCCCCGCCTGCGCCTGGTGCAGAAATGACCTGGGTCGTGGGGCTCGACCTGTCCCTGCGCAGGACCGCGTGGGTAGCGGTGCCACTGTCCTGGCGCAGGGATTGGGGGCAGATCGTCACCGGTGTAATCGAGCCGGCCACTCCAGCCAGCAGGAACGCGATGGATCAAATCGGGAGACTTGACAGCATCACCACCATGCTCTCCCCGCTACGTTCTCTCCGCAATCCTATGGAGCGTGTCTACGCCTATGTGGAGAACCCGGCCTTCGGTGAGCACGGTTCTCATGCGGCCGGAGAACTCCACGGCGCTGTCAAGCTGGACCTGTACCGTGATGGGTTCGTCGTCACCGTCGCGAACATGAGCAGCGCGCGCGGACTCCTGCTCGGTCACGCGCCTGCGAAGGGCAAAGCCAAGCTCGAGGTCGTCTCTGCGTGGAAAGCGGCCGGGGCCCCGTTCGCCCCAGACAACGACTTGTGCGACGCCATGACCTGCGCCAACTGGGGGCTGAGCGAGCTCAGGGGCGACTGCTTTGCCTCGGTGAGTGCCAAGTGACCTGCATCTCCATCATCCTGCGCGCGTGGCTGGCCCTGGCCCCGTGGTACCTCGACGCCCACGAGTCGGGCGAGCAGCGCACCGAGCTGTACCGTCCCGTCGCCGCAGTCGTGTGTGGCATTGGGCGTACTCCGCTTGAACGCGCCTACCTCGCTCGGCAGGCCTACGATGAGACCCGGCTCGCGCGCGCAGTGATAGAGGGGCGATGCCAGGACATGCCGGTCGGTGTCCGGTGCGACGAGGGGCGCGCTACCGGTCCATGGCAGGTCCATGCCTGGTGCCGTGCCGCGTGGGACCAGGAGAGCACCGACGTCGAGCGGTGGGCTGCCGGGGCCTCGTGCTCGCTCCGTGCTTTCCGCTCCGGGTTCGCGCGCTGTCACACAGTCGAAGGCGGCATCGCGGCGAACAGTGGCCTAGCCCGGTGCAAGGCTGGCTGGGCACGACGACGGGTGTCCATGGTGTTTCGACTACTCGAGGAGGTACGACATGCGACAAGGTAGAATTCCAGACGACAAGTTCGACTGCTACGAGTCCCGCGAGGTGTGCCGGCTATTGGTGGACTATTTGGCTGCATTGCGCGAACACTTGGAGGCCAGGCGAGCACTGCCAAGCTCAGGTGATTCGGTCGAGTTCGAGGGGCGGCGTATCCTAGCCGAAATCGTATTCCACGAAACAGCGGCCAAGGTGCTGCGGCTCCAGGGTGCATGGATTCACGCGGTGGATGCATTCGAGTCCGCCATGAAAGCGGAGGAGCCGCAGCCATGAAGACACGGACCAAACTGAGGTCGGTGCGTGATGAGCTCGAGGAGCTGTCCCGTACCATCCGTGCCGAGCGTGACAGGGGCAAGGCGCGGCCTGGGGACCACGCGGAGGAATGTGAGCATTTTCGGGCGGGAGTATTCGCTGGTCGTTGTGATGCCACTCCGCTGATGGCGTCCGTGGTTCCATGTGGCGACTGCCCCCAGACCTGCCCGTGCTTCCGGAGGCGGCCGTGACTCGCCAGCAGAAAGCGGTTCTGCAGGCGGCGCGCGACTGGTACGCAACCGTCGCTCGTGTGGGTGCAGCGGTATCGGTGGATGGGAAAGCGTTCGTTTCCGACAATCAAAAAAGTGTGCGCGACGAACGCGAAGCCCTGCGGCGGTTGTGGAATGCCACCGAGGAGCTTGTTGGAATGAAAGAGGGTGCAATATGATCCGCCGAGCCCTCGCCACACTGCTCCGGCGCCGGCACGACGACCTGCGCACCGCGCTTCGGCGCAAGGCGGCCACGATTCGTGCGCTGGAGGCGGCACTCGACGGGGCGACGTTGCGAATCGCTGAGCTCGAGTCCGAGCGCGACGAATCTGCAGCTGACGCGGCCCTTGCTCGGGCTGACGTGCGCCAACTGCTCATGAGAAGCGAAGAGCTTCACGACGCTAGCCAGGCCGCAGAAGAAAAGGTAGCTGAGCTCGAGGATCTGATCGAGCGTATGCGCGACGATGCTGGGCCGGTGTACGAGAGCGAGCAGCAGCTACGGGACAGGATGCGGTTCCTTGAGGCTTCGCGCGAGTGGAAGCCGTGGCCGCCGGAGGTGAGGGACGGGAGACTAATAGAGGTCTGCTCCATTGAGAACGGAGAACTCATAGGACGCTGTTTGCGCGCTGCCATGGGAGTTCCTGGTAGTAGGACTGTCGAATGGTTATGGCGCGAGATCGGCCCCGCCTACGTGCCGTCGAAGGGAGACGCCCATGGTTGACCCAACCGGACCCGAATTGCTCGACGCGCTGAGTGTCGTGGTCTATGCAGCCTCGCGCGCAGGCACTGGTCGGTGCGAGGATGCGCTGGAGGAACTGGAGAAGCTGGATCCCTGGCAAGATCGCCTCCGCTCACTCCTGCGCACGCCAGAGGAGACCGCGGTGCTGCGGGCGGCAGTGACGTTCGCGGTGACACGCAGTGCGTGGATACGGACAACACCAGAGGATGACGACGCTTCCGAGATCGAGTACGAGGCTGCCAAGGAAGCGTTGGCCGAATCGCTTCGCGGCATCACGGATGAGCGCCTCGCCGAGCTCATGAAGGAGGACAAGACCGATGGCTTGTGATGGCAGCGGTTACAGCGAGTGCATGCTGTGCGCCTGTTTTCCAGACGGCGATCCTGGTGTCTGTCCAGGATGCCTGAACACAGGATTTCAGGAGTGTCACGGGTGCAGCCGATGCATGCCTGAGCAGTTCGCTCCAGAGGACGAAGATAACGACAAGGAGGACGAGACCGATGCCTGACCTGCACGTCCACAAGCTGGGCCCCGACTGGTTAGTCGCCGAGAGCCCAGGGGACGCCCTGGCGTGCGCGGCCGAGTACTACCACGCGATGGGCGTGGATCCGGACAATTCGCAACCGGTACTCGAGTGCACCGACAATCTGCTGTTGCGAATCAGGTGCGACCGGGGACCACAGACCCGCTCCTGTGCGGAGTGGGCCAAGAGCAATGGCCGGGGTCTGCTGTTCAAAGGGGTCTGCTTTTTAACAGGGTCTGCTTTTCAAAGGTGGAATGGTATCCGTGCCTGACCTCACCGGTCGCATCCGCGGCCACTGGTTTGTCGTCTGCCGGTTCGGTGCCGGAACCGACATGTGGGTCTGTTCGCGCACCGACCGGGTCAACACCTACGCCACGCTCTCGGGCGCCAGGCTCAGGAGGTTGCGCCGTGGGTAATCAGGAGGTCGCGTCGTGATCAACCGCAACAAGTGTTTGCGAATCTTTGGTGTTGACGTGAGGCGATGGGCAGCGCGCTACGGCTTGGAGCCGTTCAGTCATCCGTGTAGCAAGTGCGGTGAGGCTCTCACAACCTCCATTCCGTTCGTCTGCGGCTCTCTGCGCGGGCTCATGGCCCCTACGTGCTCATGTGGCCACACGGGAACTCCGTATTGCGTGGTGAGAGACCCCAAGGTCGGCGATCTATTTGCAGGAGACCTACATGGCTGAGCGGTGCTGCATCTGTGGCCGGGTGTTTCGACGGCGTCGAGTACCGCCAGGCGATTTGGGAAAGGGTGCGATGATGGCTGACTACTTCAACGCCGCTCGGCGATGGAATTTATCCCACGGCTGCACACGTGTCTCGCCAGGATGCGGCGATAGGTCTGGCGGCGGGTGCTGGGCGGAACGCATGGCGAACAGACATTGCGACGCGAGCACGCGCAACGGGCGGTGGTCGGGCGAGGTCGTGCTCTTCCCGGAACGTCTGAGCCAGCCGCTTCACTGGCGCAAGCCTGCTGTGGTAGCAGTACAATTCATGGGGGATTTGTTCCACGAGCGCGTGCCATTCGAATTCATTGCCGCGGTCTTCGGTGTCATGGCGGCGTGCCAGCACCTGACGTTCTTGCTGCTCACGAAGCGGCCGGAGCGGATGGCGAGGTTCCACGATTGGCTGGAGTACCAGCAACCAACAGGGCAGAGCCTGCTGGAGTGTTGCAGCCGAGCGCTCCAGTACGATTCGGAAGATGGGCTGTTGCATCGCAAGCGCTGCGCCGACCCTGACGGTCCGTGGCCTCTCCCGAATGCGTGGCTCGGCATCAGCGCCGAAAATCAGCCGACACTCGAAGCTCGGTGGGATCACCTGCGTCAGGTACCGGCTGCGCACTACTGGCTGAGCATCGAGCCGTTGCTGGGTCCCATCGACTTTTCTGGCGATGTCGGGGCCGGAGTAGCGCCAGCCTTCGTCGCCGTCGGCCCAGAGACGGGTCCCAGGCGCCGACCATGCGACGTCGCCTGGATCCGCTCGGTTGTGCAACAGTGCCGTGACGCTCATGTGCCCGCGCACGTCAAGGCCCTCGAGGTCGAAGGCATCATCAGCCACGACCCCCGCGAATGGCCACAGGATCTGCGCGTGCGAGACGAGGTGCCCTGGTGACCGAACCAGACGAACGAGTCCCACCCAGTGACCTCGACGCCGAAGGTGCCGTGCTCGGTGCCCTGCTTTCCGACAGCTCCCTCTCGGTCGAGCTCGAGCCCCGCTACTTCTACTCGGACGCCAACCGATGGATCTTCAACGCGTGCCGCGAGCTCGACGGAACGCGTGACCTGCCCGGCGTCGCCAGCTGGCTCCACGATCGGCACCGGCTCGAGCAAGTCGGCGGCTCGGCCTACCTCGTCCAGCTCCTGGACTCCCCCTACGTCCTGCCCAAGGACCTGCCACGGCACGCCACCCGGATCCGCGAGCTCTGGTCACGGCGCGAGCTACGCCTGCTCAGCTCCGAGGTCTCGGCCCTGTCCGACGAGACCGAGTCGGACGAGCTGCGCTCTCGCATCCAGTCCCGGCTCGAGGCGCTGGGCGAGTCATCACGGACCCGAACCAGCCGGCTCGACGCGCGCGCCATCTTCGAACCGCTGCCACCAACCCCGTGGGTCTGCCAGTCGCTCGACCTGCTCCCGGGCCCGCCCGCGCTGCTCGCCGGCTACGGCTACAGCGGGAAGACGTCTGCGGCCCAGGCCATGGCCCTCGCCGTCGCCAGCGGGAAACCAATCTGGGGCGCCTTCGCTGCGGTGTGCGGCCCTGTCCTACACTCGGACTACGAGCAGGGCGCGCGACTCACCCGAGCACGCTACCAGCGCCTGGCCGTTGGCATGCAAATCGACCCAACCGAACTGTTCCCGGACCGGCTCGAACTCGAGGTCTTGGGCCCGTACCTCACCGACCCCAATGCAGAGAGCTACTGGTGCCGAGCCTGCGAAGGAAAGACGCTGTGGATCCTGGACAGCCTCCGTGCCCTGGCCCCGGGACTCGATGAGAACTCCAGCGACTTCCGGCGCATCATCGACCTCTGCTTCAGAATCAGCGAACGGACCGGCTGTGCGGTCGTCATCATCACCCACGGCCGCAAGTCATCACCCCACGACGATTCGGACGGCCGTGAGAAGCTTCGTGGCTCGAGCGCCATCTTCGACGCGGCCAGTTCCGTCTTCCTCCTGGATCTACAGCGACACGACCAGGCCGAGACCGTGGTCCGCGTCACCCACGAAAAGGCGAGGACCAACGGACGGGCCCAGGCGCCCTTCTCGCTGCGTTTCGTCGACGTCGAGGAGGACGGCGACACCCACGCTGGCCTGCTCATTCTGGCCGAGGCTGAGCCCAGCAAAGAGGAAATCCGCGAACGTCGCCTGAACGCCCTCGACGCCCGAGTCCTCAAGGCCGTCACCGACAACCCCAACCTCAGCTGCCGTCAGCTCTCAGCGGTCCTCGACTACTCACGCGGAGCCCAGCTCCAACAGTCCCTCGACCGCCTTCAGATCGCCCGCAAGATTCGCTGGGTGGCCGGCCCGAAACGCGCAACGCTCTGGCTGCCGTGCTCCGAAGACGAAGGTGGTGACGCATGAGTGGTGAGCTCGATCGGGTCGGTCCCCTAACCGGTTCGCGCCGGAGTGTGATGGCGAGTGGATCGTCCCCCCCTTACAGGGGGGGGACTCCACTCACCACTCACTCCAACCTCCCTGTGGCGAGTGGTGCCACTGCTGGGACATGGGCCGGAAAGGCTGTAACCACTGAGATTTGTGCCTGTATTCATGCTGGAAAAGTGAGGTGCCATCGTGAAAACATCGGGAAAACCACTGTCACCAGTCGATAGGCAGACGGGCGAGATAACCGGCCCACCGACTCGCGCGCGCGTGGTTCCAGGGTGTCAGGTTGCTCGGCTGTACCTGCTCGTCGCTGCCTGGATAGTCGGCCTATTCACACTGCTCTGGCTCGTGTCCGGCTGCTCGCCCAACTACGAGGCTCTTGGGGACATGGTAGGTATGGGTGAGAAGCACGGTCCCCTGACCGACTATGACCGAGAGCTGACGGAGCGGGCGCGGCTGGCCTGGTGCGTGCGGACCGACGGCGCGTGCTGCCCGGAGCGGATCGAGGTCAGCCTGTGCGACGACTACGCTATTCACTACTCACCGGACGGCCGGATCGAGATAGCGACAGACTTGGTGTCGGCGCAGAACTGGTACCAGCAGAGCCTCTACTTGGTCGGCCGAGTGTGCGGACTCCCCAAGTCAGACGACCCGGCCGACGCGATGTGCTGGCGTTCGGCGGCCATGCAGGTGAGCGACAACGACGTTGCCGCGGCGAAGCGGAAGGCGGGTGCCAAGTGACCGAGACCAGGCTTTGCGTCCGGTGCGGGCAGATGAAACCGCGATCGGACTTCTCACCGCGGGATCCGGAGGCGTCCAGGAACAAGGACGGGCTCCATTGCTGGTGCAAGCCCTGCGTCGCCAAGTACTTCCGTGAGCGACGGGCGAGGCACAAGGACGGGCTGCGGAAGTGTGGTTCGAGGGAAGGATGTGCTCGGTGATTGAGCGTGTGGGGCCCCCTCGAACGCTCTGGTTTTGGCCTCGCGTGGTGTTCTGTCGGTGGCTGAAGCGTGATGCTATCTGGCAGCTGAAGGACACCGGGGAGTTCATTTGCGGCGAGCTGGGTGTCATCGACATGGAGTGGTTGCGGATGTGGTTTGATGCCGGGTGTGACGACGGCAACGGGTGCCGGCAGTGACCTGCTTCAAGCGGGCCTACGAGTCGGCACACGCGGCGAGGGCTGCTCACGCAAAGGCCGGTTTCCGCATCCGGCCCTACCTGTGCCGGGACTGTGGTCGCTGGCACGTGACGAATCAGGAAAAGGGCGACGATGTAGGCAGCAGGCTTGCATGTCGCAGAAAGCAGGCGAAACGATGGCAAAGGCAGTGAAGTTGTGGGTGTTCGTACGCGACGACGGGAAGTACGGTGAGGTGAGACCTGTCCCACCGGAAGGGCCATCTGTCTGGGGTGGTGCTTGGGTCGAGATGACCGGCGAACTCCCGGACCCCGAGCCGCCAGAGTTGTTGCCGTGCCCGTTCTGCGGAGGACCGGCGCGGTTCATTCCTGACGTTCCAGACGGGGTCGTCGAATGCTCCGGTCGATCGTGCAACATCCTTGGGCCGCGCAGAGCGACTAAGGTCGAAGCTGCTTTGGCCTGGAACTACAGGAGTTCAACATGAGCAGATTCAACTGGAAGAGGATCCCTGCACTCAGCAGCGGGATCCAGCAGTGGGCACTGGTAGACACCGATCGCGATGAGGTCCTGCTGCGTCTGGAGGACGGCGCGAAGCCCAGCCTGACGGAGTACGGCGAATTCATAATTTGCCTGCTGCTCAACGACTGGGCCGAACGGCAGAAGGAGCCGGCACCCGAGCCGGAACAGTCCGAGGGCACCTGCTCGATCCGGTGGGATGACGGATCCTGGAAGGCCTACGACAGTTCGGGGCGCGTCCACTGGTTCGGCACTGACCTAACGAACGCCCTGGACAATATGCGTTCGCTTCGCTTCCGGGTCCTGAACGACCCACTGGAGGTGTGGCTTGAACAGAGCGGATCGCGGGCATGGAGGATCCGGACTCTAGAAGGATTCCAAGAGAAGACGCTGAGGACAGGGAGCGGGACCTTGCTCCAGTACGACCTGGCCAAGCAAGAGTGTTCCCGGAAGGGCTGGCGCATTCTTCGCGAGGAACCCTTGAAGGAGCAGGCCACGCCAGGACCCAGCCACGAGCCAGAGTCTCGTACACCGGTCTAGACTTTTGGTCTGGACCGCCGGTCTACGTCGTGTCATCCTGGGAGAGTAGTCGGCCTGGTCACGAGAGGGCCAAGAGCTCCGACCCGGCCGGCCACCAACCCGGAGCGAACACCATGTGCAGCAACGGCAAGGGACGCGGCGGTCGAGGCGGACGGGGTTCCGGCAAGGGGTCGCGCGGGGGCAAAAAGGGCGGCCGTGGTAGGTGAGGGACGAGCGCCGTCAAGCACGCGTCTCGACCATCGCACGACTGATGCGATCCGGTCGCTGGACGGTCACTGTACAGAGGCAGCTACGCGAGCACTGGAAGGCTACGGGGGATTGCGACTCGACGGCGGAGTTCGGCCGGTGCGTGATAGCGGCCCGCGCGGCTGTCCAGTGCGAGATCGCGGAAGACGAGACGACCAAGGGCTGGCTGCTGAACACGGTCCGCGAGCACGAGCAGGAGCTGGCGAGCGCGATGTACCGCCACCTCGACCGGGCGAAGATGTTTCGCGCGAGAGCGGATGCGCTGCTGAAGGCCAACAACATAAAGCTGCTCTGGAAGGTCGAATTTCTCGCGACGCGGCACGAGGAGCTTGCGGCCCGGTGTCATCGGGACTTGCAGGGCTACCACGGCTTGCTGCTCGGGCATCACTCCGAGGGGACCGAGCTCGCACGGATCCCGCCCGAGGAGGTGCTCAAGATGCTGGCCGCGCAGTACTGTCCGAAGGATGGGCAGCCTGATGGGACGGAGAGTTGCGGAGCCGGCTCGAAGCAAGCGCTGGGACCGTCGGGCGATCCGTCGGGCGATGAAGCACAACGCGCTCCGTCTGGAGCACGTGAACCGGAGCAAGCTCGAACGGAGAAGGGCTGAGATGATCGCCGTGAGCTCGATCCTGACCGACCCCGATGGCTTCCTGCGCGACTTGGGGGCTGGCCGTGAATGACTTTGCGCGCGGCTTCCTCGCTGGACTCATCCTGGCGATCGTCATGCTGACCCCGGCCCAGAAGCGCCTGCTTGCCCAGCCCTGGGTGCTGCAGTGGGAGCGAGAGAACCGGGCGTCCTACGCAATGACCCGGTTCGTCGACCGCATGCACCCGAAGCAGAAAGCGTTTGCGCTCGACCGGGGGCCGGCCGTGGCCATCTCTGGACGGCGCGGCGGCAAGAGCCTGGGGATCCTCGGTCGGTTCGCACGAGTCGGCGCACAGTACCCGCACGGGCTGTCGGCCTACACGGCGGTGACGATGGGCCGCGCGCGAGAGATCCTGGAGCCCGCCGTGCTCATCGCTCAGGATGCTGGGCTGCCGCTTCGCTGGGAACGACGCGACGGGCTGCTGTACCTGCGCTGGCCGAACGGACATAGGACCTGGATCCATGGCTGCCCGAACCGGCTGAACATCCGCGTTATCCGTGGTTCCCCGCTCGTTGCCTGGTGCGGCGACGAGGCCATGGCCCTCGTGGACTACCTGGAGGAGCTGGTGGTTGAGGGCGTCCAACCGGCGCTCATGGACTTCGACGGTGAAATGGCGCTGGCGTCGAGCCCGGGCGCGGTCATGAGCGGCTACCTGTACGGCGTCTCAACCGGAGACGGGCAGAAGAAGTGGCACGTCCACCACTGGGACGCACGCGACAACCCCTTCCTGCGCACGCCCGCTGACCAGTACTTCCGCAAGGTGCTTGACGACAACGGTTGGACCTGGGAAACCCCGCAGTTCCAGCGCGAGTATCTCGGGCTTTGGTGCGATGACCCGACCGCTCTCTGCTACCACTACGACTCCGGGCGCAATGCTCTGTGGGGCAAGCTCGATCGCGACATGGGCACGTGGAAGTGTTTGATCAGCGCTGACCCGGGCGTCGTGGCCCAGTTTGCCATGGTGCTCGAGCGCTGGCAGGAGGGGCTCCCCGAGATCTACGTCGACGACGAGTTCGCGCGGGCGGGCCTCGGCCCCGAAGCGGCGGCGGCCCATCTGCTCGGATGGCATGCGCGGTATCGCCCGGTGCTTATCACGGCCGACTCGGGCGGGCTCGGTAAGGCTTTCGTCCAGCACTGGTCCGACGAGCATGGCCTCTGCGTCGAGCCGGCGAACAAACTGAACGCCGAGGGGCAGATCTGTTGGGTCGACGGCCTGCTCACAAGCGGTCGGCTGAAGATCTCGACTGAGCGGTGTCAGGAGACGATCGGGCAGCTGCGGACCGTCACCTGGAACGACAAGCGCACGAACCACGACGACCGCTACAGGCACGACCTGCTCGACGCCATGCGCTACGGAGCGGTTGCCGCGCCGAACCGGTACGTCCCTCGCCGCGATGAGCCGAAGCCTGGGACGCCTGAGTTTGCGGCTCGGCTCGAGCAGCGCGAACGCGAACAGCACCTGCGGCAGTTGGCTGCCCAGCGACGGAGTAGCCATGCGCACTAGCCGCAAGTTTCAGCCCTCGACACCAAAGGCACCAGATGATCGTTCTGTTCCTGTGTCTGGTCATAGGGATCATGCTGACGTTCAAGTGTCGGCAGTTCCGCAGGATGATTTGCGAGTCCCTGAACGAGAGTCAACCCACTGGGAGGTCTGGCTCCGCTTCCCGGACAGCACCGGCCTCGCCCCGTTGGGCGACCATGCGCGAGTGGAGGGGATAGACGCCGACGGCGTGTTCGTGCTCACCACGCGCGGCCGCCGTCGTCATTACCCATGGTCCAGCGTCATTTTCCGCGAGGAGGTCCCCGGTGGCTGAGCGAAACAAGCCTTGGTACGACCTCGACGACGACGCCGAGATGCTGGGCGCGCTCCAGGACCTCTGCGTCAAGACGTTCGAACGCGACGGCAAACGGATCGAGCGGTACCGAGACGCGGTCAGCCGCTACGAGCTACGCGAGCTCGACGGCCTGAGCCCGTACGCGTACGGCAACGCGGCTGACCCGCAAATCGACGACGAGACCAAGCTCCGCTGGGCAGTGGGGCGCGCCATTGTGGCGACCGCTCTGGCCAAGATTGCGGGAGTCCAGCAGCCGAAGGTCCAGTTCGTTACCTCGGGCGCGAGCTGGAAAGTCAAGCGCAAGAGCAAGAAGGCGGACCGGTTCATCGCCGGGCTCTGGTCGACGCGGCAGGAACCCTACGCGGACATCCACGAGCTCTGCGCGTACGTGGCCCTCGACGCTCTCACGTGCGGCACGGGCGCGATCAAGGTCAGCGCCGACGAGGACTTCGGACGGGTGCGGCACGAACGCGTGCTGCCCGAGGACCTGGCCTGCCCGCAGGATGAGTGCCGTTACGGTAGCCCGCAGACCCTGATCCATCGGTTCGATGCGAGCCGGTCCGAGCTGCGCGCCTGGTTCACCGAGGAGGGTCTGGCCACAGTCATCGATGATGCACCGGCCGGGACCTCGTCCGACTTCAGCGGCATCTGGACCAAGGACGAGGAGTCCGACGAGCGGCTCTGCTGCTTCGATGTCATCACGCTGGCGAACGGGCCTGGGTCTCCCGGTAGGCACGTGTTGTTCATCAAGGGAACCACCACCCCGCTCGTCGACGAGGACTGGACGCGGGACAGTTTCCCGACCGTGCTGCTGCACTACTCCCGTGCGCTCCGGGGCATGTG
>Ga0307445_10000571_pt1 | contig 20185 bp, 21 predicted proteins | sample SalMarSW160330MG_FD_202147 | JGI IMG/M metagenome (GOLD analysis project Ga0307445, IMG submission 202147) | Salt marsh sediment microbial communities from the Plum Island Ecosystem LTER, Massachusetts, United States - SW1603-30 | ecosystem: Environmental > Aquatic > Marine > Intertidal zone >... | reverse complement strand
ATCATAGCAATGATGAGTTATGAGGGTTATAACATAGAGGATGCAATTATTATCAATAAAGCTTCAATTGAGAGAGGTTTGGCTAGAAGTCATTTCTTCCGAACTTATGATGCAGAAGAAAGAAAATATCCCGGTGGAGAAGTTGATAAATTTGAAATTCCAGAAAGAGGCGTAAGAGGTTTCAAATCTGCTGAATCTTATCGATTACTTTCAGAAGAGGATGGAATTATTGAGCCCGAAACAACTGTAAATGGTGGTGATGTGCTCATCGGTAGAACTTCTCCTCCAAGATTTATTAAATCATATGAAGAATTTGAACTGATGCAACCTAATCGACGTGAAACTTCAAAAAATATGAGACATAACGAGCAAGGAATAGTTGATACTGTAATTATTTCAGAAACTGTTGATGGAAATAAATTGGTTAAAATTAAAGTAAGAGATTTAAGAATACCCGAATTAGGAGATAAATTTTCATCACGTCATGGTCAAAAAGGCGTGCTTGGATTAGTTCAACCTCAAGAAGATATGCCATTTACCTCTAAAGGGGTTATTCCTGATATTATTGTCAATCCCCATGCCATGCCATCAAGAATGACATTAGGTCAACTTTTTGAAGGAATTAGTGGAAAGATCGCTTGTGCTACGGGAGAATTAGGAGATGCTACCGCTTTTGAGTGGAAAGACATTACTAAACTCCAAGAACAACTCGTCCAAGCGGGATTCGAATTTAATGGACGTGAAGTTATGTATAACGGAATTACAGGAGAAAGATATGAAGCAGGAATATATTGTACACCGATTTATTACCAGAAACTGTATCATTTGGTTGCTGATAAACTTCATGCTCGGGCACGTGGTCCAGTACAGATATTAACAAGACAACCAACTGAAGGACGAGCAAGAGAAGGTGGATTAAGATTTGGAGAAATGGAGCGGGATTGTTTAGTAGGACATGGTTCTGCATTGTTATTAAAAGAACGATTGCTAGATGAATCTGATAGAACTGTAATATTAGTCTGCGAAAAATGTGGATTGCTAGCGGTATATGATCGAAACCGAGATAAACGATATTGTCCGGTGTGTGGTGAAGGAACCATTATTTCTAAGGTTGTGTGTTCCTATGCATTTAAACTATTGTTACAAGAAATGATGTCATTAGGGTTAGCACCACGTTTAAAATTAAAAGAAAAAATTTAATTTTATTAACTTTTGTTTTATTCGATTTCAATTTTCAAATATTTAATTCAATTATTTAAAAAAAAAAATTAAAGTCCAAATCCAAGGAATGAATAGAGACCAGGTATCATAGTATACAAGAGGAACAAGAAGAATAATATAGTTAGCGAAATCCATACAGCATGATCCCATGTTATATCCAAGAAAAATTTCACTAAGATTAAGATGATTAAGAATCCAATAATAGGTGTCAATTGAGGTAAATAGTTTTGACCGCTAAAAGCAATTAATCCACCTATAACTGATAATACGCTATTTATTGCTCCTAAGACTATTGGTAAAATTAAAACGCAAATAAATGCAAGAAGAATTATCAAGAATTTTTTGTCAGAAGCTTTTGTTTTGGATGTTATCAGTAGTGTCGCTATGTAAATGATTAATGCTACAACTATAGTTGCAACTATCAACCATAAAACAAAAAAAAGTGTTTCTTCACCTTGAAATATCATAACTTTTCACAATTATGTAATTATTAAAAATTATATTTAAATTTAAGAGGAAATACGCAACTTCTCTTTTAAATATTGACCCTTTTTTTAAAATACAAATCAAGAGTTTTGGTTTGCTAAATAGAAGAAATTTAGTCGTTTATATTCCAATACTGATAAGAAAAAAGTGAGTAGCAAATCCAAGAAAGACAGAAGAAAATACAATTGATATTATAGTTAGCTTCATTGATAATTCCCTTCCATATTTTGTGTAAATGATCAATACAACTATTAAAAAGATTCCTATCAGTAAAAGGATCCACGCTAAAGTCCATAATGTTAATGATGGAATTTCAAACTCATTAATTTGCATTAAATTAAGAATCATTATGAATAAACTCAAATTATTATGATTAATGTAACTTAACGTTTTGTTTTTTTTTAAGTTTATTAATGTTTAAGTTTATTTAATCTAAAGAAGGGCTTTAAAAAATAATCATAATCGCTTCTATCAATTTAAATCATCTCATATTAAATGATATAGGTATTAATAAGAATAAATGAATAAAGTTTAAAGCAATGTGCGCTTGTTAATTAATAATATTTGTATTTGAAATATAAAGAGACTGTCAAATGCATTATTTGAGGAAACTAATAGATCAACCTAATTTAGAAGATCCAGCTCGACAGCAAATGGATATTCACAGACATTTCTATAGATATTCACGTGGGGATTTCCTCGGACCTGCATTAAAGATTAGAGCAACAAGTGGCAAAATTACCCTTAAAGGAACCCACGAATATGAAGATCTAATTTTAGAGTCAATATTAAATTCAATTGAAGATTCTGTTAACTTTTTTGAAATAAAAGGAACCCTAATTTCAGGAAGTGATATTAGTAGAGACCTTATTGAATTAGGATTTAATTGGAAGTTAAAAAAATCTACTGGACAAACTAAAAATTATAAATCAGATATATTAGATAAAGTAACTAAAGAGCAGTTATTAGCAGGTTTACAATTCTTTCGTTCCAATAGTTATTTTCTCATATCATTTAATATTAATCCTTCGTGTAAGATAACAACAAAAAAAAATATTCCTCAACCTTCAAAAAAAACCCCAGATGATGATGATATAAGTAAACGAATTCAATTTTGCACAGGAAATCTAAAAAATACTAAGAAAAATTTAGATTTACTTATTGAGTCAGCACTCCCAGATTTAAAATCAGAAATACCAAATAATTGGAAGTCAATTTCAATTTCAAATAATTATAAAATAACTGAAATTGAAATGCCAAAAGATATAAAAGATTCTCGCTTATTGCGTATATTCGCAATCCGGAAGGGAAAAATGATACGTTTAATTGAGATTGACGATGAAGTATATGAAAAACAATATGAGATTACAGTTTAATCAAACACGAAAATTTAATTTTTAAGAAATATTCGCTATAAGTGAAAAGATAGATAACGGTCAAAATGAAATAATGCCTGAAAAAGAATTGAATCCTCTATTGAGATCATTCTTATATATCATTGGAGGAGATGTAGCAATTGAAGTCGGTATTGAGCTCTTAAATTCTGAAAACAAAGATATTACTGATGAAGATATAACAGAAAACATCAAACAGAGATTAGAGGATGAAGGAAGTGATGTTGATTTTGAACCAGATGATACTGAAATCTTGAAATTGAATACAGTTAGGAAAACCTTATACAAACTGTATAGTGAAAAGTTAGCTCAATTCAGAAGAATTCGCGATAAATCAACAGGTTGGTTTATTTATTATTGGTGGCATGAGTTTGAGAGGATTGAAGAAATTTTAAGTGAAAAAAAAAAACTAAACGAAAGAAAATTACGAGAACGGCTCCAATATGAAAAAGATAATTATTTTTTTACTTGTTATAATTGTAATGATCAAAATATAAAATATATTTTTGAAGAGGCATTTGAATTTAATTTTAGGTGTCCTGAATGTGGTGGCCCTTTAGAAGCACAAAACAACCAAGAAATTATCCAATTCTTAAAGGAGAAAATTGCCCTAATTCAAAAAATAAATCTAACCAAGGATATTTAATATAAATTATTTTTTTTTTCTTACAAATGCAATATCTCCTAAAGATGTTCCTGAGGATTTTTTCAAGTATTTATCTACTTGAGCAGATGTATCTATAGTTTCTGATGTAGTGATTAATTTAATTCCATAAATCTTTTCCATTTTTTTGGCTAATTTTATTGATGGTTTTGTTTTCCCGGTTTCGATCCTTTTTAGCAAAGATGGTTTTTCATTCAATTTTTGTGCAAATTGATCTTGATTCAGTCCTAATGATAGTCTGACTTTACGTATTTTAATATTGTAATCTTCAACAATTTCAAGTTCATTTTGAGGTTCAATTCGAGATTTTAAAGATTTTGCAGTAGATGTTTTTTTAGATGATTCTACCTTTCGTGGGGGTATATTAGGTGCTTTATTTATTATCCTTTTTCCGTGTTGGGCACAATTTTGACAAACTATTATTTTTGCGCCTTCGATTATTACTTTTACACCTCTGCCCCATATTATACCATCACATATTTCACATCTGTGTTCTGTGTCATTATTTCTTTTGCTGCTCATTTAATTACCTCATATTCAAAACGATTAAAGAATGAGAATATAATTATTAATTCACTTCAAGAACACTTATATTTTTCGGTTTTAAAGCAAAGTTCATTATAAAATATAACCTATATATTTTTTAGATATCTCGTTTTTCTGATATTTAGAGAAGACCTTAAATTTAAATGAATAGAAGATTATTATTAAAATAGTTTTAATTAAAATACACAACATGATAGGGGTTACTATTTTATGACTGTTACTAAAGATAAAAAGAAAAGAGAGGAGACTAAGGATGGAGAATATCTAATAACTTATACTAGGCATTTGGAAAAAAGACTTCGTAATTTAGAAACGGAAAAACAGTTATTAGATGCAGAACGTATGAGATTAGAACAAGAATTAAATGGTTTAAGGAACGAAATTGATAGATTAAGAGAACCTCCGCTAGTTTCTGCTACCATTATTGATTTACTTGATGAAAATGGTAAGGTTATAGTTAAAAGTTCTACGGGGCCCAGTTTTGTTGTAAATGCGAGTCGAAAAGTCAAAAATGAAAAATTAACTCCTGGAATGAGAGTTGCTCTAAATCAAAGAACTTTCGCAATCATGGAAATTTTACCTTTAAAATTAGATCCTTTTGTTAAGGGTATGGAAGTTATCGATTCTATTCCTGATTTATCCTATGAAGATATTGGGGGGCTGGCAGATCAACTTCAAGAAGTTAGGGAGACTGTTGAATTACCATTAAAGCGACCTGATTTATTTGAGAAAGTTGGAATTGAACCGCCTAAGGGTGTATTATTATATGGTCCCCCAGGCACGGGTAAAACTTTAGTTGCAAAAGCAATAGCCCATGAAACTGAAGCAACGTTTATTCGAATTATCGGGTCTGAATTGGTTCAAAAATTTATTGGGGAAGGTGCACGATTAGTTAGAGAAATATTTAATATGGCTAAAGAAAAAGCCCCAACGATTCTTTTCATAGATGAATTAGATGCAATTGGGTCTCAACGTTTAAAGATAGCAACATCAGGAGATCGTGAAGTTCAACGGACGCTAATGCAATTATTAAGCGAGTTAGATGGTTTTGAACAACGAGGGGATGTAAAAATTATTGGTGCTACGAATAGAGTAGATATTTTAGATCCCGCTTTATTAAGACCTGGTAGATTTGATCGGATGATTGATTTTCCAATACCAGATGATGAGGCACGTTATTCAATTTTTAAAATTCACACTAGAACTCTCAATATAAATGAAAATATTAACATTAAAAAACTCGTAGATTTAACAGAGGGTGCTACCGGTGCTGATATTAAAGCAATGTGCACAGAAGCTGGAATGTTTGCAATTAGAAAGGAATCTGATGCAATTTATGAGGTTGATTTCTTAGATGCGGTTGAAAAAGTGATGAATAAAGTAAAGGATAAGGGAACTGAATCCAGATTATATTCATGATCATTACCTAAATGGCAAAAAACTTATTTTATCTTTAAACTTTTTAATTATTGAAATATGAAAACTAATTCTTCTTTTCTTATGTTAAGGAAAATAAGAGCTATTTCAGACTATCAATTTGGACCAACAATAACAGATGTTCTTTTTGATAATGTAAATGAAATGCATTTTATTTTTTCCAAGAACACTAGTAAATTGAAACATATCTATGAAAAAAATGAAATTTTACTAAATTTTCGTCCTAAAATCGGTTTATTTACATTATCACTCCATTCGGCATCAAAATTAATTCTTAAATTACCCGTTCCTATTATGAGAGCTATAGTTTTAAGTGATATTTCAGAATTCATCCGGAAAGGTCGAAACGTCTTCTGTAGACACGTGCTAGAAATTGATTTCAAATTACGACCCTTAGATGAGGTTATTGTAGTGAATCAAGAAGATGAGGTTCTTGCCATAGGTAGGCTTTCGATACCAATTCCATATATTAAAACATTTAACACCGGTATTGCAATCAATGTTCGAAGAGGCAATAAATCAAAAATATAAAGATCAATTAATTATATCAAATAATAAATTTTCAAATTATATTGTGATTATAATGGTTAAATTGCCAAAAGACTTGCAAAATAAGGAAAAAAATAAACCAAAACGGCCACAAGCAGTTAAACAAAGGGAAAGCTCACAAACAGGGTCCCGACAGATGCGTAGACGGATGCAACAACAAGGAATTGATATGGATCAAATTGACGCAACACGGGTGATTATTGAAGGCTCTGAAAAAACACTCATTATTGATCAACCAGAAGTGATCCTAATGAAACAAATGGGACAAGAGATTTACCAAGTAATTGGGGATGCTCACGAAGTTCCTCAAGGAGAAGAAATAATTATTGAATCAGATCAAGTAGAAGAATCATTTAACCCTGAAGAAGGGAAGATAAGAATAACTGAAAATGATGTGATGTTAGTAGCATCTCAAGCAAATGTTGATAGCGAAGAAGCACGCGCAGTTCTAAATGATTGTGAAGGTGACATTGCAAAAGCTATTTTATTTTTGAAAAATCGACCATAATGAAATAAAAAAATAAATGTTAAGAATTAAGCACAATTAAAAATATCATTGACTTACACGATTTGAAAAATATGTCAAGTATTAAGAAAAAAAGACCTTCTCCTACTGATTCTGGAATTGAAGAGGATATAGTATTTGAAAAAATTATTAATTTTATTGGTTGGATCTTTTTAGTTGCGATCATAGGATTCTTAGGAGCGTGGTTCATTTTTGATTATGCCCTCGATCTGATAAATATTGTACTTGAAGCCCCAGTTTTTGCAATTATTGTTTTTTTAGGAATAAATTCTGCAATTGGGTTTGGTTTATCCTCTGTGATTAAAAGCAATAGGGATTTAAAGAAAAAATATTATTATGATTGGTTGATAGGAGAGTTATTAATCTGTTTATTTGCAATTTTCTCTGTTGCAGCATATCAATGGTAAGTTTTATTATTTATAATCATTTCTCACGGGATTAAAGACATCTATTACTTCTGAATCTTCGAGTATAAACGCACCGTGTTTTTCATTTGAATTAAAGATGTAACTATCTCCCTCTTCTGCAATAAATTCTGATTTTTCTGTAAAGAAACGCAATTTTCCTCTAATAACATAACCAACTTGATGTTGTTTATGGGAATGTAGTGGTATTTCAGAATTTTTTTCAAGATAAAAATGACATAGCATTAAATTCTTATTATAAGCTAAAGTCTTTCTAAATATACCATCCAAAGCTTTTATTTCTTGTATATCTTTTTTACTAACTTTATTCATTATTTCCTCAAGAGAAATTATTTTTATTTAAATGCACTCGTATTTAGTATTGAATCAAATATATAATTTCATAAAAAAATCAAAAAACCATCAATGACGACATATTTTTAGCTTGGAGGGATATATTTAAAAAAAAACATTATGGTATCGAAGCTATCTTATATCGCGCAGTATCTTAAAAGAATAAGCGCAACCGATTTTAAAATAGGTTCCAAATAATTGATAAATTAACTTTATATTGGAGAAACAAATAAGTTTTTATATTGAAATAGGTAAAGTATTTACGATATGAATAAATTGGTTTAAGCTATATACTTGATAACCAAGCCGACAAAATTAGATGAAAATCTATTCATTATCACGTGAAAAATTCGGATAAAAATTGGTAAATTCAAAAAATTAGTTGAAAAATATGGTAATCATTCATAAATCAGAAACAATAAAAGAAAATATAGAAAAAGAAGGAAAAAAAGATTTTTTAGATAACTTATTGCCAAAAGTATTCAAAACCGAAGGTGATGTAGTACCTTTTGATCCTTCTAAAATAGAAGAAAGTATTATTAAAGAAACGGGTATAGACTCAGATTCTGCAAATCAAATAACGCAATTAGTCCTTCGAAGGATTATTTCTTCGGGAATAAAATTTCTCTCTGGACCCCATATTCGAGAAATCGTATGTTCTATATTATCCGAAGAGCATTACGAAGATGCCCGAAAATTATATACTAGAATAGGAATGCCTTTAATGGACTATGAAGCCATTTTAGAACAGGGAATAAATGAAAATGCCAATCAAGACCTGAATCCTGAAAGGATTCACCATTGGGCGGCAAATCAGATTTCAGACGAATATGCTCTTTTGAGAATTTTAGATTCTGATGAAGCTCATGCTCATTTATATGGTGATATTCATATTCATATGCTTCATTATTTTGATTTGAGGCCGTTTTGTCAGGAGTGGGATCCAAGAATGATTTTGGAACACGGTTTACCTCCAGTTGACAGTTGGGCACATTATTGTAAGTCTGGACCTGCTGGAAGTTTAAGAGTTGCAGTGACTCATTTAGTAAAGTGGCTAGGGATTATACAAGGGGAATTTTCAGGAGAGCAAGGTTATAATTATATAACAACATTTTTAGCACCATATGCTAAAGGATTGCCTAAGAGTGAAATTAAACAATCAATGCAATGTTTAATTTTTGAAGCTAACCAGATTTTCGCTACACGTGGTGGACAAGTCCCATTCACATCAATTTCTTGTACACCTACTATCCCTGATGGATTAATCAAGATCCCGGCTATTGGACCTTATGGGAAAATTATTGGTACCTACAGTGATTACAAAAACGAATGTTTGGAACTTTTTGATGCTTTAACAGATGTTTATATTCAAGGGGATCATAATGGAAAACTGTTTGCGTTTCCAAAACATAAGATTAAAATAAAGAAAGAATGGCTTGAGGAATTTGAACCTTCTTATTTGAAGGTTATGGAAGAAGTTGCAACAATGGGTACACCTTTTTTTCTTAACATGTGCCCAGATTGGATGTTAGATGACATTTACAGTCAATGTTGTAGGAAGTTTTTAAGCAGTGACCAAATCATCAAGCACTGCATTTTAGATCCGGAAAAAAGGAAAAATGTTGATATTTGGGAAAATTACGTCACTACAGGCTCTTTACAGAGTGTAAGTTTAAATTTACCTCGTTATGCATATCTTTCTAATAATGTAGAGGATTATTTTCATATTTTAGACGAAAAAATGGAATTAGCAGCAAGGATCTTGAGAAAAAAATTGAATTTGATGGAAAAAAGATTAAAAACAGGTCATTTACCTCTATGTAGCGGCAACATTAAAGGTGAACCGATATTTAAACTGAGATATCAAAACCTTTCAATTAGTTTTACTGGATTAAATGAAGCTGTACAAAGCTTGACTAATTTCGAATTGCATGAAAATGATGAAGGTTATTCTTTAGGAAAAAGAATTCTTGAATACATGGCAGCTAAATGTAATACGATGACAGAACGAGATGAAAAATCATATTCCTTATGGCAACAACCAAGTGAATCAGCAAGTAATCGTTTTGCAATATTAGATTTAAAGCATTTCCCTAAAAAAGCAATACCTCAATCAAGTGGAGCGTCAGCTTATTATACAAATTCAGGTCATATACGTTATGACGCGGATATACCCTTGTCAAAAAGGATTCAATTACAAGGAGATTACTATCCTATTGTTGGGGGTGGTGTGATAACGCATATTTGGATGGGAGAACAAAAACCAAACATCCAAGGGATCTGGGAATTAACTAAAAGTATTTGTCTTAACACAAATACTGCTTATTTTACATATACTCCCGATTTTATTTATTGTCCTCATTGTAGAAAGATGTTCCGAGGGAGAAATTTTAAGTGTCCTAAATGTTTTTCTGAAGATGTAAAAGTTTATTCAAGAATTGCGGGACATTATAGTGAAATAACTAAATACAATCTTGGTAAAAAAGCCGAATGGGAATCTAGAAAACGAGAAAATTTTAATTTTTAATAATATATCTATTATATTTTATAGATAGAATACTTATTTTGGCATATTATGAAGAAAAATGTTACCTTTAATGAACTTCAATCTCAAATAAACGAGTGGATTCGTAATCATGGGGATTACTGGTCCCCCCTTTCAATGCTTAGTGCAGTAATGGAGGAATTAGGCGAACTTGCTCGAGAAATCAATTCTCAAGAGAAATATAAACCTAAGAAAGCACAGCATTCAGAATCTAAAATAGAGGAAGAATTAGGAGATCTTCAATTTGCAATAACTTGTATAGCAAATTATTATAAAATCGATCTTATTGATGCATTAATGAAGACTATGAAAAAATATTTTAAAAGAGATTCTATTAGATTTTTAGAATAATTTCTATTCTGATGATTAATAGCTGTAAAATTTTAATTGCTTGCATATTTCTATATTCTATAAAACGAATTTGGAGCAATAATGTTAAAAGAAGGTCTTTCTAAAAAGGAAATAACTGAAATATTAGAAAAGAAACTTAAAAAAGATTTTTCATATGACTCGGGATCAATTTTAGGATCGATGTGTACTAATCCCCATGATTTTGGGAAGGAAATCTATATGAAATATATTTCTAAAAATCTTGGAGACCCAGGTTTATTTTTAGGAACAACAAAATTAGAAGAAGAACTCATAAATGAAATTGGGGATTTATTCAATGGAAAAAATATAATCGGAACATTCACTTCAGGAGGATCAGAAGCTAATATTATAGCCATGAGAATTGCTAAGAAACTACATCCCGAAATAGCTAACCCTGAAGTTGTTCTACCAGTTTCTTCCCACATTTCTTTTGATAAAGCGGCAGATCTATTAGGGATAAAATTGAGGAAGGCAAAATTAAAAGAAAACTTTGAATTAGACCTAGATCATTATGCAAGTTTAATAAATAAAAATACATGTGGAGTGGTAGGAATTGCTGGAACGACAGCATTAGGATTAGTTGACCCGATAAAAGAAATTGGTAATTTAGTGCAAGATAAAGATATATATTTTCACGTGGATGCTGCTTTTGGAGGATTTATTTTACCATTTTTAAAACATATTGGGTATAAAGTTCCATTATGGGATTTTTCTGTACAAAAAATAGACTCTATAACTGCAGATCCTCATAAAATGGGTCTTGGTATTATACCTTCAGGTGGATTTTTCTTGAGAGATAAATCAATTTTACAAAAAATGGGATATGAAATTCCATATTTAGCAGGAGGAAATTTTAAACACTTTCATTTCGTCGGTACACGACCAGGAGCTTCAGTAATTGCTTTTTGGGCTATTATGAAATATTTAGGAATAGATGGATTTACTAAAATGATCCAAAATTGCATGCTGAATACGGATTATTTAGCTAAAAAAATTTCAGAAATTCAAGGGATAAAACTTGCTATAAAACCAGTTCTAAATATAGTGGGTATTACAACCGAAAATAATGAATCAATATGTGAAATTGATAATAAATTGCGGGAAAAAAATTGGATGTTGGGAAAATTTATAGATTTTAATCTAATTAGGGTAGTTTTGATGCCTCACGTTAAGTATGAGCATTTACATCGATTTATTGACGATCTTGAAGAAATTTTAAGCAACTCAAAGTAAATCTTAATAAGAATGAATGTAATTTTATATTGTAAGAACTCTATGATTTAAGAGAATACCACTTTAAGACTGAAATAAAGAATGGCGAAAGATAAGAAAAAGTCATTTGGAATTAAAACAGCACGGTATTTTACAAAAACATGTTTAAATTGCAATTTTGAATATCCTAATTGGTTTACAAATTGTCCAAAATGTGGTATCGCTTGGGATTTTGTAGAAGCAGAAAAGATGAGTGGTACAAAGGAGATATTAAAGAAAACAATTAAAATCATAGTCAAAATTACTGAAGAAGATTTTGATGAAGATCTTGAGCGGGTCCAATTAAATTTTTCTGCAGATCACGGATATTCATGGTATCAAATGGAAATGATAAATAAAACGGATTATTTCGTCGCAGAACTTGCGGATGTTCCGACAAGATCAACCATCATCTATTTTATTGAAGTACGTTTAAAAAATGGAGAGACTATAATAGAGAATAATGATGGTAATTATTATTATTACATTGTAGGATCATCTTATGAAGAGGCTGCAGATTCATCATTTCCATCAAAAAAAATCGAAAAGCAAGAAAATTCTAAAAAAAGACAGATTCCAGAAAGACCTAAAAGAAAAGAAGTTTTCACTCGTCCTATTAAAAAAGAATATTTCAAACCAAAAACCGAAAATCCTGAAATAGAAAATCAAGTCTCCAAAATTCAAAGCCCTCAAAATCTAATTCATTATCGAAAAGAAGATAATATAACAATATTTGGTAATCCTCAAACTGAAATTGATCCTGATCTTAAATTATGTCCACACTGTAATTCTAAAATAAAGAAGATGTGGAATACTTGTCCTATTTGTGGAAAATAATTATTATGTATTAGAATTTCAAGTTAATTTATTCCCACATTTATTACAAAAAGCGTAATCGGAAGAAAGCTTTGCCCCACATTGAGAACATGTTAAGAAATCTTTAGATTTGGGTTCTTCATCAGTACTTGGTTCGGTGTTGGATGTTATTACTGTGAAGGATTTTGTTTCAGGTTCAATATCTACTACATTCGGAATAATTCTCAAAGTAGATGATTCTTCCACCTTTCGTTCCTCACTTGCTGCAAAGGATACAAATGGAGCTGATTCCCCTATATTATCATGTTCTGTTTTTTGTGCTAATGTTTGAAATAAAGATGGTGTACTCATAGAAGCATCAGATTTGGGAAAAACAATTTCTTGTTCGGGGGCCAACATCTTCTTTTCTTTTTTTGGTTTCTCTTTTTTACTTTGCTTCATTTCCACAATTAATTTTTCTTGCTTTTCCTTCTCCACTTTGATTTTATCTTCCTTTTCCTTTTTCCTCTTTTCCTTCTCAAGTCTTTTTTTTTCTTTTTTAGATATAATTGTTTCTGGCATATAATCAACTAATGATTGTGAAGGGGGAGAATCAAACGTTGATCTTGGGGATGGTTCAAATGTCATTGAGGTAGGTTTAGGTTTTTGTGGTTCTTCTTTTTTTGATACTATAAAGGGTATGATCTTTTTAGTGGTACTTTCAGCTGAATTATCTATTTTATGAGTTTTAAACTCTTCTGGAGTGGGTGCTGGAACGGGTATATTAGAAGAAAAAGGAATGGTTCTTGGTTTATACGATTCTTCTACTGGTACTTGAGTGATTCTTAATGATTCCATATGTTTTAGTGGTTCATTTGCTTTCTGTGATAAAATTTCTTCTGGTGTTTTAAATTCAAATTCAGCAGGATCTGGAACGGAAACTTCTGGTATAGATGCATGTTCAAATGAAGGGATTAATTCTTCTTTCTTGTCAATTAAAGGTTCTGGTACGGGAGGGGCAGCATATCTGATTTCTGGAATAGATTTTAGTGGTTCTGGTATGGGGGGCGCTGCGTAATCGATCTCTGGTATTGCGTTATTATTTAAAGGTTCTGGTACGGGAGGGGCAGCATAGTCGGTCATTGATCCTAATTGAAATGAAGTTGTTATTTCTTTATCATTACTTATAGGTATTTGACCAGGATGATATACAATATTGTTTAATAGTTTTGTTGGAATTCCTTGACCGATCATCAAGCATGCTAATATATAGAAACAATCTCCAACACCGTCACCTGTTTTAGCAGAAGTCTCCATATAGTAAAGGTTAAAATCTCGAGTAAAATTATTTATTTCTTCCATCGAAACCATACGTTGATCAGTTAAATCGCTTTTATTTCCAACAAGTAACAAGGGAATTTCGGTTTTTAGATTAGCTCTTACTTCTTCAATCCATTGAGGTAAATGTTCAAAACTTGCTTCATTAGTGAGGTCAAATACCAAAACAGCTCCTAATGAACCCCTATAATACATAGGTCGGATTGAACTGAAACGCTCTTGACCTCCGGTATCCCAAAGTTGGAGTTTTGCTTTGATAGGTCCTTCATTCGTATTAATTGTAATCGTCTTTACATGAAAGTCAACTCCAATTGTCATTTTATAATCTTCTGTAAAAAAATCCTTTGAAAAGCGCAAAGTTAAAGCCGTTTTACCTACTCCACCATCTCCTACAACAATTGATTTAAACAAGTAATCATATTCTTCTGACATTACGATTCGACCATTTTCTTATGAGAATTAATATAATAAATTGTTATAAGATTACTAAGTTGTAGTAATTATTATTATTAATATAAGTATAATTTATTATATTTTTACTTATTTTACTATTTTCCGTTTATGCCTAATACGAGAACAATTTTTCTTCGAATATATCTCTATTTAATAAAAATTTATGAATGAATATTTGATTTATTTAATTCGATTAATTTCTTTCTATTTTTGCTTAATTCAGCTGCTTCTTTTTTAAGATCATTATTTTCAACCCATTCTTTCAACTCATCTAATTGATCTCCATTATAGTGGTATGAAAAATCTTTATTTGGATAAACATTATTTAACACTTCATTCTTATATTGCTCCAATGCTTCAGTTATAGAATCTCTCACGTTTCCAAAGTATTTCAAAAATTTTGGTTTGAAATCTGTAAAGATACCTAACATATCATGTAATACGAGAATTTGCCCATCACAATATGATCCTGCACCGATGCCAATTGTTGGAATATCTACTTCTTTGGTTATCAGTTTTGCGATTTGCCAAGGGATACTTTCTAAAACTATTGAAAAAACACCCGCTTTTTCAAGATTTTTTGCATCTAATAATAGGTGCTTCGCATTTTCAATTGTTTTTCCTTGAACCATAAAACCTCCAAATCGGTATATTTTTTGAGGCGTGAGACCAATATGACCCATCACTTCGATATCGGCTTTTTTCATTGCCATGATGATAGGACAAATTTCAGTTCCTCCTTCAACTTTTACAGCTTCAGCACCACCTTCTTGGATGAATCTCCCTGCATTTCTTACAGCTTCAGTTTTATTTATTTTATAAGATAAAAAGGGCATATCTCCAACGATTAAAGCATTTGAAACCGCTCTACTTACGGCTTTAGTATGATGAATCATTTCATCCATAGAAACTGATAATGTATTACGATATCCCAACATAACCATCGCTAATGAATCTCCGATGAGTATTAAGTCGAAATTACATGCATCAACTATTTTAGCTAATGCATAATCATAGGCAGTAATGGTTACTATTTTTTCTCCAATTTGCTTTTTTTCCATTAAGCTTTTTATTGTAACTTTTTTTAAGGACATAAGTTCACGACTATTAATTTTGAAAAGAGATATGAATGTTAATTTTTATTTTTAACTAAATTTATCAATCAGATCTAGTTTAATTATGGTTATGATAATGTAATAAAATACATTTTCAAGTAAATGCTGTTTCCAATATCATTTGAAATTTTTCTAGTTCAATTTTTATCTCATTTATTATACTCGCTGGGATGCTTACTCCAATATAAAAAATATTTTCTCCATCTCTTGATGGTACTAAGAACATTTTAACATATTCGATTTTGTCTTCTGAGATTGATACCCTATCGTCAATATTTACATCATCGTCCTTGAGTCTTTGAAAGAACTCTAAGTCATCATTGATTTTTGTACTAATAATCTCTTCAAATGCCCTTGCATCCATAGTTTCTTTGTAACTATCTGCAATTACAATCCCTGATTCAGTATATATTATAGCATGATTGCATCCAAATTTATCTACAAGGAATTTTAATTCCTCACTAATCTGTTCCAAACTTAACAATTTGTTTAAAGAGTAGGACATGGCTTTTGAGACAGAAGAGATATCGTAATATGAAGTGTAAAAGAATTTAAATTTCAGATCTTGATTTTGAGATGATATCAAAGTCTCTAACATTATCGCGCGATCGTGAAAATCTGCGTCATTTTTAAATTTCGGATCATATTTATTAAAACATATAATAATATCATTCTTGTAGTCCATTCCTCTGTAGATGTTTAAAATGTCCTGTAAGTATTGCATAGATTCATCAAATTTTAGCTCATCTTGTATATCAATGAGAAAATAGAGAGAATCTGTCTCTGAAAAGTATATAGGATTACTGACATAAATTTTCCTGAATTTAGCTTGACCTCCCATATCCCAAATATTAATTCTATAGGTTTTAAGGAATTTAAAAGAACTATAATCGATTTTAATTGTTGGTTTTAAATTTTTTACTCGTTCATAAAAATTATATTTCTGACGTAACGCGATTAATGCGCTAGTCTTACCCGCATTATCCAATCCGGCAATTACTAATTTATAATCTTTAAAATTTTGCTTTATATCTGGCATTTTCGAGAATTAGTATTAATTTAGTATATATGGTTATTAAAAATTTAAATTATAAATCTAATTTCAAATATTTATTCTTATTTATTTTAGTGATTTTCGATTTCTAATTAGATCTATTCACTTTTTTAGATAATTCAAAAAGATTTTTTAAGAAACAAATCCTTAAATATTTCTGATAGAGTGTTAGGATTTGAATAATATGGATCCAAAAGAAATTGATTTTTATTCACTGGGTTTTAATTTTATAGAAACCAAAATGATGTATACAGCAGATTATAAAGATGGTAAATGGAGCGATGGAAAATTAGTTCCATTTGCTAACTTTGAGATTTCGCCAGCTGCATGTGTTTTAAATTACGGACAAGGAATTTTTGAAGGTATGAAAGCACTTAGAACAAAAAAGGGAGACATCACACTTTTTCGCCCAAGAGAAAACGCGAAGCGATTGAATAGTAGCGCGAGTCGAATGTTGATGCCAAACTATGATATTGAGTTATTTATTAAAGCTCTCAAACAAGTTGTAAAGGCAAATGAGGATTATATCCCACCTTATGATAGTAAAGGAGCGCTTTACATACGACCCTTAATGATTGGTAATGGTCCTGTATTAGGAGTAAAACCGGCTTTAGAATATAAACTTATCATCTTCACGGTTCCTGTTGGACCTTACTTTCCCCAAGGTTTTAAGGGTATTGATTTAGAAATATCCACAATTTATACTAGGGCGGCTCCAGGTGGGACAGGTTCAGCAAAAACATGTTCTAATTATGCAGGATCAATGTTACCCGTTAAAGAAACAAAATCTAAGGGTTTTTCACAAGTAATATTTTTAGATGCTGTAAACCGAGAGTTTATTGAAGAAGTCGGAACTGCCAATTTTTTTGCCGTAATTGATGGCAATTTAGTAACCCCCAAAACTTCAGGGACCATTCTACCCGGAATCACAAGAAAATCGATATTAGAATTAAGCAAAAAAAAATTAGGAATTATGACAGAAGAAAGAGATATATCATATAGAGAGATTTTTGAAGAATCTTGTACAGAAACATTTTGTGCAGGAACTGCTGCTGTAATTACACCTATTAAATCTGTTGTTTTGGAAGATAAGAAGAGAATATTTAGCGATGGTGAACCCGGAGAAACAACTAGAAAGCTGTATGAATTATTAATAGGGATTCAAAGAATGGATATTGAGGATGATTTAGGCTGGATTGTAAAAGTATAGTATTTACTTTTTTCTTAGAATTTATTTAATTTTCATAATCATTCATCATTCCTGATAGAAAAGTCTATTTATTAATATATTAAAAGCCTCTTTTACATTATAACCCGTTTTTGATGATATTTTTAAGTAATCAATGTGTAAATGATTCTCTTCTATAATTTTTTTGAGGTAATTATCACTTATTATTATCATATCAGTATCTACAATGTCATATTTTGTTCCTAAGATTAATTTTGGCATGTTTTTAAATTCATTTAATCTTTCTAACCATTCTTCAACATTCTCAAGACTTGAAATACGTGTTAAATCAAATAAAATAAATACCGCGATTGATCCATCTACAAAATCTTCAAGTAATCTCCTAAATTGTCTTTGTCCTGCAAAATCCCACATCACGAAATTAATATCAATGCCATTAACTCTTATATTTTTGGAAAAAAAATCGACACCTCTTGTAAGTTCGCTTTTCATATCGAAATTATCATGTACCAATCGATTTAAGAATGAAGTTTTTCCAACTCCCCCTCCTCCCGTTACGATTACTTTCACATTCTTTCTTATTTGAGGTGATTCATTCATATCTAATTTTATCTAATTTATGATTTAAAATCTTATAATCAATTTTGATTTCTGTAATGTCAGAACAAAATAAAAATTTATCATTTTCAATTTTAATTGAAATATAAAATCAAGTTGGTGAAAGAACGAGATTAAAAATTATTTATTTGATTATAATTGAAAAATCTATAGTTCATAACTAAATTTAAACCAAAAAATATTTTTTAAGATTTAACAAATTAGGCTTTTTTAATTTTACTAAATGATTTCTTGTAATCTTTAGGGTTTCCGCCAGAGCTGATAAAATCCATATATACTTTCAGGCTTTTTAAAAACAAGTCTCCAGCCATATCAAGAACAAATCGTTGATCTTCTAATTCAAATTCAGTCCAGAGAGTTACAATTACTTTATCTCCTTTTTGAGAGAAAACATATCCGATTTTTTGCATTGGGCTCCCTTCTTGTGTCGAAGTCATTCTTTCTCTGGGGATATTTTCAATTTCAGTATTAATAACGTCTCCTACATTGGTTTTTAAGAAGTATTTTTTCGGGTCAATTTGTTTGCATTCGGTTACAACAATATTCCACACAGGAAGACTTAAATAATCATTAAGAACCTCATACACTTTTTGTAAGGATGCGTTAATTTCAATACTTTTTTCTAATTTGGGCATAATTATCAATAAATTGATATAACTTTTAAAAATATTCCTATTAACGTTTTAGAGTCAGAAAAGTAAGATTAATTTTTAAATGCAAAATCTGATTATCAAAGAAAAATCTACTATAATAATTTTCGAGGGTTTTTTATAGAGGATTTATTATAATAACGTGAAAAAACATATTAATATCTATTATTAGAGGAACTCAAAAAATGGATACAAAAAAGATAAGGTATAAATGGTATTTAATTGGAAGTGTAATTGTTATTGGATCGATTTTTACGTTTTTATATTTGATCTTCTGGTCTACTATAATTTACTCATTGACGCAATTACCTAATACTATGCTATCAATTATTGCTAGCCTTATTAGAATCGTTGTATTAGGAATAATGAGTTTATTATTATTCATCAAATGGTTCAAACAAGAAGCGATCTACACTTCGGATGCATATTTCTTGTTTGGGTTGTTTTTTATGATATTAACATATGGGAAAATATTAGATTTGCTTTATAACTTACTTTTAGTAAGTGATCTTCTTGATGACACTTTTTTATTAGTATTTCTTAAAATAAGATTTTTCCTTATCATCTTAAACTTGTTACCAGTATTGTATATTGGACTTCAAGCAATTATGGCTATTGCTAGGGCTTATATTAAGGAGATGAGTGAATCCCGATTTAATAATATAAGATCATGGATTCTTTTCATTTTTGCCACAGTTTTCTCCATAATTATACTATTTGCGACAAGTATTTCATATCTAATTACAGTACTTCCTTTCTTCACTATCATAATATATATCCTTCTCGGAATTATGTTTTTATTCATGTATAAGAATAAACATCTTTCTCAAGCAAATGGGTTAATAATTGGAATAGCTTTTTTTGCATTTATTATAAGTAATATTTTCAGGTCAATCATGTCAGTTTATGCATTGGATAATCCTTCAATCTTCTTCATAATTGAAGGTGTTGATATTTTTGTTAATTTCTTGATGTTTATAGGATTCATTAGAAAACCTAAATATGCTATTTAAATTTAAAAGGAGCTAAATAATATGCATATACAGAATTGGAGGCAAAAATCTTTCCTTTTTATCATTATTGGAATTACGCAATATTTTATTTTTACTTTAGTTGCCATGGTTTTCTACGCAGGAGGGACTTTAACAGATCCTTCGAGTACAGGATATGATTTCTGGAGCAATTTATTTAGTGATTTGGGACGTATTACTGCCCTTTCAGGGC
>Ga0307445_10000569_pt1 | contig 20211 bp, 17 predicted proteins | sample SalMarSW160330MG_FD_202147 | JGI IMG/M metagenome (GOLD analysis project Ga0307445, IMG submission 202147) | Salt marsh sediment microbial communities from the Plum Island Ecosystem LTER, Massachusetts, United States - SW1603-30 | ecosystem: Environmental > Aquatic > Marine > Intertidal zone >... | reverse complement strand
GCCGTACAAGTGAAGAACACTGACGACTTAAGAGGCATCTCCGGCCTCATACTGCCGGGAGGCGAGTCGACGGCCATCTCCCTCCTTGCCAGTGGGCAACTCATCACGCGCCTCCGCGAGTTGGCAGAAGAAGGATTGCCGTTCTTCGGTACATGCGCCGGCATGATCCTCCTTGCTCGTGACGTGGAGGACCAAAGCGAAGCATACATCGGTGCAATAGACATCACTGTAGCGCGCAACGCCTCCGGCCGACAGGCGCACAGCTTTGAGACAGTTCTTAACGTCGACGGAATCGGAGACGATATTCCGGCCGTCTTCATCCGCGCCCCGTACATTACACGCATGGGAACGGGAGTAAGCGCGCTTGCCCGCCACGAAGGACGAGTGGTGATGGCACAGCAAGATAATATACTGGTATCGAGCTTCCATCCGGAACTGACGGAGGACCTGCGTATCCATCGGTACTTCTTGGAATCGATAGACAAGAGCAAACAGGAGGACAAAGAATGAAAAAAGTGGCAATCAACGGCTTTGGCCGAATCGGGCGGGCGTTCTTCCGCATCGCGTTCGGCGGGAACGATCTCGACATTGTGGCAATCAACGATCCATTCATCACACCGGAGACGGCGCGATATCTGCTCACCTATGATTCCGTCTACCGCCGTTACAAGCACGAAGTTACGGCAGAAGAGAAGGGTATCACCGTCGGAGGGAAGTTCATACCTCTGTTGTCGGGAAAAGACCCGCAGAACTTGCCTTGGGGAGACATGGGTATCGACCTAGTCATTGAGTCGACCGGCGTCTTCCTTAAGCGAGATCTGGCGTCTCTCCACCTTGCCGGTGGCGCGAAACGCGTCCTCTTATCCGCACCGCCAAAGAGCGACGACATACCTCAGATCGTGTATGGTGTGAATAACGAGGCATACGATCCCAATCGTGACAAGATCGTGTCCGCTGCCTCTTGTACGACAAACTCACTCGCGCCGGTGGCGTACGTATTGGAGCAGGAATTCGGGATCACACACGCGTTTCTCTCCACCGTGCACGGATACACAGCCGATCAACGACTCGTAGATGCCCCGCACAAGAATCCTGCTCGCGGCCGCGCCGCGGCAGTGAACATCGTCCCCACTACCACCGGTGCGGCAAAGGCGACGACCAAAGTCATCCCCAGCCTGGCTGGCAAAATGAACGGCATGGCGTTTCGCGTCCCGGTGATTACTGGCTCGGTGAGCGACTTCACGCTGGAGCTGAAACGATCAGCTACCAAGGAAGAGATCAACGCCGCTCTTACCAAGTACGCAGAGGGCAAACTCAAGGGAATTTTGGGCGTCAGCAAGGACCCGATCGTGTCGAGCGACATCATTGGTGAGACACGAGCGAGTGTTGTCGATCTCGACTCAACGATGGTCGTCGACGAGCGGCTGGCAAAGGTAGTAACCTTCTACGATAACGAATGGGGGTACACAAACCAACTTGTCCGCGTTGCTGCTTTCGTGTAGCAAGAGAATTCGAGCAACGCTGGGAGAGGGCCTGCTTGCGGCCTTCTTCCCGCCCCGCTGCCTCTTGTGCGGAGGAGTGCCGAACGGCGTAGAGATACTGTGCCCTGAATGCAGAAGATCCCTCCCACAACTTGACGGGCCCCGCTGTGAGCAGTGCCAGGAACCGCTCGCCGGTCCGGAATTGGATCTATGCCGTGCCTGCGGCACGCGGGTGCGCGGATTCGATCGCGCACGTTCGCTCGGTCCGTATCAAAGCGATTGGGGCCGACTCGTACGTGCGCTCAAATTCGAACGAGAGCCGGCAGTGGCTCGCTTCATCGCAAATCGCATGACGGATTTCATAGAAAACAAGGAACCGTTCGACAGGATCGACGCAGTTACGTACGTGCCGATGACCAGACGAGCGGTGCGTAAACGCGGATTCAATCAGGCACGCATCATTGCGCGCCATGTCGCCAGACGACTCCACCTCCCGTTTATTCAACTGCTGACGAAGCGACGCTCGACACCGCCGCAGGCGTCGCTTTCGGCAAGGGATCGACATGACAACTTGCGGGGTGCGTTTCATCTGATAAAATCGCCGAAGGGGAAGATTCTTCTTATCGACGATATCTTCACCACAGGCTCGACCGTGGAAGAGTGCGCGCATGTCCTGAAGAGCGGTGGTTGCGAAGCGGTGTTTGTTCTCACTTCGGCACGAGCCTAACGGGGGGGTATGAGAGAATGCAGGTAGAAAGCGTCTGCCTGGGAGAGCTCGCCACCAACTGCTATCTCATCACTACCGCTGATGTCAACCTTCTCATCGATCCCGCCGATGCCTCCAAAACCTTGCTGACGTTCCTCGATGGGCGGCATATCGATCTCGTAATCAACACACACGGACACTTCGACCACATCGGCGGAGCTTGGGAGATGCAGCAGCGGGGGGCTGAAATCATGTTACACAAGGCCGATCTGCCGCTTGTCGATCGTTTCTATCCCGGGCATCCATCGTTTGATCGCTTCATCACTGACGCTGACACCCTCCCCGGTCCGCTGCGAGTACTGCATACGCCCGGTCATTCACCGGGCAGCATAGTGCTTGTAGGAGACGGTGTTCTGTTCGTGGGCGATCTGCTGTTCGCCGGATCGATCGGGAGAACGGATCTCCCCGGAGGGTCAATTGCTGAGATGACGACGTCGCTCGCAAAGCTTACCGCCCTGCCAGGCGACTACACGGTCTACCCCGGACACGGACCGAAAACCACTCTTGCTACGGAACGCCGAACGAATCCGTTTCTCCTCGAATGGAGCCGATAGATGAAGGGAGATAGGACCGACGTAGATCAGATCAAGGAACGCATTGATATTGCCTCCGTCATCTCGCGTTATGTCACCCTGACCAAAGCGGGCTCCAGCTACAAGGGCCGATGTCCGTTTCACAAGGACGACACTCCCTCGTTCTGGGTAAGCCCGGACAAGGGGCTGTGGCATTGCTTCGGCTGCAGCGAAGGGGGGGATCTCTTCGCCTTCTTGATGAAGATCGAGAAGCTGTCGTTCCCGGAAGCAGTCGAGCGGTTGGCCGCGGAAGCGGGCGTGACGCTCAGCAAACGGACGGACAATGTGCGAGAAGATCTGTTTGCAATCAACATCGAAGTTGCCCGCTGGTTCGAGAAGAACTTGACAAACAGCGCCGGTGGCCGGCGTGGACGTGAATACCTGATCAACCGTGGATATCCCGAGGAAACCTGGGAACGGTTTGGGCTGGGATACGCTCCTGCAGGAGGGCATTCGCTGCAGAAGCGTTTCGCCGGCAAGTACGGGACAAAGGCGCTTGTCGACCTCGGTCTCCTGATCGAGCGCGACGACGGCTCGGCCTACGACCGCTTCCGCGACCGCGTGATATTCCCGATTTTCGACCTATCCAACCGGCCGATCGCCTTTGGCGGAAGGGCATTCGCTGGAGACCCCAAGTACCTGAACTCACCGAAGACGCGATTGTTCGACAAGAGCGGCCAGCTGTACGGACTTTCGTGGACACGGGACACGTTGCGCGAGAAGAAAATGGCAGTCCTAGTTGAGGGATACACCGACGTTATCTCGCTCCACTTGGCCGGAATTACGAACGCTGTCGGGAGCATGGGCACATCACTTACTCACGGACAGGCTGATCTGTTGGGACGTTTCGCTGAAGAGGTAGTGATATCTTACGATCGCGACTTAGCGGGGGGAATGGCGTCACTGCGCGGGATGAGCATTCTGCGCAATCGTGGCTTGTCTGTTCGCGTGGCTCGCCTGCCACAGGGTGAAGATCCCGACAGCCTTGTCCGCCGCGACGGAGCTGAAGAGATGTTGAAAGCAGTCGATGCCGCAATCCCGTTTCACATGTTCTATATCGAATCGCTGAAAGAGAGACACGATACCGCGTCGATAACCGGAAAAGAAGCGGTACTGAAAGAAACCCGTTCTTTTTATCAGGAGATCACAAGCCTTCCGCTGCGCCAGGAGATCGCCACTAGGCTCGCCGAGATTCTCGATCTCCCGCCGGACGCGCTTGCACAAGAACTCTCACGCGGCCGCTCGTCGGCAGACGCGAGAGAACCAAGACAACAGCAAGCTACCGATGAGAAGAAGAGGCATTGGGACCCGCAGCAAGTGATACTCTCTCTCATTCTTCATGGGCACGTTACGTGGGACAGAGTGGCGGCACATGTATCGGCCGATGACTTTTCGCCACAGTACCGGCCGATGGTGGCCGCGTTGTCGGAGACACGCGGACCGGTCGATACGTCGTCGTTGGTGACCGGGCTTGACGAAGAGACGTTGCAGCAGATGAGCTATCTCGCATTGGCCGAACCTCAGTACAACGATGTGGAGAGAGCTTTGCAGGACGCATTGACGCGGCTCGTAGAGCTGCCGGAAATCGAGAAAGAACTGGCGCGGATACGCGTAGAGATTGAAAGTGCAGAGAAGGTCGGGGATCATCATGCAATCGATGACCTACAACGGGCGTACAGCATGCTGGTAGCAAAGCGACTGTCCAGGAGGAGAAGAGATGGCAAAACGCAAACAGCAGGACAAGGACAAGCAAGAGCAGACAACGCCCACTGAGAAGGACCGCATTGAGGAAGAGACCGTCAATGACGAGGAACTCGTCCCCGAGGAGCCTTCCGATGATGCCATCACAGAAGAAGATTCGGACACTGACGACATCCTTCTGGAAGAAATCTCAGATTCAGATTCAGATTCGGACTCGGATGACGACACGTCCGACGATGAGTCATCAGATGATGATTCAGATGATTCCGAAGTGGCACGGCCAAGACGTAGGCCCAGAATCTCCGACATGCGGCGCTCATCGCACCGCGAGGATCCAGTAAAAACGTACTTGCGGGAAATAGGCAAGTACCCGCTCCTTACAAAAGAAGAAGAGGTTGAACTCGCAATGGCGATGGAGAAGAGCGCCTGGGTGCAGGCAATCAGAAACGGCGCCGATGCACTGAGTCGCACCGCCCTTCCAAAGAAAGGAGTTCCTGAGGCAAAGCGCGAGGAATTGAAGGAGCGCGTGAAGAGCGGGAAAGAAGCAGCCAGGGCACTTGGCTTCGCTGCCAAGCTAAGCGATGATGCCCTCGTTCGCATCCTCAAGGAGAAGGGACAAGCCCTAGAGGAGATCGCGGCGGAGGCCCGCGAGGCCCGCGAACGTCTGACAATATCGAATCTCCGCCTCGTAGTCTCCATCGCCAAACGCTATACCAATCGCGGTCTGTCATTCCTCGACCTCATTCAGGAGGGGAACATGGGCCTGATGAAGGCGGTCGAGAAATTCGACTACACAAAAGGATTCAAGTTCTCCACCTACGCAACCTGGTGGATCCGGCAAGCGATCACTCGTGCCATCGCCGATCAATCACGTACGATCCGGGTTCCCGTACACATGATCGAGACAGTGCGCGACCTCAGCCGGATCAAGCGCGAGTTCATCCAGAAACACGGCGCTGCCCCCACACTCGAGGACCTCTCCAAACTGATGAACATGAGTATCGACAAGATCAAGAAGGTGGAGAACGTCTCCTCATACACCGCTTCGCTGGAGCGACCAATCGGCGAGGAAGACGAAGATACGCTCGGGGACTTCATCGAAGATCCCTCCTCTCCCTCTCCGACCAAAGAGACGTTCCGAATGTTCCTGAAGGAACAACTCAATCGCGCTCTCGATCAGCTCGATGAACGCGAACGCGAGATCCTCCGCCTGCGCTACGGACTCGATGATGGCCATCCCCGCACCCTCAAGGATGTGTCGCTCAAGTTCAACATCACACGTGAGCGCGTGCGCCAGATCGAGATCAAGGCGATTGAGAAGCTCAAGCACCCTTCGCGCCGCACCGAACTGAAGCGGTTCCGCGAGCTCCTGCTCGGGGAAGACTAGTTGTCGACACGTGGTTGCGCGCTGGTAATCCTGGGGCCGACTGCGGTCGGAAAGAGTGCGGTCGCAATAGCGGTTGCGTCCGCCATCACGGACGGTGGCGAGATAATCTCAGCCGATTCGCGCGCCTTCTTCCGGGGCCTTGACATCGTCACCGACAAGCCATCGCGCGCCGCACTGAACGAAGTACCCCACCACCTCATAGACATTGTTCCAGTAGATGGTGCCTACGACGCGATGGCTTTCCGCCGGGACGTTGAGCGATTGATTCTGCAGATATTCGATCACCGAAAAACGCCGATAATTGTCGGCGGCGGTACGCTGTACCTTGGAGCAATCCTGCGAGGAATCTTCTCCGGCCCTGCCTCCAATAAGCGTTTGCGCGCCGCGCTTTCAACAGAGCCGCTCGATCAACTCTATGAGCGACTGCAAGAGGCTGATCCGACCGCTGCAGCCGCAATCCACCCAAACGACCGTCTCCGCATCGTGCGGGCACTGGAAGTCGCCATAACGACCGGCGAGCCGATCAGCCGGTTGCAGCAGAAGGCACAGCCGCTTCCGTATCTGTTTCGCGTCTTCGGTCTGCGCCGTGATCGCGATGATCATCGAAGCGCCATCGCCGCTCGAGTGAAACGAATGTTGGCCTCAGGTCTTATTAAAGAGGTAAGCACCATGCGCGAACATGGCCTCACACAAGATTGCCAGGCCTACCGTACAATCGGGGTGAGAGAGACATTCTCCTACCTCGACGGCAAGATAACGCGCGCTGAGCTTGAACAGCAGATCGTCAACAACACGTGGTCCCTCGCCCGCCGTCAAATGGCGTGGTTTCGCCGCGATGAAAACGTCACTTGGGTCGATGTCACCGGTAAGAGCGCGGAAGAAGTCGGCCGAGAGATAACATCAGAGTTGGAACGGGAGTCGGCCGAGACCGCAGTGCCGGACGTGCTGCGGGACTAGGTTTGGAGACGAACATGAGCTTAATGAGAGTGTTCTCCGCCGCCCAGATCAAGGCTATCGACAGGGAAGCGGTGCGGCGTGGCGTCCCGGAGGCGACCCTAATGGACACAGCGGGAAGCGCGGTCGCCGACTTTGTCCTGAAACGCCTGCATGTCTGCCATGCAGTAGTGGTGGCTGGAATCGGCGGAAACGGGGGGGATGCCCTCGTCTGCGCCCGCCGGTTGCATGAGTCGGGAGCTGATGTACGCATGTTCGTCCTCGCGCCGGTCGAAGCGCTCACGCCGACGACCAGGGACATGGCTCGCCTCTTCATTACCTGCGCTCCCGAACGGGTGACCGTCATCGAGGATGATATCAGTGCGTTGGAGAAGGCGCTGATGCGGGCGGACTGCGTGATCGATGGCATGCTTGGGATCGGCGTAAGCCGGCCGCTCGACGGGAGATATGCCGCTATTGTTCGTGCAATCAACCGGGCAGACGTCCTGCGAGTGGCAATAGATATGCCCACCGGACTCGCCACCGATACCGGGGGCCTGATCGGCGATAGCGTATACGCCGATCACACGCTGGCAATGGCCGCATATAAGCCTTCCCATCTCCTGTACCCGGCACGTTCACGATGCGGCAAGATCACGATTGTTCCGGTCGGATATCCGCCGGAGATCGTCGAGAACATCGAGGCGACGGCTCTTGTGGTCGACAGAGAGTGGGTGCGTGCGCATCTTCCTTCCCGCGATCCCGCCGGTCACAAAGGATCGTTCGGTCGCGTCCTTGTCGTCGCCGGCTCACGCGGAATGAGCGGGGCTGCGATACTGTGCGCCGGCGGAGCGCTGAGGGCGGGCGCAGGCCTTGTCACAGTTGCTTGCTCCGAATCAATAGAGCCCATCGTTGCAGCCGCGATCCCCGAAGTGATCACCGTTCCTCTCACCGATGCAAACGGTCACCTCTCCCGAAGATCGTTGCCTCGGCTCCTTACCGCTGCAAACGCTGCGGACGTATTGGCGATCGGCCCGGGGCTCTCCCGCGCGCCATCCGTCGGCGCGGTTATCTTGCACCTCCTGCATGCTGCGAAGAACAGGATTGTGCTCGACGCAGACGGAATCTTCCCACTGCGCAATCGATTGGCCCGGTTGGCTCGGCTCGCCGGGCGCACCGTCCTCACGCCTCATCCCGGAGAAATGTCGCGCCTGATAGCGCAGTCGCCCGATGAGATCGATGCGAAACGGATCGAGGTTGCGCGCCTTTTCGCGCAGACATATCGAACAACCCTGCTTTTGAAAGGGCAGCCGACCGCGATCGGCACCGTGGACGGCAAGATATACCTCAACCCTACCGGAAACACAGGCCTCGCCACCGGTGGATCGGGAGACGTCTTGACCGGACTCGTAGCGGGATTCCTCGCCGGCGGGGCGTCGCCCACGGATGCGGCGATCATCGGCGCATTCGTGCATGGCGCTGTCGCCGATCGCCTGGCCCGCACTACCTCTGAACGCTCTATGCTGCCGAGCGACTTGATCCGCATGCTCCCGCATACGCTTGCCTCAATCGAGAGAGGGAAACAAGCACTGTAACTGGTTTGTAATGATTGTTCTCACGTAAGCTGCTCTTGACTGCAGCAACGAAGTGTGCTATGCTGGTAACGTTACCGGTAACGATACCACAGGAGCGAATTCGTGAAGACTTCTGGCACGCGAGTTACACTCAAAGATATCGCAATTGATACTGGGTTCTCCATTAATACCGTCTCCCGAGCACTGAACGACAAGGCTGAGGTCCACGCCGCCACCAAGGAGAAAATCTTGGCAGCAGCGAGCAGACTCGGATACCGCGCAAATAGACTGGCTAAAGGACTGCGATCAAACAAGACAGGTACGATTGGGGTAGTGGTAACCGATGTGGCAAATCCGTTTTTCAGTGCCCTAGTCAAGGGGATTGCAAAAGCAGCCCGTGAATTGGACTATAGCATCATCCTGCAGGATTCCGATGAGAACTATGCCGGGGAGCAGGAAGCAATTCACGTTCTCCTTGCCGAGCAGGTGGATGGCATACTGATCACGCCCGTTCAGAGCGATAAGGAGACCATAGCAAGCCTTTCTCAAGCACGTTTTCCGTTTGTCCTCGTGGGGCGGTATTTCCAGGATTTGGACACGAACTACGTCGTTCCGGACGACTACCGTGGTGGGTTACTGGCGACCGAGCATCTCCTGTCGCAAGGCTACAGAAGGATCGCCATGGTCAACGGTCCACTCCACATCTCAAGTGCCAGAGAGCGTTTCCAGGGATATGCTGACGCACAAGCCCGGCACGGAATAGCAGTCGATCGATCGCTGGTAGTCACCGGCGCTCTCACTGTGGGAGAGGGATTCGATCTTGCACGCTCGATTTTGAAACGCACTCCTCCACCGTCGGCGATCGTAACCTATTCCGATTTTGTCGCATTCGGGGTCATGCAGGCCGTGCGGGAAGTCGGCCTCTCCATTCCTGAGGACGTCGCCGTTGTCGGTTTTGATGATGTTTGGATGGCGTCTTGTGTTCAGGTCCCGTTGACGACTATTCGAAGCCCGAAGGAGGAGCTGGGGAGGCAGGCAATGCAGCTTCTTGTGCGAAGGCTACGAGACGATCAAAGCACGGCTGAAACGGACAAGCTCAAGCTCGACGTGCAGCTGGTCATCAGAGAATCGTCTCAGAGAAGAGGAGGAAACAACTAGCACTTGCCGCAGGAGGTGATGGAGCCACAAATGTCACTGGGGCTTGGCTGACCCAAGGTTTGGTTTAGGATCAAATCGGCCGACACAAGGGAAGAGAGACTACAAGGAGGAAGAATGCAACTGAAAAAGTTGGTAATTGCTACGCTGGTAGGAGTAGCGCTGCTAGCAGCGTTTGGAACGGTGATGGCAGACAATCTCACTGGAAAACTGGAGATCTTCTCCTGGTGGGCGGGAGATGAAGGACCGGCGCTGCAGGCGTTGATCGACCTGTATAGCGCAGAGCATCCCAATGTAAACGTAATCAACGCAACCGTCACCGGCGGATCGGGCGTCAACGCCAAGGCAGTGCTCAAGACACGCATGCTGGGCGGGGATGCTCCGGACAGTTTCCAAGTCCATGCCGGACAGGAATTGATCGGCACCTGGGTCAGGGCCGATCGAATGGAGGATCTCACGTCGTTGTTCCAGCAGGAAGGATGGATGAATGTCTTCCCGTCTGGGTTGATCAAGCTGCTCAGTACCGACGCGGGCATTTGGTCCGTCCCGGTGAACATTCATCGTTCCAACGTAATGTGGTACATCCCGGCCAATCTGGAGAAGTGGGGCGTTGAGGCCCCGAAGACATGGGATGACTTTCTTGCGATCGCCCCGGCGCTGAAAGCACAGGGAATCACGCCTCTCGCTCTGGCGGAGAACTGGACGGTAAACCACTTGTGGGAATCGGTCGCTCTGGCCGTGCTCGGCCCGGACAAGTGGCAAGCGCTATGGGACGGCACGCTATCGTTCACCAGCCCCGAAGCGGTAGCCGTGTGGAAAACGTTCGGGAAGATCCTCGAATACACGAACAATGATGCCGCATCCCTGTCCTGGCAACAGGCAACGGACATGGTGGTGAGCGGCAAGGCTGCGTTCAATGTGATGGGCGACTGGGCGGCCGGATATATGTCAACCACGCTTGGTCTGACACCGGGAACGGACTACGCGTGGAGTCCCTCTCCGGGAACCCAGGGCATATTCATGATGCTCTCCGACTCGTTTGGTCTGCCGAAGGGAGCTCCCGATCGGGACAACGCAATCGCTTGGCTGGAACTCCTTGGATCGAAAGAGGGTTCGGATGCATTCAACCCACTCAAGGGATCGATATCGGCGCGAACCGACAGCGATCTATCGCTGTACAACGCGTATTCTCAATCTGCAGCAATGGACTGGCAGAATGACATCGTCGCCGGGAGTCTCACGCATGGCGTCGTGGCGAATGAGGGATTCATGAACGACTTCGCCACTGTCATGGAGATGTTCCTGACGAGCAGAGATCCGCAACAGGCAGCCAATGCCTGCGACGCGATCGCCCGCCAGAACGGAATCGGCGGATAACCATATCGCGGCGGGGGAGTGCTTGTCGCTCCCTCGCCCGCTTCTTTACACTATCATGCGTCCAATACGCTTGAGAGGTGGCCAGTGCATCTATCGCGCGACCGCATAATCGCATTCGCAGTTCTTTTGCCATCCCTCGTCTTGATTGCGGTGTTCGTGTACGGATTCATCGGCCAGACAATCTACATCTCGTTCACAGATTGGGGACAAGGGGCGGCACTTGCCGAAAATCCGCAGATGCACCTAATCGGCTTCGACAACTACAAGGAATTGTTCACCAGCTTTCTTCACATGCGATTTCGGCAGGACCTGATAAATGCGTTCTTCTATACCGTTTCACTTGTGCTAGGGTCGTTGGCGCTGGGTTTGTTCTTGGCAGTCCTCCTCGATCGAGAACCGCGCGGTGAAGGGATATTCCGCACCATCTTTCTATATCCGATGTCGCTCTCATTCGTGGTTACCGGCACGATTTGGCGCTGGTTGCTCGCCCCCGAGGGGGGGATAAACGTTCTTCCCTCGTTCATCGGCCTCTCACCCGGGCGATTTCGGTGGATCAGTAGCCGTCAGCAGATTCTCACTTTTGATTGGCAAAGCGTTCCCTCGATAACAGCGATAGTGGTCGCTCTTGTTCTCGCCTTTCTTGCAATACGAATGTGGAGAAGAGGAACGCACAAGCGTGCGCTGATCGCCGCAGCTCCGGCAGTGATTCTCGTTCTGTGGGCGATATTCGGCCAACGGTTGATGCCGCAGATGGTTCCCATCCCGGAAAAGCATGGCTTCAACCTAGCAACGATCGGGGTGATGATCGCCGCAATATGGCAATTCTCCGGATACACGATGGCCCTTTACCTCGCCGGTCTGCGCGGGATTCCGGTTGAATTGCACGAAGTGTCGCGACTCGACGGAGCAAACGACATTCAGTACTACACGCGCGTCGCCTTTCCCATCTTGAAACCGATCACACTGAGCGCGGTGATCATTCTTGCTCACATCTCGCTCAAGATGTTCGCCCTTATCTTCGCGATGGCCGGGGCGGACAACTCCGCCACCGATCACCCCGCCGTCCTCATGTACCTGACTACCTTCCGCGGAAACAAGTTCGCCCTCGGGGCGTCGATCGCCGTTATCCTGTTCTTGATCGTCGCCCTGTTCATCGTTCCCTACTTGGTCAGTTCGTACCGGGAACAGCGAAAGAGGACATCATGACCGCAAGAATGACTTGGGCAAGGATACTCCTGTATGCAGTGTTGATTATCGTGTCGCTGGTCTATCTGACTCCGATCTACATGACCGTGATTACGGCTCTCAAAGCCCCGGCCGATATCAACCTGGAAACCGCATGGCAAACCCCGTCACGACTTAACTGGGGAAGCTTCGGCCAAGCGTACGCCAAGCTGGGGCCGAACATCATGAACAGCATCATCCTCGCCGTCACCGCGACGATCCTCTCATCGATGATGGGTTCATTGAACGGCTACGTCTTCTCCAAGTGGCGGTTCAAGGGAAACGATATCGTATTTACGCTGCTATTATTCGGCATGTTCATTCCGTATCAGATCATCCTGATTCCGCTCTTCCAGACACTGCGCCAGATGCACATGTACGGCGGCCTGCCCGGGTTAATCCTCGCCCACGTCGTTTACGGCCTCCCAATAACCACTCTCATCTTTCGCAACTTCTATGCCCAGATTCCCGCTTCACTCACCGAATCGGCGCAGATCGATGGAGCGGGATTCTTCAAGCTCTACGCACGGGTGATCTTCCCGCTTTCGATCCCGGGATTCGTCGTCACTTTCATCTGGCAGTTCACCCAGATCTGGAACGAGTTCCTATGGGGGATCACGCTGACCAAATATGCCTCCAACCCAATCACCGTAGGACTAGCCCAACTCGCCGGCGGGGAGGCGGTCAGTTGGAATCTGCCGATGGCCGGATCGATCATCGCCGCCATTCCGGTACTGCTGATCTACGTTCTGATGGGACGCTACTTCATCCGCGGTCTTCTCGCCGGCTCGGTAAAGGGGTAGCCTTCATATGCGGGCAGATGAAGATCTCCTCGGCGACAACTTGAGTTTTGTCACGGTCGGACGGCCGCGTACGATGGAGGTATGACATGACGGCAAACGGCAGCACCATAACGTGGGGAATATTGGGGACGGCAAGCATCGCGGAAGAACGACTGGTCCCCGCGTTTCACGAGGCCCTGCTTGCTCGGCTGACCGCTGTGGCAAGCAGGGATCAGGACCGTGCCAGACGGTTCGCCGAGAGACATCGGGTTCCCAAGGCATACGCCAGCTACGAGGCGCTCCTGGCCGACGAGTCGATTGATGCAGTTTACGTCCCTCTTCCCAACCATCTTCATCACGAGTGGGCGATACGCGCGATGGCCGCAGGAAAGCATGTGCTGTGTGAGAAACCGCTTGCAACAAGCGTCGCAGAAGGAGTAGCGATGTTCGAAGCAAGCGAGAAAAACGGCGTACTCCTCATGGAAGGACTCATGTACCGATTCCACCCCCAAACAAGACGAATCAGAGAGCTGTTGACGGAAGGAACGATCGGAAAGCCACGCCTGATCCGAGCAGCTCATTCGTTCCCGCTACACCTGCAAGACCGAGAGCACGACTTCCGCTGGCTGGAGGAGGCGGGAGGAGGGAGCCTCGGAGATCTCGGCATCTACTGCATCGACACTGCACGGCACATGTTCTCAGCCGATCCGCTCCATGTCTTGGCCGCCAGCACGTATTACCGTGAGCACAGCGCTGAGGCGGAAACTAGAGCGATTCTCACGTTCTCCGATGAGCGCGTCGCCGTATTCGATTCAAGCTTCCTTCTCGCGACGCGCAAAGAGTACGAGGTGGTAGGGGCGCAGGGGCGCATTACGGCCTTCAACCCCTATAATCCTGGGCGCGGTACCAACGTCAGAATAGAGATTGACGCTCATGGGACGACCATAACCGAGGAAATCGAGGCAGAGAACGAGTACCGTCTGGAAGTGGACCATTTCTCGAAGTGTATTCTGGAGGATGTATCACCCTGTATCACAAGTGCCGACAGTATCGCCAACCTGCTGACGCTCGCCGCGTTGAGGGAATCGGCCCACAACAAAGCTTCGGTGGAGATATCAGTTGTTAGATGACTTCTCGCTGCTCGATGATCGCTTCGGTACAGGAGCCGACTCGATCGTCGCTCGCGCGCCCGGCCGTGTGAATCTCATTGGGGAACACACCGACTACAACGGGGGCTACGTCCTGCCGTTCGCGATCGACCGCTGTACGAATCTCTGCATCCGCCCGCGTTCCGACCACAAGGTACGGTTCTATGCGTCATCGTACGACCACACGGTCGAGCGCAGCCTGCCGCTCCAGGGTCAGAAACGAAGCGGCGACTGGTCGGACTACCTCATTGGGATCCTGATTGAGTTCTCGCGTCTGCAAGAACTGCCTTTCGGCGTTGACGGGGTCATCACGAGCGACGTACCGATCGGCGCCGGGCTAAGCAGCTCCGCCGCGCTAGAAATCTCCCTTGCCCTGGGCTTGTGCCATGTCTACCGGATCTCAATCGGAGATCTGGATCTGGTCAGGCTTTGCCAGCGCGTGGAGAACGAGTATGTGGGGACGCGTTGCGGCATTATGGACCAACTCGTAAGCCTGCTCGCGGCCGATCGTTCTGCACTTTTCCTCAATACAGACTCGCTTTGTTTTCGCAATGTCCCTATGCCATTTGAGGAAACAAGCTTGTTGGTGGTCGACACAAACGTACACCGCCTTCTCTCGCGCAGCGGTTACAACGACCGCCGGCGCGAGTGCGAGACGGCCCTTGCCCTGTTGAGGGAAGCGTTCCCGGATCGCGGGATCCGGTCGCTTTCCAGCGTCGGCACCATACTGACGGAAAGAGACTGGACAAACGTTCTCCCGTCCGTACTAGGACGACGAGTGACTCACGTCGTTAGGGAGAACAAGCGCGTTCTGGAAGCAACGAAAGCTCTGGAAGAAGACAACATCAAGAGACTTGGGGAATTGCTATTCTCTTCACACGCTTCCCTGAGAGATCTGTTCGAGGTCAGCTGCGCCGAGCTGGACTTCTTGATTGACTGGGCGGGAGAGCACGGAGCGATCGGCGCTCGCCTGGTCGGCGGCGGATTCGGAGGCGCAACGCTCCACCTTGTCCCTTCCAAGCAGGCCCACGACTATGCAGGACAGATATGCTCCGTCTTCAGAGACCGGTTTGAACGAGAGACCACGATAATCACGGTGCGCGCCGGACCGGGCGCAAAAGAGCTGAACGCCTGTCTGTAGATGAGCGCCAGTTTCCGGTGCCGGCTTCCGTTGATCCTTCGGGTTCGAGCTTTCCCGTCCTGCTGGTACAATAGCAGGATCCCGCCAAGGAGTGCGATTCGATGCCGGACACCAAAGCCATTGAACTGATCGATACGCATGCCCATCTCGACTCGTCGGACTACAACCGCGACCGTGCCGCCGTGATCGCGGACGCGTTCGCTGCGAAGATCGGCGTGATTACTGTGGGAGCAGACATTGAATCAAGCGCGGCAGCGGTCAAGCTTGCCGAGCGGCACCGATGCATCTGGGCTGCGGTCGGCGTCCATCCGCACGACGCGAAGACGCTCGACCCAGCAGGGATGGAGCGCTTGCGGGCAATGGCGAAGCAAAGCTCAGTCGTGGCAATCGGCGAGATCGGCCTCGACTACTACCGCGATCTGTCTCCTCGCAACGTCCAGCGGCAAGCATTCGTAGACCAGATAGAGCTCGCCGACGAACTCGAACTGCCGGTGATCGTCCACAATCGTGAATCGACAAAGGATATGCTTGCTATCTTGAGAAACCACCGGCCGAAGAGTGGAGTAATTCACTCATTCCTCGGCGATCGCGCATTGGCGGAGGAATTTATCGACCTTGGCTTCCACCTGGGAATCGGAGGGCCGCTGACCTTCGACAAGAACGAGATCCTCCGCGAGGCCGTGGCCGCAGCCCCTCTCGATCGCATTCTTATAGAGACCGACTGCCCGTACCTCACTCCGGTTCCGTATCGAGGGAAAAGAAACGAGCCGGCCTATGTACGGTACGTAGCGGAAGAGATCGCCCGTCTCAAGGACATTACATTCGAACAGGTCGCGCAGGCCACCACGCAGAATGCGGTAACGCTCTTTTCCATTCCACTTGCATAACGGCTACGGCGTTGAAGTGACGAATTCCTTGCGGTCCTCGTGACACAGAAGCTGAACAACTCCACGGCCGGCGCTCGCTGCGCCCGGAATACCGCCGGGCGGATCGGTCCACATGCTCGCAAGGTAGAATCCTGACAGCCCGGGCACGGTCTTGGGGATGTAGCGGTGTGCACGCTGGAAATCGCTTGACAGCATCCAGGTCATGAACGTCCCCTTCCAGTTTCCGGTGTAGCGCGCAAATGTATGCGGTGTCGCGATATCGGTCACCTCAATCTTCGAAGAGAAGCCGGGATATATCCGATCGACCTCCTCCCGGCAGGTCGCTACGATTCTCTCCTTCTCCTCGGCATAGGCGGAAGGATCGGCGATGAGCGGTTCCCAGTACGACCAATCGGTCGACGTTCCCGCCATCACCACCGACTTTCCTGCCGGGGCGAGTGCCGGATCATAGCAGTAGTTCTTCACGCGAAAGTGCGATAGCTTGCGGCCCGCGAGTTCGACCGGATGCTCGAGTTCGTACGCAGTGCCGACACACGAGATCTCGTTGGATAAGTCCACGTCGACTCCAAATGCTACTTGAACCATCGGATCGTACAGTCGCCCCGTGTCGAGAAGCTCACGATGCAGCGGTTCAATGCGGCTGCCGTCAAGCAGAGAGAACAGGGTGGCACGCATGTCTGAGGCGGAGATGACGTAGTCTGCAGCCACTTCTCCGCCTCCGGTCAGACGAACGCCCACCGCACGCCCCGCCATCTCAATGACCTTCCCCACACGTGATCCGTAGATGATCCTACCGTCGAGGTCGATGAAGCGTTTCTCAATTGCTCGAGCAAACTCAAGCGAGCCGCCGAGCGGGTAGCCGGCAGCGTGCCGGCTCATCGGACCGAGGGTCATAACCAGAGCCATGGCAGGCATTGTCCCGTCGAAGAAGATATTCTCGATGGCATCCCGCAGGAACGGATCGCTGAAACGTGCGCCGAGATCCTTGAGCGTCATGCCGCCGACAGTCGCAAGGTCTTTCATGTGCGGATGCAGGCGAGCCATCATCCGGATTCCGTCGAGCATGCCCATGAGTTCCGCGGGCTTTCCAATCGGGAAGGAGAACCCGGCCAAGCGACGGATCAGTGCGCACAACTCCTCGATGGCGCGCGCATCCTGCGGGGATAGCTCTTTAAGGTGCGCTTCAAGCCGATCGATATCAGTGTACAAGTGAAGCTTCTTTCCGTTACGCGCAGCAACGGTCGAGAAGACTTCGTGGTCGAACATGCGCCGTCCTTGCACTGCGCCAAGCTCCTCCCAGATGCTGTAGAAGCCCGATCCCGGACTGGATCCGGTCAACCAATGAATGCATCCATCGATAACGTAGTCCCCTCGCCTCCAAGATGTGCAGAGACCTCCCGGCACGGTGTGTGCTTCGTGGATCTCCACATCGTATCCGTTCATGCGCGCGTAGCAGCCCGCTGACAAGCCCGCGATGCCTGCTCCGATGATCACGATCTTCTTTGCCATCGTTCCCCCTCCTCACTCCAAACACCGGTCAGCGACTCTTGTCTCAAACCATGCTGCAGGGTGGACCCACGTTGCCGGGTTTTACGGAGCCAAGAGCATATTCTACGTCCTCCCCTTCACACATAACCAGCGCATCCGGCATGCTTTTCCTGACGACAACACACTGATTCATCAACCGATGCCAATCCGATCGGCTGCTTCATGTCATAGAAGAAGGTCCGCCGTCATCGTATCGAAGAACGGTTGTGTCCGGAACCACCTGTGGCCTTGCGGGAGGCAAGGTGTTATCGCCATATTCGCCGGCATTGCTCGATACGAAGATGCTGTCAGATGCAATCGCTTATTCCGCTCGTTTCCCGAGCAACGCGGCTATCTGTTCAAGCAGTACCCGATCCGCCACCGAGAAGGCGGCGGGTTTGTCGGAATCGATGTCGATTTCACCGATAACTCGCCCGTCATGACAGATGGGAACAACAATCTCTGCCCGTGTCTGCGGGAAGCAGGCGAGATAGCGTGCGTCGGCGTTAACATCGTCGACGATCACTGTATCTCCAGTTCGAGCAGCAAGACCACAAATTCCCATTCCGACCGGGATGCGCACGTGTTCTGTCGCGTCCGGACCGTCCCAAGCGGTAAGCATAAGATGGTCGCCCTGTACGATGTATATTCCCACCCAGTCGAAGTGCTCCCCATTTTCACGCAGCCAGCTGACTGCAAAGCGACATGCATCCTCAAATGAAGCCGCACCTTGTATGGACGTCAAGAGTTCGTTGTCGATCGTATTCATTTGAACCATGTTAGCCGCAGTCGATGTGATTTTCCCATTCCAGTCGGGTATGATACCTCGCCTGCACCAGCCGAGTTCGCCGCACGGTGTGGAGCACAAGCCTGAAGGTGAAATCACGATGAATCTCGAGCATAGCCTGCGCGAGCTCATGACGCACGCGCACGTCATCGACAACCCCTCCCGCAAGACAATGATCGCCGACTGTGTCGCCAGCAAAGAGGTCATTATCAGCGCCTGCGGTGCGCTCGCCACCTGGACCCGACCCGAATCGACCGGCCGCAGCCCCAAGGACACGCTCACCGTAAAACGAGCCGCGAGTGCGGGCGAGATCGATTGGGATTCGCCGAACAACATCCCGATCGATGAGGAGACGTTCGACATGGTCCTCGAAGACGCGATAACCAAACTGGCAGGTAAGGATCGGATCTATGTCACAGACCGCGTCCTAGGAGCGGATTTATCCTACGCATTGCCGGTGAAGACCATCGGCAGCCGCGCGCTGACGGCGCTGTTCACCGACAACATGTTCCGCCCCGTCCCGGTGGACATCGAGAGGAGTACGTTCGCCGGCAGACCGTTCACCCTCCTCGTCGTTCCTGATGACAAGCTCGACCCCGAGCGCTATTCCGGGCGACTGAGGATCGATCCAACAACCGGCAAGACATCGACGATGATCATCGGAATGGACTTTGATCGCCGCATCGGCGTAGTCTACGGCTCCGCGTATGCCGGGTCGGTGAAGAAACTGATGTTTACCGTGATGAACTACCTGCTTCCCGCTGAGGGAATCCTACCTCTACATTGCTCGGCGAATGAGGGGAAGAACGGAGATACTGCGCTCCTCCTCGGCTTGTCGGGCACCGGCAAGACAACCCTGTCCGCCGATCCACGCCGCGCCCTGCTGGGCGACGACGAACACGGCTGGGGCGATGATGGAATCGCCAACTTCGAGAACGGGTGTTATGCCAAGTTGATCGACCTGGATCCGTCAAAGGAACCGGAGATTTACAGTGCCGTGATGCATGATGATGACTACCTGTCGCACGGTTCGATCGTAGAGAACGCGATGGTCTATCCGAGTGGCGAGTTCGACCTGTACGACGACCGGTTTACGCCAAACTCGCGTGCCTCATACCCGCTACGCTATCTGGCGAACATCAAGGAAACGTCTACCGGCGGACATCCGGCGACAATCCTCTTCCTTACCGCAGACGCCAACGGCGTCCTGCCGCCGATCGCCAAGCTTACCAAGGAACAAGCGATGCTTTGGTTCCTGATGGGATACACGAGCAAGCTCGCGGGGACCGAAACCGGGATCGTCGAGCCGAAGACGACGTTTTCCAGGTTCTTCGGCGAGCCGTTCATGCCGCGCAATCCCGATGTGTATGCGCGTATGCTCGGCGACAAGATGGCCGCCCACAACACGACCGTCTATCTGGTGAATACCGGCTGGTCAGGCGGTCCGTACGGTGTTGGAAAGAGAATGGACATCACATTGACGCGGGCAATGGTGCATGCCGCATTAACCGGCGGACTGGACAATGTTGAATACGACGAAGATCTGACCTTCCACGTACTCATCCCGCGCGTTTGTCCGGACGTTCCCGCCGAGATCCTGAATCCAAGGAACACGTGGGAGGACAAGTCCGCCTACGCTGCCCGCTCGCGCAGGCTCGCGGACGAGTTTGCCGCTCACTTCGATAAGGCGTATGGAAACAAAGGTCTCGATAAGGCCGTCTACGCTCAGTGCCCGGGCAAGTGACGCCCGAAGACCTTCACGAGGGGAG
>Ga0307445_10000568_pt1 | contig 20217 bp, 13 predicted proteins | sample SalMarSW160330MG_FD_202147 | JGI IMG/M metagenome (GOLD analysis project Ga0307445, IMG submission 202147) | Salt marsh sediment microbial communities from the Plum Island Ecosystem LTER, Massachusetts, United States - SW1603-30 | ecosystem: Environmental > Aquatic > Marine > Intertidal zone >... | reverse complement strand
GTTATTATTTGGTACAAAGAACACCAGTTCCTGGAATACTCTATCCGATATATCGCTATAAACTTTCTGAGTTGAATATACGCTCGTTATCTTTTCCACTATATCATATTCAAGATGGTTCACCGCTGCGGTAAGTTTCGCCGCTTCCCAGGCAGTAGAAGATGGCGTTTCAAAATTTATCTGGTTGATACTTAAATCTTCGCCGTTCCGGTCCAGCTTTTCAATAATTGAGTCGATCTCGACTAAAATAGTCATGTGGTTAAGTAATAATTCATCTACCTTGTTTCTGTTTCGTTCTATTTCCATGACTATTTTTTCATACGCGGCAAAACTCATGTCTTTATTATTTATGGTAGTACGCCATTCATTAACTGCGAGCGCAGCTAATACTCCAAGAATTACAGAAAAAACCTCAATTATAACGCTTGCAACAGGTAACCTTTTGAATTCCATTGTTCACTCCTAAAAATTCAAACAATGTTTTCCATTAATTTAAGCAAAAAGAAAAACATTAACTTAAATATTCCCCTCCTCGCTTGCGAGGAGGGGTGTCACTTTAGTGACGGGGTGGTGAGAAAGTAGAACTAAAGAGATTTTTTATTTAAGTTTAACATACACACCGACACCACCCCTTAATCCCCTCCTCAGGGAGGAGGGGAAATAATACTATTTTATTTATTTTTAACTAATTAATCTGGGTGAGTTATGAGAACATTTAATAGAAAATATCTAAAACAAAAAAGAAAAGACTTAAGAAATAAACCAACTCCAGCAGAAGCATTTTTATGGGGTTATTTAAAGGGAAGCAAATTTGAGGGAAGAAAGTTTAGAAGACAGACTAGCATCAAATCATTTATAGTTGATTTTTATTGTCCTGAAGAAAATCTTGTTATAGAGTTGGATGGCGACCCTCATTTCGAAGAAGGACAAATCAAATATGATAAAGAACGAACTAAGAAACTCGAAAAACTCGGATTAAAGGTAATTCGATTTCAAAACCAGGATGTGCTTTATAATCTGGATTATGTTTTAGAAGAAATTAAAAAAGCATTTAAAAAATAATTAAAATCATAAACCTAATATTCCCCTCCTCGCTTATGAGGAGGGGAATCACTTTAGTAACGGGGTGGTGAGAAAACTAAAACAAGTAAAATGTCTATCTATTCTATGAATATTTATTTCAACAGCATAAGTTTTTTTGTCTGGACAAACTTACCTGCTTTAATTCTGTAGAAATAAATACCACTTGCTAAATTGCTTCCATCAAATTGTGTCTCGTAGAATCCAGCCGGTAGTTGCTGATCAACTAAAGTTTGTACTTCTCTACCTAAAATATCGTATACTTTTATTGTAACTAAGCCGGATTCCGGAATTTTATATTCTATCGTTGTTGTAGGATTAAAAGGATTAGGATAATTCTGGCTTAGCTCATAAGCTTCCAACACTGCCTTATCATCTTTAACATCTGTTGCACCCTGATAACTCAGAATTTTCCAACCTTTGTTGTTGCTTTCGTGTATCTCATCGATTTTATTATCAGGATCCAAAACGACATAAACCTTTGGAAAGAAAGTAGCATTAGCCGGAACTTTCCAGTCGAAGCTGATGATCTTGCTTCCTCTTGCCGGTATAAAATCATCTGTACTGAATGTGGTTTTACCATCAGTGCTTTGAATAAGAGTACCTCCATTGTCGGGATCGCCGAGATAAAATCTTGCTTCCACAGGACCGGAAGTATTCAGCAAACTATAATTATGAATCCTGGTTTTTATGTTAACGGTTTGATCAGGTTGTGGATTATCAGGATTAAAAATTATTTCCTTTGTTTCCTGGCGTTTTTCATCGGAAACACTTAATCCTTTTTCAGGATCTAATCTCCATGGAAGTATCAATGCCGGATCTGGTTTTTTACTATATCTTTCCTGCCACCACGTTTCAGGAACATTTATTCCTGAAGGTCGCGGGTTAACAGCGTAATCTAAAACAAGCGCTCCGCTTTTTGCCCAGTAAGCATACGGCGTAACCGAGTAGTAAGTTTCCCCGATTCCAAGATCGATCGGACCCAGATGAACATCGAGTCCCTGTGTATAAGTAACTGTATTCGTCCTGGTTGATACTGTACTCTGATCATAATTGCCGTGAATTTCGAAACTGGGTATAAATTTAAAGGGAACATCAAAACTGGCAGAGGCTCCAATGTGAAAATTCACTTCATGTTGATTTGTTTCCTCTGTCTGAGTGGAATTTTCAAGCGACCAGTTATATTCAAATCCCGGTGAGCCATCAAGTGTTATTTCATCCGATGTATTCCATTTTACAGAAGTTTGTAATGCACCATTTTCCTCAGGTGATGCGATTTGCCTGTAAGAAAGTATATTTCCAACTTCATGATCCGGCAGGTAATCGTTTGCCTGCGGACTTTTACTCGGAAACCAGGTTCGCTTAGGTGGTTCCGGTGAAATGACCATGCTATATCCTTTAATTGTATCATTGGCAATTATAGGATATTCCCAGATATCATAATTAACGACGGTAGCGTAAATAAAATCATCGTTGCTTGCAGAAATATTCTGGCTTACCTTATAAGTATTTCGGTTGTATTTTTGCTTTGAAAAATTTTTACCGTATTCACTTTCAAGTTTAATTTTAACACCTACATCCACGATAGGAATTGTGAAACCTCCCTCAACCGAAGTACCCACACTCCAGCCTTTATGCAGTTCCGTTTCTACACTAATTTCCGATTCCGTAGAAGTATAATACTTTGAATAAAAATTGCTTGTTTGTCCGTTATAGCTTTCATTAATATCGAATGTTGTATCGTTAAAAACATCAAAGTGAGTCGGAGGCGCATTAAGAATCACTAAAGGCTGAACAATATCTGTAGCGCTGAAGTAACGCGGTTTCCCAAGTCTTATTCCACCGCCGTCAAAATCACCTGCAGTAACAGCCCATGAGTAGTCTACAGATCCATCAGTTGAATCTGTAACAATCGTTGCACGGTGATTCAAAGAAACAATATTGTGTGAAGGATCTACAACCGGCTCAAGAACATCAATTTGTAATGTAGAATAGTATAGATCGTTAACAGTGATTTCATCAGTTGAGGTAACAACAATTTCAGGATTCCATATTGAATCGGCTGTACTTGCATCCAGGTCAGCCAGTACCATTCTCTGGTTATTTTTAGTTAAGCTGCTCTGATCATATTCGATGAATGAGGATAGGTTTAAATTACTTCCCATATTGTATATGCGAATCCTTCCGTCACCGTCTAAAACCAATTCATCCCTGCCATCATTATTTATATCACCGGCAATTGCCCCGATGCCAACGTAGCTTGTGCCCGAAGTCTGAAAAACATCGGCAACTTTATCGAGATCTACATTAATGGTGTCTAAACCCATTGAAACGGAAGCCGGGAGAATTTTATTATATGTTATGTTACTGGCTTTGTAGAGCACAAAATCAACGGCAAACTGATCAAGAGTATTGTTTTCAAAATCACCTGTCACAAGAACAATTTTATTAATCCTGTAATTGGAATTGTTATAATCGGCATAAGTGTAAAAATCACTTTTCTTTACTTTAGGTACTAATGATAGATTTCCGTTATTGTTCGTTACATCGTAAATCTTTGTGAAAATAGACCAGTTTGTTGTACTTTGTTCATCATATCCTGTAAGTATGATTTCATCTAATCCGTCACCGTCAAAATCACCGGCGGCAATATCATAAATACAATCTCCGGATATTGTATAATTAAGATGTTCATCTGCAATCGAGGTCTTTTCAACAGGCATTAAGCTTCCCGGATCAACATCAAATATTTTTATTTCTATATTTCCATCTTTATCCCAATAAGCCAGTACAAAGTTCGGTTCAGGATCACCATCAAAAAATCCTTTAATCAATCTGAACCTTGTTGTAGAACCATTTGGATTTGGCGGAAGTACATCAGGTAAGATCAAAGAGCTTTCGTCATTCCAGGTTAAAGTATTCTTTTTAATATTAGGGACAACAATATTGATGGAATTATTCTTACCTACCCAGGCAGATACAATATTATCATATCCATCCCCGTTAAAATCACCTGTAATAGCTTCTATATGATAAGTAGCACTCGCATCGTAAAAGCTGGTACCAAGATCACCATTATACGTTCCGCTGGAGGAAGAATCGAGGAAATACTGCCCGGAATTTCCGTAGTAATCAAAAATGTTATGTTTTATCAATGTATCTCTGAATACATTGTGGGTAAAAAGAGCTATCTCAGAGGAATTCCCGAGATTATAATGCCCCTGAAATGGATCTTGTTTATCCTGTGCTAAAGTTATTCCCGCTATGAATATTAACAAAAGAATTCTGAAAGCTAATCGTTTCATGGTTTTTCCTTTAATTATTTGTATTCAATTAATAAACGCAGGAAAACAGGACCGAACTGATAATCTGGGTGAAAGTTTTTTTAGAATGGCAGTAAAAAAGAAGATATGGTTAACTTTATTTGTTAGTGTAAAGAAATGCGTGTGATCATTAACTGTCACATTCTATCAATTAGTATTACAATTGTATTATTAAATTTCAATTACTACCTTGAATATGATTTTCAGGAGATCAAACAACTCCGGTATTAACAACAAATTTCTTTAATAAATTTTCTGAACTGCTTGTCCGATAAAAATAACATAACGCTTATGCTCGAAGAAATAACCGGCGGCAACCGCGCCGTTGTTGATTCTCTTATACCTCTTGTTTATGATGAACTGCACCAGGTTGCACATATGCAGCTCAGAAAGGAAAGAAAAAGTCATACCCTGAATGCTACTGCTCTGGTTCACGAAGCATATTTTAAGCTTGTGGACCAGACAAGAGTAAACTGGCAAAACCGCGCACATTTTTTTGCGATTGCTTCACAGGCAATGAGACGAATCCTGATTAATTATGCTCAACAACATAAAGCACAAAAAAGAGGCGGGGAAAATTCTGTTATTACTTTTATCGATGAAAATGTAAAGCGTGAGACCAGACCGGAAGAATTAATTGCACTTGATGAAGCACTTGATAGGTTGAAACTGATAAGTGAAAGACAAAGCCGGATTATCGAATACTGGTTTTTTGTGGGACTTAATCATGAAGAAATTTCAGAAGTTCTGGATGTTTCTGTGCCTACAGTACGCAGAGACTGGCGACTTGCCCGTGCATGGTTAAGCAGGGAATTAAAAAGAAATTTTTAGACAGATCATTTCTTCTTCGGGATAATAATCAATGATGATTAACAAGCACATTAAATAATTAATATGAAGTCCGAACGCTGGGAAAAAATAGGAATACTTTTCGATGAAGCTTTGAAGCTGGACGAACCGGAAAGAACGGAATTTCTTCAATCGGCTTGCGGTGATGATATTGAAATGTTAGAGGAAGTTCGCTCCTTGATCGAAGCTGATACAAATATACCCTTGGTTTTAAAGGATAATGCTGATGCAATTAAAATTTCCCGCAGGCTTGAATATGAGGGGAAAGTAATAGGGAAGTATAAAATTATAAAGCAGATCGCTGAAGGTGGAATGGGTTCAGTGTTTCTTGCTGAAAGAGCCGACGGACAATTTGAACAGAAAGTAGCATTAAAAATAATTAAGCCCGGAATGAGCTCAGATGAGATTATTAAAAGATTTCAGTTTGAAAGACAAATACTTGCAAGACTTCAACATCCAAACATTGCCAGACTTTATGATGGCGGCTTAACAGATGAAAACCTTCCTTATTTTACAATGGAATATGTTGAAGGCGAAACAATTGATGAATATTGTGATAAAAACAACCTGTCCGTAAGCGAGCGTTTAAAATTATTTATAAAAGTTTGTGGGGCAATTCAATATGCTCACCAGAACCTGGTGATACACAGAGATCTTAAACCTTGGAATATAATTATTAAAAAAGATGGTACGGTTAAGCTACTGGATTTTGGAATAGCAAAAGTTTTTACTGAAGATGATTTACCGGAACAGGCAGCATTAACAAGAACCGGTTTACATGTTATGACTCCCGAATATGCTTCCCCCGAACAGATCAAAGGAGAGCCTGTAACAACATCTACTGATATATACTCGCTTGGATTAATTTTATATAAACTGCTCACTGGTGAAAGTGCGTATGAAATTAAAAGCACTTCAGCTTTAGAGTTAGAGAAAGTTATATGTCATACCGAACCGCAAAAACCCAGCACAATAATAAAAACCATACGAACACAGGATAATATTAAAACAGAGCGAATAAGTTCTGTACGTAAAACCCAGGCTGACAAATTAATTAAAACTTTATCAGGTGATCTCGATAATATTTGCTTAATGGCGTTACGAAAAGAACCTGAAAGAAGGTATCCGTCTGTCGATCGATTCCAGCGCGACATTGTTAATTATCTTGAAGAAAGACCGGTATGGGCGAGACAGAGTACAATTCGTTACCGAACAGGAAAGTTTATATCACGACATAAAATCTCAGTCATTTCTGCAGCATTACTCTTTCTTATTGTAACATTACTAACAACATTCTATATGATTCAGCTAAGGAAAGAACGCGATAAAGCCGAACTTGAATCACAAAAAGCAAAAGAAGTTGCCGGTTTTTTAAAAGATATATTTAAACTATCCGATCCATATGAGGCACGTGGCGATACAATTACGGTAAGAGAATTACTTGAAAAAGGCTCACAGAAAATTCACCGGGAATTATCCGATCAGCCGGATGTTAAAGCAACTATGCTTGATATAATGGGACAGGTTTATCTAAACCTTGGTTTATATGATAAATCAGAGGCACTTTTAAAGGAAGCGCTCGATATAAGAAGAAAGATAAATAGCAATGATGTCGATCTTGGAAAAAGCCTTAATAGTGTTGGACAGTTGTATTTAACCAAAGGTGAATACGATAAAGCTGAACCAATACTTAAGGAAGCTTTATCTGTTTATGAAAATCTTTCCGAAAAAGATAATGAAAATTATGTTTCTGCAATTGATAACGCAGCGTGGTATTCAAATGTAACAGGAGATTTTAACAGATCAGACTCGCTTTACGATCTTGCAATAAAGGTTTTGAGAAATAATTATAAAGACAGAAGTGAATTGCTTTTTATTACGATGAATGATCTTGCTCTGAATTTCCATGAAGAAGGAAAATATGAAGAATCGGAAAGCTTGTTTAAGGAGACTCTGGAATTACAAAAAAAAATCTACGGGGATAAACCTCATCCTGAAGTATCAACAACAACATACAACTTAGCCGAACTTCTTCGCGATAAAGGTAACTACGATGAAGCAGAAAGAATGTTTCAAACATCTCTGGATATGGATATCAGGCTTAACGGGCCTGAACACCCGGATGTTGCTTACAGTCTGCAGGGATTAGCAAGCATATACAGGTTAAAAGGAAATTTTAAAGCTGCTGAAAAGTTGTATATACAGGTTTTAAATATGAGAAGGAAATTTCTCGGACCCGAACACCCCGATGTTGCCTATGCAACATACAATGTTGGGTTACTTTTTTACAGCGAGGAGAAATACGATTCATCAAAAAAATATTTTGAACAGGCACTGGAAATGCATCGAAAGCTCAACGGGACAAAACACCCTTCGGTAGCGAAGTGCATAGAAAAGTTAAGCTATATCAACTTTAGAAAAGGAAATTATAAGAAAGCCGAAAATCTGATAAGGCAAGCCATAGAAATAAATAAGGAATCCGTTGGTGTGATAAATATCAGTTATGCAAATAATCTCCTGGTTTTATCAATGATAAAGTCTGCTTTACATGATTACGATACTGTTGCTGTTTTGAGTAGTGAAGTCCTGAAAACCTTAAACGAAGTTATGGGAACGGATAAAAGTCCGTTTGTGGCAAATTGTTTGAGAGTAATGGCAAAGCTCGCAGTAAATGAAAATAATTATGCTAAAGCCGATTCACTTTTCAGGCGATCATTAAAGTTATATAAGCAGATAATAGGAGAAAATAATATCAGTATTATCAGTGCTTCATTTGATTATAGTAAATTGCTTATAAAATCAGGAGCACTCAATAAAGCGTTTGACTTGGTGGATAAAAATTTGCAAATACTTGAAAGCAAGTTTAAAGAAGATAGCTGGAAAATAGCTGAAGGCAACAGCTTACTGGGAGAAATATATCTTAAAAAGAAAAATTTTGATAAGGCAGAGTCGCTGCTTTTGGATAGCTACTCTGTATTGACAGAAGAGTTTGGAAAGGAGGATTTTCATACAAAAGAAATCGCACAAAAATTAGTAACATTGTATTCTATGTGGAATAAAACCGATGAGGCAAATTCCTACCGTGTCTCGCTGAAATAAAAGTTCCTCAAACGAAAAATATTTGATATCATATTGTTACTTTTCTATAAAAACGAACTGCACTTTCATTCTTGCAAATTCATTTACAATTGACAAATAATGTTTTTCGATTAAACATCCCTGAACTAAAAACTGAACATTCAAAGCTCTTCTTGACCTGTTAAACTCATAAAAGCGAACAAAATTCTGGCAGGATATTTATAAAAAAATTTCGGTTTTATTAAAGGAGATTTAAATGTTAAATGTAAAGTTTACCAGGATTTCAATTCTATTAACTTCATTATTGTTTTTATTTGGTTGTTCTGCCACCCAAGTAATGCAGCCGCCTTTGTTTGATGTTCAGCCTGTTGAGGAACAGACAGGTTATTTTTCAGAAGAAAATGAAATAGGGTGTACAGATACTTACATAGAATTTGTAAGACAGGAAGGTGATCTTTACCTTTTTTACGTTGAGGTTGAGAATAATTCTGAAGATACATTGGCAGTTTATCCTGAAGAAATTTACTTGGAAGTAGTTAAAGGATTTAATGATCAGGATATTCAGAATGTAAATCGATATTTTGCAATAGATCCTGCACACGAAATAGAATTAATAGACCAGCAGTTAAAAGAAGAAAGTAGCAGGCATGATAATGCAACTGCCTTAAATATCTTTTTTGGAATATTTGGTACAGTTGTGGATTTAGCCAGCGATATTGAAAATAAAGGTGAAGCTGTCGCAAGCGATATCTTTAACACAGGGGCAAATCAGGTTGATGAAGAAATATACCATTCGGATTCCAGGAAATATTTGGAAGAAAATAAAAATTTCTGGATGAATGAAATGTTAAACGAATCTTATGTTAATCCCGGCGGTACAGTAAGTGGATTGGTTTATCTTCCTTACAGTTTTAAAGCACAAATATTTAAAGTTATTATTCCCGTCTGCGGATTTCCCGATTCATATTTATTCAGGCAGGTTCAAACCAATAAATAATTTTCTCTTTAAAAAAATGACCACACTACAGCCCCTCTTCTTAGTAAGGAAAGGGAATTTTTTTTCTATTAATGTGATTTAATTAACTTTTTACAACTACATAATGGTTTATCATCAGTTATCGGGCTGAACCTTATCTAAAGAATTTCTATTTTTATATTAACATTTTAGAAAATTATTATTGAATCAAAACCAGGAGAGTAAAATGAATAAAAAGAGTATTGAATTACTAAATAAAGCGGTTGCTGATGAGCTATCGGCTGTTCATCAGTATATGTATTGCCACTTTCTTTTGGATGATCTTGGATACGATTTACTTGCCGGTTTGTTTAAGAAAACTGCTATTGAAGAAATGACACATGTTGAAAAACTTGCCGAAAGAATTTTATTCTTAAAGGGTGAAGTGGAAATGAAAGTTAAGGATGAGGTCAAGAAACTGAAAGAACCGGATAAAATGCTTGAGCTTGCTGCAAAGATGGAACAGGATAGTGCCAATGAATATAATGGTTGGGCAAATGAATGTGCAGCAAACAATGATTCGGCTTCAAAGCAATTATTTGAAAGTCTTGTCGCTGATGAAGAGCGACATTTTGATCAGTATGATACTGAAGCAGATAACCTGAAAAAATTCGGTGACAGGTATCTTGCTTTACAATCTATCGAGAGAAGTAAAAACATTTCTACAGGAAATACTGTAGGTTAAAAATTTGCTTGGGCGAAGCGATGCTTCGCCCTTTTGATTTTAAATGTCATTCCGATACTGTTATAACCATCCCATCAGGAACAACTTTTTGTGAATAATTCAATCCAACAGAATTTGCAATCGTTTTGATTAGCATTTCGTAGCAATCATCGATATCCTGTTCGGTTACATTATCACTGTAAAAGTTTACCATCTTTGAACCCAGAAATCTGGTTACCTTGTAGGTAATAGATGTATCAGTCTGTTCAAGAACCTCAAATTTATTATCCAGATCTGAGAGATAGTTTTTATACATTGTCTCGACAAAAACTTTTGGTCCACTTCCTTTTAGTGGAGCCCATCCTTCCGCAAAAACGTTACCTATATATTCGCCTAAACCCGAGGCACTTCCACCAATAGACTTAATATAACCGATACTGTTTACGATCATTCCTGCAGTATTAAGCATCAAACGATTCATTCTTTGCTCGATTGTCATCTTCGGTAAATCTAAATCGTTTGTGGATTTATCCTGAGCGAAGTTAGTGCCAAATAAGAAAATAATGAGTCCAAAGAGAATGATGATAAATTTTTTCATAGTTGTTCCTAATTTATTTTTTGCTGAATGACAATTAATAGTCTATCAATTATTTAACTTAAATGTATAGGTAATTTTCTGATCCTCTTTCCTGTTGCAGCAAAAATAGCATTACAAAGAGCCGGGGGACAGGCTGCCATCCCAACTTCACCGATCCCTCCTACTTTGTAAAAATTCTTAATGTAATAAACTTCCACTTTAGGCATTTCGTTGTAAGTAAGGATTTCGTAATCATCAAAATTGCTTTGCTCAACACCTCCGTTTTTAATTGTGATTTCGCCTTTTAATGCACCGGATAATGCGAATGCAATTGCTCCCTGCATCTGGGCTTCCATAATATCGGGATTAACAACTACGCCGCAATCGACAACCACGACATAGCGGTCGACTTTTATTTTATTGCTTTCAACTGTTATTTCTGCAACCTGTGCATTGTAACTTTCATAACATTCGGCAATTGCAATTCCTCTTCCTTTATCTTTCGGTAATGGTGTTCCCCAACCGGATTTTTCAGCAGCAACAATCAATACATTTTTGAGTCTTGAATCATCCGGCAGCATATCTCTTCTGAATTCATAAGGATCTTTATTCGCAGCGTGAGCCAGCTCATCTATAAAACATTCGCTTGCAAAAGGATTTTGGGAATTATACACGGAGCGATACCAGGAAATTGGAACGTGTGTGGAAATTGTTGTTCCGCTTATCCTGAGATTCGGTATTTGATATTGAAGTCCGACAGCTCCTTCTTTTATATCGTATTGAGCCGGGGGGAGATTTGGAGCAAAACGCATCTGTATTATTGATGGGGCAATTACATGATGTGAAAACTTAAGCGGTTTCCCATCTTTGCTGACTGATCCTTTCAAAACGTTCATGCTCGGTGGACGATACCAACCGAACTTTGTATCTTCTTCCCGGGTCCATGTAAGCTTAACAGGATTGCCACTTGCTTTGGAAATTTCGGCAGCTTCAACAGCATAATCGTTTACATGTCTTCTACCGAAACCACCACCCATAAGTGTTATATGCGCTGTAACTTTTTCTTCACTTATGCTAAGAGCGTTAGCGACTTGTGTTCTTGCATCCTGTGGAGATTGAGAAGGCACCCATAATTCCGCCTTTCCGTTTTCAACTTTTGCGACACAATCCATCGGTTCCATCGGTGAATGGCTTAAGAACGGTACTTCATAAATTGATTCTATTGCTTGTTCACCTTCTTCAGGCTTTTTGTTAACATCTCCTTTTCCTTCAAATTCGTATCCGTCTTCTTTAGAATGTTTTAGCAATTCATTATGAATATCTACAGAATTTATGTTTGCATACTTTCCATAGTCCCATGTAATTTCGAGCGCATCTCTTCCGTTAAACGCACGCCAGGTGGAATCAGCAACTACTGCAACACCCCTTGAAATTTGGTAAACACCTTTGATTCCCGGAAGAGATTTTGTTTTTGTAGCATCAAAAGATTTTACTTTTCCGCCGAAGACAGGACAACGGCTAACAGCAGCGTAGTACATACCTGGAATTACAATATCGATTCCAAATTTTGCAATACCATGAATCTTATCCGGTGTATCAATCCTGTGAATTCTTTTTCCGATCAGTTTAAAATCTTTTGGATCTTTTAGCTTAACATTTTTCGGTACAGGTAATTTTGATGCATCTTCAACAAGTTCACCGTAACCTAATTTTTCATTATTCAGTTTATTAATAACAAATCCGTTTTCTGCGTAGCAGTTTTCAGGCGGGACATTCCATCTTGAGGCAGCGGCAGTAATTAACATTACGCGTGCTGTCGCTCCTGCAATTCGCAAAGGATCATAATTCAATCTTATACTTGTACTTCCACCCGTTGTTTGATTACCGTATTTAGTATCGGCGTCGGATTGTTCTATAACAATTTTTTCCCAGTCAACTTCAAGCTCTTCCGCAACAAGCATCGGAAGGGCAGTTTTAACACCTTGCCCGAGTTCCGATCTGTGGAAGATTATTGTTACAACTCCATCTGAATTTATTCTTAGATAAACATTCGGTGTAAAAATTTTAGGTTCATCAACGGCTTTAGCTAAAACATCCTGGAAAGGAATATAAGAAGCAAGGAATAATCCGCTACCGCTTAATCCAACAACTTTAATGAATTCGCGTCTTGTCGGTTTTAATAGATTTTTCATGACTGTTCCTCCACGAGTTCATCAACAGCCTGCTTGATACGATAGTACGTACCGCATCGGCAAAGGACGGAATTCATTGCATCATCAATTTCTTTTCGGCTCGGCTTCGGATTTTGTTGAAGCAAAGCAGCAAGTGTCATAATCTGTCCAGGCTGGCAATAGCCACATTGGGATACTTCAAGCTCAATCCATTTTTTGAAGATTGGGTATTCGGGATTTTCAACCAAACCTTCAATAGTTGTAATTGAACTTTCGCCAACATCTTCAATACTAAGAATGCAGGAACGTTCGGCTTTTCCATCGATGTGTATTGTACAGGCTCCGCAGATTCCTTCTCCGCATCCGTATTTAGTACCGGTTAAACCGAGGCTGTCGCGCAAAACCCAGACAAGCGGTGTTCCCTCATCAACTTCAACAGTTTTCTTTTTATTGTTAACTGTGATTATATACCTAGGCATGTTTTCTCCCGCTGATAATTTAACTGTTTAAAAATATCGTAATGATTATTGAAGTTCAAGGATGGAGGTATTTTAAAAAAAAGCTTTGATGAAAATTGAAATCAATGTGGAGTGATTCGCCGAATTGCTCATATATAGTGTGGATGTTATATTTTAAATAAGCGAAGGAGTTTTTTGCTCTACCAATACGTTTGTAATAATATAACTTCCTTGTTAGATTGTTTATCAGAAACATCCACAAAACAATTTTATAAATAGTTATGATAACCTCTTTTAAAAACCTCAGGATTAAAAATTCATTTCATCTTTTATTACTTTCCTTAGTAATTTTATCCTATTTTGAACCTCATTCCCAATCGATATCTTCAAATCTCTATTCAGGAATGCAGTGGAGATTGGTCGGTCCGTTCCGTGGAGGTTGGGGAACTGTTTGTGATGGAATTCCCGATTCACTTAACACATTTTATTTCGGCGGTGCGGGCGGTGGTGTTTGGGTAACGAGAGATGCCGGAAACTCCTGGCAGGGATTAATGCAGAATAAATCTTCATCCGCAATTGGTGCGCTGACCATAGCTCCTTCCAATCCAAATATTATTTATGTCGGAACGGGACAGGTTGCCTGGCGTTACGATATTCTTGAAGGCGATGGGATTTACAAATCGAATGACGGCGGGGCGACGTGGATGAATATAGGTTTAAGAAAAACTAAATATACCGGAAGAATTTTAGTCGATCAGAAAAATTCTGAACGTGTTTTGGTTGCTGCACTTGGTTCTGTTTTCGGTTCGAGTAAAGACAGGGGAATTTATCTAACGAATGATGGCGGTGAAAACTGGAAACAGGTTCTATATGTAAATGATTCTACCGGTGCTGTTGATCTCGCTTGCGATCCGCTTTATCCTGAAATAATTTATGCTGCATTATGGCAAATGAGAATGCATCCCTGGTTAGACTACTATATGCCTCAGGTAGGTTACGGTTCCGGTATTTATAAAAGTATTGATGGAGGAGAACACTGGACGAAACTTTCAATCGATGGCTTGGAAGATGTCCCTCTCGGCAGAATAGGATTAGCAGTAGCAAGAGGTAGTGCCGGAAAAATAGTTTATGCCAGTATCGATGCAACCGGGAAGGAAAAAGGTTTGTATAAATCGATTAATGGCGGAGAACTCTGGGACTTTGTAAACAAAGACAGTACTCTTGCAAACTCTTATTTCGGTAGAGTAAATGTTGATCCGGTAAATTCTGAAATCGTTTATGTAATGGGTCGTTCGATTAGTCGTTCAACAGATGGAGGAAAAACTTTTACGATCTTCAGGGGTGCACCCGGTGGAGACGATTATCATTTCTTATGGATAAATCCAAAAAATCCGAATTACATGATAACTGCATCAGACCAGGGAACGATAGTTTCAGTTAATGGTGGGGCAACATGGTCAACCTGGTATAATCAGCCAACGGGACAATTATATCATTTAGCTGCTGATGACAGGTTTCCTTACAGGATTTATGCTGGTCAGCAGGATAACGGAACTGTTTCTATTTTAAGCCGCGGGCCTTACGGTGTTATCGAAGACCGTGACTGGCACCCGGTCGGTGCGGATGAAAGAGATTATGATATTCCTAATCCGGGGGATCCCGATATGGTAATTGGTTCGGGACTTGGTGGTGATTTGAAAAAATTTGATGAGATAACGAGACAGTCTGCTGAGATTTCTCCTTATCCTCATAACAGCTATGCGGCAAAACAAAATACAGTTAAATTACGTTACTCATGGATCACTCCAATTGCATATTCACCAATAGGCAAACATTCATTGTATTTCGGCGCGCAATTTCTTTTCAGATCGACGAACAACGGAAGCAACTGGGAAATTGTCAGTCCCGATTTAAGCCGCAAAATTAATGATGCCGGAGATTGTAAAAACCCTGATTTAACTGAAGCTGCAAATTGCGGTTACGGTGTAATCTGGAGCATCGCTCCTTCTCCTATTGCTGAAAACATAATATGGGTTGGAACCGACGATGGATTGATTCATCTTACAACTGATGAAGGAAAAACCTGGAATAATGTAACTCCTCCCGGTATTCCTTTGTGGGGAAGAATTGATGCAATAGATCCTTCACCTTTTTCGATTCACTCGGCATATGTTGCTGTTAATCTTCACAGGTTGAATGATTTCAGACCTTTAATTTTTAAAACTACCGATGACGGAAAAACGTGGAGGAAAATAGTTAACGGTCTTCCCGAAGATGAATACATTAATGTTGTAAGAACAGATAGAACAAAAGAAGGATTATTATTCGCCGGAACAAACAGAAGTGTTTATGTATCCTTTGATGACGGACTGAAATGGCATCCGTTAAAGTTAAATTTCCCTACTACATCTGTGCGTGATCTTTTAGTTCATCAGAACGATTTGATTGCCGCAACGCAAGGTAGAGCAATCTGGATACTCGACGACTTGCAGCCGCTTCGTGAAATAAATAAAGAGTTTATCAATGAACAAGTCCATCTTTTTCATCCGAGTGATGCGTGGAGAATTCGCGGCAACGAAAACCGCGATACACCCTGGCCTCCTTCAACTCCTTTAGGACAAAATCCTCCAGACGGTGTAATTATTTATTACTGGTTAAAAAATGATGCACAGAAAGTCACTTTAACAATTAAAGATTTGGATGGAAATATTATTCGTGAATATTCAAGTACCGATAAACCTGATAGTCTCAATGCATACCGTTATTTTGATAAACGATGGCTTGGAATACCAAAAACATTTTCCGGTGAGGCTGGTATGCATCGATTTGTCTGGGATTTAAGATATACAAGACCGAAGGCTTTACAATACAATTACACAATAGCGGGTTTGTGGAAAGAAGGTACACCGGTAAATCCGCGGGGACCGATTGTTTTACCCGGCACTTACAATATCGTACTAACTGCGGATGGCAGAGAGTATTTTCAGCGATTGACTGTTAAAATGGATCCCCGTGTTGAAGTGAACATTGAAGAATTAAAAAAGCAACTCGAATTATCCAAAAGTGTTATTGCAACTCTTGAGCAATCTGTGAATGTTCATAATCAAATCGATAAAAAATTGAAGGATAGTATTGAAGTTGTAAGCAATGAGATCTCCGATTCGCTTAAAAATATGAAAATGATTGTGAATGCTATAAGCAACGTGTTTGCGGGTTTAGTAACCGATGTACAAAGTGCGGATACCAAACCATCACAAGGACAAGAAGAGTTGTTCGATGAATACAAAATAAGGTTTAAAGAAATCCTTAAACGATGGGAAGATATAAAATCCAGGCTTCAAATAAATTACTAAATGTCCAACGTAAGATAATAACTACCACCTTCCGAACATTTTTCTCTAAAATACGGATTGCATGAGTATGCTGTAAATCATAGTACCAATTCCTTCAATTGTAATTCTTTTTCAGCATCGGTAAATTTGATCCGTTGAAATTAATTGAATATGGAAACAGGAAATAAAATATCGCTAGCGGGTGAATATTTTAACAAAGCTTATGACCTTCATCTTAAAGGTAAAATAGATGGAGCGATTAAAAATTATAAGCTTTCGATAGAATTATACCCGACTGCAAAAGCGCATACATACTTAGGCTGGGCATATAGTCTTCGCGGTAGATTTGAAGATGCAATCGAGGAATGCCGTGTTGCCATAGAACTCGATCCTGATTATGGGAATCCCTACAATGATATAGGTTCATACCTGATCAACCTGAAAAGATTTGATGAAGCAATCGACTGGCTTGAGAAAGCTCTTGAAATTAATGATTATGAAACGAAACATTATCCATTATATAATCTTGGAAGAATTTACGAAAGGAAAGGGGAATGGGGAGCAGCGATGAAATATTATGCTGAAGCAATAAAGATCAATCCCGATTATGAAGTTGCAAAAAATGCGCTCATTCGCCTCACTGCAATGATGAATTGATAATTGTATGATCTTGTATAAAGTATAAATAGCCACGAATTTTAAGTCGTGGTAAGTGAAACATAGGAAACAAAAGGCTTTAGCCTAAATCGTTTTCTGTATTTTGACTAAGGTCCAAGTTTGTCTTTTTCTATTCCACGTCCTAAAGGACATTGTAATTCATACAACAAAAATCCTGCTGAATGACAATCATAATCTAATATTGAAACCCTACTCACATTAATTATCCGTAAATTTGAAAAAAGTAACTTCAGATTTTTTCCACGGAGATTCTCCAATGAAAAACACACCAATTAATTACGAAATAGTTCAAAAGAAAATTGAAGAGAGTAAACTGAACGCAATCAGTAAAGCCTCGATAAGGGAAATTAAAAAGCTCATCGATGAGATAGAAAAAGAAGCAAGTGAAAAATATATCAGGATGGAAATGGGTATCCCCGGTCTTCCGCCATCAAAGATAGGAGTAGATGCAGAAATTGAAGCGTTGAAAAAAGGTGTTGCCGCGATCTATGCTGATATTCAGGGAATACCCGAATTAAAAAAAGAAACATCGCGTTTTGTTAAATTATTTTTAGATGTAGATGTCGATCCTGAAGGTTGTATACCAACAGTCGGTTCGATGCAGGGAGGTTTTGCAGCATTCATTGCAACATCAAGAATGTATAAAGGAAAAGATACAACTCTTTTTCTCGATCCTGGTTTTCCGGTTCACAAACAGCAGGTAAAGCTGTTAGGACAAAAATGGGAGAAATTCGATGTTTATGATTTCCGCGGAGAAAAACTACGGGACAAACTGGAATCGGTTTTACAAAAAGGAAACATAGCCGCAATGCTTTATTCCAATCCCAATAATCCTTCCTGGATTTGTTTTACGGAAGACGAATTAAAAATTATTGCCGAGCTTGCCGATAAGTATAATGTTGTAGTGCTCGAAGACCTTGCTTATGTTGCAATGGATTTCAGGAAAGATCTTTACACACCGGGAAAACCTCCTTATCAGGCAACAGCTGCACGTTACACAGATAATTTTATTTTATTTATTTCAAGTTCAAAGGCTTTCAGTTATGCGGGACAAAGAATCGGGATGATGATAATTTCCAATTCTCTTTATAACAAAAAATGTCCTGATCTGAAAAGATCTTATAACTCTGATATTTTTGGAAACGCAATGATCTTTGGAACTCTCTATCCGTTAAGTGCGGGTGTTACTCATTCAGCGCAGCATGCTCTGGCCGCAATGTACAAAGCTGCAAACGAAGGCAAGTTCAATTTTGTAGAAGAGGTTAAAGAGTACGGCGAGAAAGCAAGGATCATGAAAAAGATGTTTACCGATAACGGTTTTTACATTGTGTATGATAAGGATGTAGATAAACCGATTGCTGACGGATTCTATTTTACGTTTGCTTATCCTGGTTTATCCGGTGAAGAATTAATTCGTGAATTAATCTTTTACGGAATAAGCGCCATCTCTCTTGAAATTACAGGAAGCGAGAGAACAGATGGAATCCGGGCTTGTGTTTCGCTAGTTCAACGCAGCCAGTTTCCTGATCTTGAATACAGGCTCAAAAAATTTCACGAACATCATACTATTAAAGTAACATAAAGTTAATTTTACCAGATTGCTAAAGGGCTTGGGTATTATTAAATTTCGCCTCGATTAAAATAATTTTGTTTAAGGAAAAATAAAGAACAGGAAATATGAAAGTATTCGAATTGCTTGATGAAAAATTTATTTTAACTGATTTCAAAAACAAAGAAAAAAAAGAAATTGTCAATGAATTGATCGATCTTTATAAAGAAAGCGATAAAGTAAACGATCTAGAAAAAGTAAGAAGTGCCGTACTGGAAAGAGAAAAAATTATGTCCACTGGTGTTGGAAAAGGATTTGCAATTCCTCACGGTAAAACAAACGCGGTAAATGATGTTATAGCGGCATTCGGAAAAACTGGAAGAAATATTGATTACGATGCACTCGACGGCAATCCCGTTCACCTTATTTTTTTACTTGTTGGCAGAGATGATATGGTAAGTAAGCATATAAAGCTGCTCAGCAGAATTTCCCGGATGATGAATAAAGATGAATTCAGAGATCAGCTTGTTAAAGCAAATTCTGAACAGGATATTATTGAAATATTCAGGAAGGAAGAAGAAAATTATTCTGATGTTTAAGCAACAATCAGTTTAAGATTTATGATCAAAGCAATCAGAGGCACCAAAGATATCCTCCCTTCTGAAATCTCACGCTGGCATTACCTCGAAAATATTATTAAACAAATCTTTTCTAATTTTAATTATAAAGAGATAAGAACACCTGTATTTGAAGAGACAACTCTTTTTGGGCGAAGCATCGGTGAAGAAACCGATATTGTAAGTAAAGAGATGTACACGTTCAAAGATAAAGGTGAAACGAGCATAACACTTAAACCAGAAATGACAGCAGGTGTTGTAAGAGCTTTCATCGAACACTCGCTCGGAGGGCAGCAGCCTTTAATAAAGTTATATTACATATCACCCATGTTCAGACAGGAAAGACCCCAGGCAGGAAGACTCAGACAGTTCCATCAATTCGGCGGGGAAGCGCTCGGCAGTTCATCACCGTTGTTAGATGCTGAGATGATTCAAATAGCATTTGATATTTTAAAATCTCTCGGCTTAAAAGATCTTACCGTTAAAATTAATTCGCTCGGCGTTCCTGAATCAAGAGAAGATTATAAAAAACTTTTACGCGAATTTCTTCTTAATAAAAAAGATGAACTTTCCGAAGACAGCAGGAAAAGATTCGACACAAATATTTTAAGAATATTCGACAGCAAGATTGAAAGTGACCAAGAATTGCTTGAAGGCGCTCCGTTGTTTATAGATCATCTCGACGAGGAAAGCAAAAATCATTTTGAGGTTGTAAAGGAATATCTTGATAAAATTTCAATTCCGTTTGAGATCGATCCTAAGTTAGTCCGGGGACTCGATTACTACACAAAAACAACATTCGAAATAATAAGTAAAAAAGTAGGTT
>Ga0307445_10000567_pt1 | contig 20217 bp, 18 predicted proteins | sample SalMarSW160330MG_FD_202147 | JGI IMG/M metagenome (GOLD analysis project Ga0307445, IMG submission 202147) | Salt marsh sediment microbial communities from the Plum Island Ecosystem LTER, Massachusetts, United States - SW1603-30 | ecosystem: Environmental > Aquatic > Marine > Intertidal zone >... | reverse complement strand
TCCGCAAGCGCGCTTCCTGCCTTCTCGTGTCTTCAAGGTCTCCGGGCTCAGGCGCATGTTGAAAATCGCTCCGCGCGAAAACCAGATACTGGGAAGCTTGCTCATCGAGTTGATGCATGCGGTGGCGCCGTTTCGCTCAGCGCCGGTAGCGGGAGAGACACCATTGTTCAACGGTTCACCGGCTCTTCTCCCGTCCGGGAGAGCTCCGACCACCTTGCCCATCGCGACGTTGGCGGTCACCGAACTCTGGCAGTACGAGTATGTTCCGATCTTCGGTCCCTGGCCGTGGCGGGAGTTCACGAATTCCTTCTGATATGTCGAACCGACAAAGTCAGTGACGGCGATCGTCCACCTATCGGCGCGATCATCATCGTTTCCGAATTTCGGCGCTCTGTTCATGAGCATCTGACGGATCTCCTCCCCGGTCGGGGCGGTCGTCTGATCATCGAAATTCGTCTCGATCGCGTGCTTCAACTGCTCGCCGGTGATCCACTTCTCTACGAATACGGCTGTTTCGATTCCGGTGAGCGCGTCGCCCGCCGTCATGGCGCCCACCGTGGGGCCGCCGTCGGTGGAGTAGATCGATCCTCCCTCGATCAACGCCTTTCCGCGTCCGATGCAGTCCTCGATCAGCGACGAACGAAACGCATTGATGTCGTGCAATTTATGAATCTCGTCGTTGACATGCTCGATGGCCACTTGCAACTCCATGAAGTAGTGGAGTTGATTCTTGTACGCATCCCATACGTCTTGCATGCTCTCGAATGTCGCCAGATCGCCGCTTCCGGGGAGGAGCGTCACGCCGGTACTCGGATCGGTGCCGTTGTTCAGCGCGATTTCGAGAACCTTGGCCTTGTTCAAGCGAGGTCCTTTGCAGGCGAAGTCCCACTTTCCGGGGATCGACGCCTCGATGCATCCGACGGGAGCCCAGTTCCAGAGGTCGCCTTGGTCGACACCGAGACCTTTCAGCATGCGCATCACACCGGGATCGTTGTAGAATGCCGGTTGGCCGCCGGAGTGTGTCTGCACTACCTCCAACGCTCGATCCATCAGCTCTTCCGATGTGCGCGCGCACCATTTCAACGACACAGATGGCTTCGGTAGACGCATGTTCTCGGTTGCGTCAAGGACGACATAAGTCAGATCGTTGGAAGCGTCTTTCCCATCGGCGGTCTGACCTCCAATTGCAAGGTTTACCGCCATGTGGTAGCCGGGGAAGAACTTTGCCCCCTCCCATGAGCGAAAGATGTTCATCTCGTTGACCTTGATGAAGAAACTTTCGGTCAGTTCAAGGGCCTGTTCACGTGTCATTCGCCCCGCATCGATATCCTGCTTGTAGAAGGGCCACAGGTATTGATCGAATCTGCCGAACGAGATCGCGATCCCGTTTGTCTCTATCTGAATGCAGCAGTGGATGAACCAGATCGCCTGCAGCGCCTCCCAGAATGAAGACGGACGGTTCTCGGGCACTCGCCGACAGTGATCGGCCATCGCCTTTAGCTCGACCTTTCGTTCAGGCGAAGATGCCGCGCTTTCGAGTCTGTCCAATTCGCGAGCAAACCGGTGCGCGAAATCGATCACCGCCTGGTTGGAGATGATCGCCGCTTGCAAGAACCATTGCTGTCTTGCCGCGCCCGGCTGCGTCAAGTCGAGTGATGCAATCCGCTCCTCGGCGCGCGCGATGAGGCCTCCAAGTCCATGCTCGAGGATTGTTTCGTAGTTGGGAAGAACATTTCCAAAGCCGTTCTGGGTAACCCAATCGTCATCGATGGCAGCCGCGTCCCATGCGATACGAGCTGCCTCAGGGATCAGACTACGTACGGTCTCGTAGACGGTCTTACCGCGCCAGTAGTCGATAGTAGCAATGATGTCGCGTTTTGTGTCTTCATCGTACTCGTAGACGTCGTTTGGCCTCTCCCATGTATGGTAGGGATCGCCCTCGAACTCGTTCAGGATCCACTGGACCGAATACTCAGGGAAGACTGGTGCTCCCCGCGGCTTGCGTGCCTGATTCCCAACGATTAGTTCGCCATCGCGGATGTAGATGCTCATCTGGTCAAGCACCTTGGCAAAGGCTTGTGCTCGACGAAGGACTATCGGTTGGCCTTCGCTCGCCTTCATCGCTTCGGTGAAATATCGCGCCCTCTCGGGACACACCGAAGGGATCGTGTCGAGCAGCTCGTTTCGTAGGCGCTCCGTTCTAAGACTCATGGCACAATTCCTCCTTGTCTGCCTTCGCCTTGGCTGTAGGCTTGACGGCACTTTGATCGTATCAGCTTACCCATGCTCCCGCACACATCGCGATATCATCACTTCGTGGAGTCCTTTGCGCTGTGTCATCCTTGTCTTCCTAGCCTGCTTACGCCTCCGTGTCACCGAAGCTGACTTTTTTCTCGGATCGAGCACCCAGAATGATCGCCGCGGCACGGCGCGAAGCTTCCGCACAAACGCCGGCACAGGCCATCGGTCCTCCCGACTCTTGCCAAGCTTCTGCCTTGCTCGGATCGTCGCAGCACCAACCCATGACTGCCTTCTGAATGTCGTAGCAATTGGTGCTTCCGAACGTGTCGCGGATTTCATCCACGAACTCTCTTGCGTTTGCGTTGGCGAATTGGTAAGACGCAGCATCTCGAAAGTCTTCGGGGCCAAGGGATTCCCCGATGGCGATCAATCCTCCGAGCACGGCTCCACATGTCTGCCCGGTTCCGCAGATGCCGCCAGCAAGAACTGAACTCGCCCTCAGGGTTGCCCGTTCCTCTTCTTGCAGATGAGTCTGGATCGCCCATAGCGTCGATCGGCAGCAATTGCCGTAAACATCAAGGCTGTCGAATGCCTGTGTGGCGATCGCATCCAGGATCTTCTCCTCGCTCAGCTGAGCGGCAGCTTTGCCGGCCTTCGGAGTGGGCATCCAACGTTGTCTCAGTCCAGCTTTCATATGATCCATGCTGTATTCGCGCCATATGGAGCGTATCCTGGCACTACCTCCTCAACATGCGACTATTATTCAGTAGCTCCGTCCTCCGCGCCGGTGCGTTGTGCATAGTCTTGCACGGCACTCACAAGTCCTCTCGCCTTGCCCGTTATCACACCGAAATCCCCGCGCCGAATTGCCTTCTTGTCCACCAACCACGAGCCGGCACCAACAACGTCTGCCCCGGCTTGGAGAAAATCGACAATTGTATCGCTACTTACACCTCCGGTCGGCATTAGTCGCAGGAATGGCATCGGTGCCTTCAGATCAGAGATGAACTTAGCCCCGAGTCGGGCGGCTGGGAACACTTTTACGATCTGTGCGCCATGGCTCCAGGCTGAATACGCCTCGCTTGGGGTGAATGTGCCGGGGCTGAAGACAATTCCGCGGTCGAGTGCGTATGCGAGGATAGAGGGATCGAAAACCGGCGCTACCTGGAACTCTGCTCCGGCTTCTGCGCACGCGTCAACATCTTCTTTCGTCAACACGCTCCCTGCGCCGACAAGGAGATCGGGGAACCGCTCTCGCACGCTGTGTATGACATCCAGCGCATCGGGAGTCGTCATCGCGATCTCGATAATGGTGACGCCGCCTGTGCGAAGGGCTTCTGCAACCTCAACACACGCATTAGGGGCGTCGAGCCTTACGACTGCGACAATGCGTTCGTGAAGGATCCGCTTCAGGATGGCGCCCGCTTGATTATCCATACTTCTACTTCTCCTCTTGAGAGCTTGCGCATCGCGCGTTCGCACAGCACGTCGGCGCCTCGCGACGGCTTCGCTCGCAAGTGTAGCCTCCCGGAAGTCCATCGGGGAGCACGGATACGTCTTGCATGATGTATGTTGGAGCAATATCACTTGCCGCTGCATCGGCGACGGTAGCAACTCCGGAAAGGACGAGCACGGAATCGGCGCCAACGACGTCGGCCGCAACGATGTCTGTTTGTAAGTTGTCTCCTACGAAAAGGCAAGTAGCGGGATCTTCTATTCCCCACTTGCGCAGCGCGGTGCGGACTGCGAGTGGATCCGGCTTGCCGCAGAAACGCATCGGCTCGTACCCCATACCTCTGAACAGGCCCACATATGCGCCGGCGGCGGGCCGCTCGCCGTCCGATGCCGGATACGTTGGATCGGCGTTCGTCGCAACCAGCCGGGCGCCTTCATGAAGCGATCGAAAAGCGGCTACCATCTTATGTCGAGTCAGGTCCCTGTCCACGCCAATTACGACGAAATCCGCGGCACCGCTTTCGACGACGCGGAATCTGTGCGATGTCAGCTTGTGAGCCAGAGCATCAGATCCCCGAACGAGAACCCGAGCGCCGGGGTTAGTCTCTTCCAGAAAGTCGACCACCAGGTCGGCGGAGGTGATGATCTCCTTGGGCGTGACATCGAAGCCCATCGCATTCAGGCGATCCGTAAGCAATGTCCCCGGGCGCTCTCCGTTGTTCGACAAGAAGCGACAGGTGAAGCGGTGCCGAAGCGCTTCGACGGCTTCAGGGGCGCCGGCGATGGGGCGATTGCCTACGAACAGGGTGCCGTCGAGGTCGAAAATAATGGTCTCATAATGGGGCTGCTTCCCTGACATGCCAGTCACCTTTGCTTTGCCGCATCGGGATTCAACACGTTCACGGGCAGTTCTCCCTCAAATACCCGGCAGACCGTTTCGGCACATTTCACGTCCATGCGATTCATCGCTTCCAGTGTGTATGCGCCGATATGCGGTGTCGCCAGCACGTTTTCGATTGTGAGGAGTGGGCTATCTTGCGGTGGTTCGGTGGAGAAGACATCGACTCCCGCGCCCGCAATTCGACCTGATTGCAGGTATTCGGTCAAGGCCGCCTCGTCGACAAGCTCCCCTCGCGCGATGTTTATGAGGATTGCCGTTTCTTTCATCAGATTCAGTTCGTTGCGCCCGATGAGATTGCGGGTCTCAGTCAGCAGCGGCACGTGCAAGGTAACAATGTCTGCACCGGCAAGGAGTTCGTCCAACGGTAGGTAGATAATCCCAGTTTCCTCAGCGAATGACGCATCCTGATACACATCGTACGCAAGGACCCTGCAGCCGAATCCAGTCAGGCGCTTGATGACTGCACGACCAATCTTTCCAGTACCGACGACACCAACGGTCTGCTGACCCAATTCGCGGCCGACGAAGCGACTCCACTTGCCCTCGCGCGTGGAAATAGCCGCTTGAATGATCTTGCGAAGGAGCGAGAGCATGAACCCGATCGTAAGGTCTGCTACGGCATCGCTATTCGTGTCCGGTGCGTTTGCAACAAGAATGCCTCGCTCGGAAGCGGCGCCAAGGTCGATGTTATCGACCCCGACGCCGTGCTTCTGAACCAAACTTAAACGGGGACCAGCATGCAGGACCGTGCGTGGAATCGGTTCCGCGCCGGCAATGAGGACGTCAGGATCTACGTCCGACAAGATTCGGGCCAGCTTGGCCTCATTGAGAGGACGGGCCGAGTCTTCCACTCGCACGACCACGAAGCCGTGTTCTTCGAGCATGTCCTTGCCGATGGGCAAAACCTTCGCAAAGGTCCGAGAACTGACGAGTACTGTGCGTCGCAAGAGTTTCCCCGTACCTAAACCGAGACACCCAGCGACCTGAAGCCGGCCATCGCCTTGGCGATGAGCGTCTTGTCGGGGAACACGAATGGGAGTCGCGGATATCCGGTATTCACACCCTGCTCGCGCAGAACGGCCTGGATCATTGGCAGAGTCGGTGCAAGATGCATGATGTCCCTCATCTTCGAAACCTTCTCCTGCAGAACGGCGCTGCGGCTCATGTCTCCAGCCTTCACGGCGTTGAACAGCTCGACCACCGGCTCGGGGATTGCATTGGCGAGTCCACATACAGCTGCATGGGCACCCATGCTGACTGCTGGGAGGATGAGCGCTTCCGTTCCGATGACCGGAATGAACCCTGGCTTCGTCACCGACCACATAAGGTTCCAGAACGTTATGATCTCGAAACTGGAATCCTTGATCCCGGCGACTCCGAGCTCGGCCAGTGTTGCAAGCAGCTTCCCGCTTACTGACACACCGGTCGCCTTGGGGTTGTTGTAGATGAAGACCGGAATCGAGACGGCTTCTACCAACTTGCGGAAGTGACGCTCCACGGCGTCATCGCCGAAACCGTAGTAAATAGGCGGCACTGCCGCGACGGCATCCGCTCCCGCTTTTTCCGCGTGCTTTGCGAGGTCGACGACCGAACGCGTCGAACAGCCTCCGACATGCAGAATAACGGGGATTCGACCGTTTACCTCGTTGATGACGAGCTCGGCCACCGTCTTTCGTTCTTCCACCGACATCAACGGACCGGATCCGTAGGTGCCGCAGGGATAGAACCCTTGGACCTTCCCGATCAGGAAGTTGACGATTTCCTTCTGTGCCGCAGGGTCAAACTCCCCGTTTTTGTCAAACGCCGTCAACAAGGGAGGAATGATCCCCGTAATCTTCTTTTCCACCACGTGCCTCCTTATAGGTGCTTTCTTTGGTTGCTCTCTTTTCTAGAAGCTTGCATATGCGCTCAGATCAAGCGCCTCCAGCTTCGCTTGCGTCGGATGCCCGGTCGAGATATCCCATCCGCGCTCTTCGTAGTAGTCGTCGAGCATGCGTGCAACATCATCCTTATCCAGGACCTTCGTTTGATAGTAATCTTCGATCTCGATTCGTCCCTCAGGCGCGTCCATTGGCCGGAACCAGACATCTGGCGGCTGATCGTCGGCACGCGAGAACCCGTCACGCGCGTTGATTATCTTCGCCAAGTTGCTGACACGCTCTCCGCGCAGGATGAGGTCACGGGCCGTCACCTCATCTCCCGTGGCTGCGCTATAGAGGCTCGCCATCTCATCGGCGAAGATGAGCGCCTGATAGGTGTAGATCGTGCATAACCCGATTGCGTTTTTAACCCGCATTAGATCTTCCATGTACGCGGTGTAACGGCCGACGCTGAATCGTCCGGAGTGGGGAGTCTCTTGGAAGATGCGATCCATCACCTCGTCGGAGAGACCCCAGTGCTCAACTTGCTCCCGAATCTCCTCCAGCGTCTTGTTTCGTGAGTTCGTGCGCGTATGCGAACCACCGTGGTGAGGCCGTGGACGCGTGAAGAACGTCATCATCAGCGGATGAAATCGGGATGGTCGCGCATCGTAGATGAAATCCACACCCTTGCACACGCCCGCGTACCAGTATTCTTTCGGATCGAGCCCAAGCTCCTCGTAGACACGGTACCAGCCGTCTGCAAGTATGTCACCGATCCCCTCTCGATCGGCCGTCATTCGGAACAGTCTCTTGTAGGTCTCGTAGTTTCGCCTCAGCGTCACACCCTCCTGAGCGGGCGCGATACGCCCCTGCTCGGCCATTTGGGTCACGAAGTCGATCAGTCTCGTTGTTGTGTAGAAGTCAATGCCGGTATGTGCGTTCGCCTCAGTCACCAGATGAATCATCTTGCGGTCATCTTCTATGCCCAGCAGCTGTCCCGATGTTGCGCTCTTGCTGTAGGGAGATCCCAATCCCTGCTCCCCATCGAACTCTCCACCGGGAATCACCCATCGGAGGCGGCAGTTCAGAGGACAACTTGCGCATGCAATTACTGCCTGGAGGGATTCGAGCCGCTTTTCCTCGCCGTAGAGTTTGTCCCAAGTCTCTTTTGGCCAGATCCCCGGATTCTGCGTGTGCTTGAACGTAGACCATCCGGCCGCAAGACCCAGTTTCACCCAATGCTCGCGGCGCGGCCAAGCGAACACGCGCTCATATAGTTCGTTGGAGATCTCGTTGTAACGATCTGGATCAGCGACACGTACACCGCCGGTTCCGCGTGCGATAACGGCCTTCACGTTCTTTGATCCGAAAACCGCTCCGAGGCCTCCGCGGCCGATAGAGTTGGTGCGATCGATTATGGCAAGAGCGCTTCGCACCAGCTTCTCGCCGCCGGTCCCGATGACGAGTACTCCGGTGTCGTCTCCCTCACGCGCGATAAGAGCTTTCGAGACCTCTTCGATTCCTCTTCCCCAGAGCGCGCCAGCCGGTTCGATCGACACTCCCTCGTCTCGCACGGCGATCACGACAGGTTCGGATGCTTTCCCTTGAATGACAAGTCGGTCGCACCCGGCTTGTCGCATGCCCAAGGCGAAGTATCGTCCGCCGCCGGTGCACGAGCCGACGTAGTAGCGATGATCGGCGGAGGCGATCGTCGGGAACTTGGTGATCGCCGTCAGCTTAGACGCCCCAGGTGTGCGCGTGCCGACGAGTACTCCGGGATTCAATACAATGATGTTCTCGGGAGAAAAGGGATCGATTCTCGGCGGCAAACGATCGGCAAGGAGGCGCCACCCGTAACCTGCGCCGCCGAGAACCGCTGAAACTTCTTTGTAGGCCTTCTCCTCGCAGTGGACTTCTCGGCGAGTGAGGTCAACGAACCATGTTCTATCAGTGAAGCTAGTCACAATGCCTCCTCAGCCGAAGATGCACCAGACGGTTCGTAGACGATGGCCCCGTACAAGCAGGCACTGGCGCACGCGGGCGCGCCTCCGCAGAGGTCACAGCATAGAGCCTTGATCATCGGAGCCGTCTTCTCCGTCTTGAGGTCCCTTTCAATAACGATGCAGGAATTCGTAGGGTTGTACTCTCTTGTCCTGGCAAACGAGCAGGCAAGCTGGCAGCTGCGACACCCATGGCACAGTTCCGGGTGGACGGTAAGCATGCCCTCGATCGATATCATTGCGTTCTCCTGTCTAGCGCTCTACGAGTTCGAGAATGTTGCCTTCGGGATCTTTGAAATAGCCGATTGTCCAGCCATTGCTCGTAGACCGTATACCTGATACGTCGATCCCAATTCCGGCGAGCCGTTCGATCTCGGCGTCCATGTCGTCTACGATGATCCCCAGGTGCGTAAATCCGGGTGCCTTCAGATCGCGCGGAGTCTCGTTCGTATCGGTCGGCAAGATCTCAACGACAACGCCAGTGTCGCCCTGCAGAAATACTACCGGGGGGCGATCCTCGCCGCGTTCGATTTTCTGGACTACCTTCAGCTCAAGGACACGCGTATACCACTCGGCCAGAGCCGCAGAGTCTCGCGCGTAGATTCCCACATGCTCGACATGCATGCATCTACCTCCTTACTCAGTCTCGGCGAAGGCCGTAACCATCATTGCTTCTGCTTCCGGAAACAACAGTGGAATGATGAATGCCCGTTTCAGCACCTTGCCAAGAAGCGGCTCGATGTCGGGATCCTCGAGAATGAGAAACTTCTTACCGCTGAGCAGAAACTTGCGATGCGCGGGGAACGGCGGGTCTGCCTTGCGCCCCTCAGGAATGTTTTCAATCCCCATGATGTCCGCTCCCGCGCACCGCAGCTTTGGAAGGGAAACGAGGAACTTGGCTGCTTCAGGTGAAAATCCGGGTTGCCGCATGATGTAGCGATCGGGATCCGCGGTTCGATAGCGGGAGAATCCTGTGTAAATCAGGAGAAGGTCAGCTTCGTTCAGTGCCGCGGAGTACGGCTCGAGATCGGATACCGTTATCTTCTCTTCATCTGTCTTGCTCACTTCGATAAGCAGCGGATGTTCGAAGATGAAATCGTCCATCGCGAAATCTCCCAGCTTCGGCCGCGCCTTGGAAACGTGAAAAGCGGTGTCGACATGCGTTCCGGTGTGAACGAACACATCGATGAAACTGGTGTTATTGTAAGATTCCCAGCGAACTCCTTTGGTCTCGGTGTCCGCCGGAGCGGGCGTCATCCGCGAGCGGGGGCGGAGAATGGGGCCGGCAATTCCGGGAGGCATGAGAACATGCTTTGGGTCTAGCGGGTATGAGAATTGTACGTACATCGGCGACTCCTTTGCGTTTTCTTGGACATCGTTCGCACAATAGCATGTCTTTGTCAGCTTGTCAAGTTGTAATGATTATAGTACGTCTTGACGTTCAGTCATCTTCTTGTTATACTGTCGCGATCATACTGTCGCAACACTGAGGCGTTGTGCAAGCGCGGCGATTTACGAATGAAGTAGATATCAAGGAGGCATAGACAACTACCTTCGATGGATATCCAAGAAGTCGACAGGCAACTGAGCGAGTATGCAGCACGTGAAACCACATTGTTGGCTCCGGATGCCTCCATTCCCCTCTACTATCAGTTGTACCGCCTGCTTAAACGGTTCATTGAGATCGCGCCCTTGCATGAAGGGGATCGCTTTCCGTCAGAAGAGTTGATTTCGGCGTCGTTCGGTGTCAGTCGTCCGACGGCGAACCGCGCCGTGCAGGAGCTGGTTGGACAAGGCTGGCTTGCCAGAGAGCGCGGTCGAGGGGCTTTTGTACAGGATCAGACATTCATTGGCTTGTCGCTGCTCAGTGAGAATCTCAGTTTGGCCGAGCAGTTTCCTCCGAATGCGGTACTCGAGACGACATTTATCTGTCAGCATATTATCACAAACGAGCCTCGCTTCTCAGAGACTCTTCTGCTTCCTCCCGACGAACCATTGCTCTACATTCGACGCCTCCGGCGAGTCGATGGCAGCGCGGTCATGGTCTGTGATTCGTACTTGCCTGCAGAGCGATTTCCCGACCTGAACGAGTCGATCTTCGTACGGGGCAGTCTATACGCCACTTTGGAAGAGAAATACGGCTACGTTATCGAGCGATCCGAAAGGAAGATCGTTGCGCAGGAACTGATTGATCAACAGGTCGCCGAACTGCTCGGTGTCCCACCGTTCAGCCCGATTCTCTACTTCACCGGATTGACTTTCGTCGAAGGAGAAGATGATCCGGTCGAGTACATGCGTTCGTACGTCAGAGAATGCGTCGCCTTCACCAATACTGTTAAGAGAAGCCGCGGCAAGTCGCGTGCGCGCCGATCTTCAAAGGAAGCTGTGGTATGAGCCTGTTGATGCAAGCAAGTCGAGCAGATGAGCCCATTGCCCACGGAAGTGGCGACGATGTTGCCTCCCAGCATAACGGACACCTGATTCGCATGTCGGGAATAGTTAAACGCTTTCCCGGCGTCCTGGCACTCGACAAGGTAGATTTCGATCTTCTGCCGGGCGAAGTGCACGCTCTACTCGGAGCAAACGGAGCCGGCAAGTCGACTTTGATCAAGATACTGTCAGGGGTCTATCACAAGGACGAGGGAGAGGTGGAGTTGCGAGGGCAGCCTGTTGACATCCGGGACCCGCGACACTCACAAGCGCTGGGTATCGCCACAATCTACCAGGAATACAACCTCGTTCCCGATCTTTCCGTCGCGGAGAACATCGCGCTGGGGCATCTTCCTAAAGGCCGAGGCCCGCTTGCGCGGTTCTTGATCAATCGAAGGCAGATGAACAAGGATACGGAGCGAATTCTCGGCGGACTCCAGGTTGACATCCCGCCGACCATACCGGTTAGACGGCTGGGCGTTGCCAAACAGCAGATGGTAGAAATCGCCAAGGCGCTCTCGCTGGATTCCGAGATCTACATCATGGACGAGCCCACAGCGGCACTCAGCTCCAAGGAGATCGAAGAGTTGTTCCGCGTCGTCAGGCAGATGAAGGCCCGCGGGTGTTCCGTAATCTACATCTCTCATCGACTGGAGGAAGTCGGCGAGATCGCCGATCGCGTTACTGTCATGCGTGACGGCCGGTGTGAGGATACCTTGGACGTGGAAGATGCTTCTCTCGATCGACTGGTTCAATTGATGGTAGGCCGCACTGTTACGCGCGGCAATCCTCGGCAAAAATGCAAGGCGGGGGAAAAGCGACTTCGCGTTGAGCATCTTACCCGGAACGGTGTGTTCGAAGACGTCAGTCTGGATGTGTGTGATGGCGAAATTGTCGGACTTGCCGGTGTCATGGGCTCGGGGCGCACGGAAGTGGCGCGTGCCATCTTCGGTGCGGATCGGGCTGACAGCGGCCAAGTATATGTTTCAGGGAAGCCTGTGCGCATCAAATCGCCAACGCAAGCAGTGCGACACGGAATTTGCTATCTTCCCGAAGACCGAAAGGGCCTGGGATTGGTTCTTTGCGCCAGTGTGCGTGACAACATAATTCTTGCCTCTCTTTCTAGATTCTGCCGTTTCCGTTTCCGTGGCAAGGGTGTATTCCTTGACTACAAGCGGATACGGAAGGAGGTGATGGAACGGATCAAGTCGCTGGACATCAAAACTACGAGGATTCAACAGCTCGTTGAGACCCTGAGTGGGGGAAATCAGCAGAAGGTCGTAATCGCACGATGGTTGTGTTCAAGTGCGAAGATCTTCCTGTTTGACGAACCGACGCGGGGTATTGATGTTGGCGCCAAGTCGGAGATCTATGGTCTGGTGAGAGCACTCGCCGAGCACGGAGCGGGGATCTTCATCATTTCGTCCGAGGTCGAGGAGCTGGTTGACGTGTGCGACCGGGTATATGTCTTACGCCAGGGACGCATCGTAAATGAGCTACATCGAGACGATATCTCAAAGGAGGCCATCCTCGCGGCGGCTCTTACGGGCTCGTCCAACGGGAATGGCGGCAATCATCGGACCCAAGAGGGGGATTTATAGGTAGGAGCATCAAGGAGGAAACACATATGAAACGCCTGTTGTTGATTGTGCTCGTAGCTGGTTTGATTGCCGTACCTGTGTTCAACGCAGCCGCGGCGACATATAAGGTAGGATTTGCGTGCATGACTCTCGCCTATACATGGATGACCTATGCATACCAGGCCATCGTGGATGAGGCGGCCAAGTACGATGAGATAGAGCTTGTCGTTGAGAACGCTAACGGAGATGCGGGCCGGCAGGTCGACATCATGGAGAACTTTATCGCCCAAGGTTTCGACGCGATTCTGGTCAACCCTCTGAACGTGGACGTTCTTGTGCCGGTCCTCGAAGAGGCTGCTGCCGCGGGTATCCCCGTGGCTACATTTGATCGTCGAGCCTTCAACACTGATTCGACGATATTCCATGTTGGGGCCGATGACGTCTTTGGCGGACGACTCGCTCTCGAATATGTGGCGTCGAAGCTGGATGGCGTAGGCAAGATAGTTCACATCCTCGGCGAGCTCGGTTCGTCGCCGGCGATCAACCGTGAGAAAGGCATCAAAGAGCAGTTGGTCCACTATCCTCAGCTGAAGATCGTCTTCGAGCAGAGCGGGCACTTTTCACCGGATGAAGGTCTCCGCGTTATGGAAGACGCGATTACCGCCACCGGTGGTGATTTCGATGCCGTGATTTGCGCCAACGACGACTCAGCACTCGGTGCAATTCAGGCGATGATAGATGCCGGCATAAACTTCGATGACGTTATCGTCGTCGGCTACGACGGTGTTCCCGGTGGCCTTCGTGCTCTCAAAGCCGGAGAGCTGGATGCGACCATCCAGTATCCGGTTGAGATGGCACGCCTCGCCATGCAGCAGTTGGCGGAATACGTGATCGACGGAACTCTTCCCGAGAAACGTGACTTCGACATCAACCCTTGGATGCTCGTGCTCTCGAACTACGAGACCGAGGCGGAGATGAACTACGAACTGAAGTAAGCCACGATCCTAGGCTGTGCGCAAAAGGCGGGGGAGTGCGGAGTCTCCCCCGCCATTATCCAGACAATGGGCAGAAAGAAACCGGTCGGCACGGAAGGCAGTAATCGGAGGAGAAGGGGATAGCAGAATGGAACAAACGAGTGGAAGTCTAGCCGGACGAATCGGAAGACTTGCGAAGCAGTCGGCCCAGAAAATCTACAGAGAGTACAGCATTCTGCTGGTATTCCTTCTGGTGTGCGTCATCATTTCGAGCATACGTCCCGTCTTCCTCAGCGTAAATAACATTTTCAATGTCATCCGTCAAGTCTCGATGATCGGCATCATGGCTGTAGGAATGACGTTCGTGATTCTCTCTGCGGATATCGATCTTTCGGTCGGATCTGTGGCCGGTTTCTGCGGTGCGCTGACCGCCGGCCTCATGGCTCGTCAAGGTTTCTCGCCGTTGGTGGCGATTCTCATTCCGATCCCGATTGCCGCAATCATGGGATGGATGGTGGGAATAGTCGTTACCAAAGCGAAAGTTCACTCTTTTGTCGTTACACTGGGCATGATGTCCATCGCGCGAGGCATGGCGCTTGTTTATACGAAGGGGCTCTCGATCGGAAACCTTCCCAAGTCGTTTAGCGCTCTCGGAGGCGGCATGGTGGGGCCGATCCCCGTTCCCGTCATCATTTTCATAGCATTCATGATTTTAGGATACCTCGTGTTAACGAGGACTCCGTATGGACGAGCGGTGTATGCCATCGGCGGTAATCAAGAGGCGGCAAGGCTTTCGGGGATCAAGGTCGATCGTTACCGCATCACGAATTTCATCCTCTGCAGTACGCTGGCCGGCTTTGCCGGCATTATTCTGGCATCGCGCACTCGTTCGGCCTGGCCTGCGGCTGCCACCGGATGGGAACTTGACGTCATCTCGGCTGTGGTCATCGGAGGGACAAGCTTCTTCGGCGGTCGTGGTGGCATGGCCGGCACACTCATCGGCGCGCTGTTCCTCGGCGTTCTTCGCAATGGGGCGAATCTGATCGGCATCTCGCCGTTCTACCAGCAGATCATCATTGGGACTCTCGTTGTGACAGCAGTCGTCATCGACAGACTGCGACAAAGAAAAACCGCGTGATCAAGAGCACTATTGTGGGGAGTGCAAAGGGAGGCACTGCATGGGCAAATTGAAGATCGGACTGGTTGGAGTGTGGTACGAATCGTTTAACGAGGATCTTGCCAAGCGCATCTATCGTGAGTCGGTGGCTTCGATGAACCAACTCGCGAAGCAATGGGATTTTGAGCTTGTAGCTGCCGATGAAGCCACAAACGATGTGTCCGTCTGCGCGAATATCGAAGCGCGATTCGCAGCATCCAACATTGACATGGTGCTCGTGCAATCGTGCTCCTTCGCTGCCGGCGAGATCATCGCCGCTTTCGCCGATCTAGGGGTTCCTATCGGTTTGTGGGCGGTGCCCGAACCTGAGACCACCGGGCCCCTGCTTCTCAATTCGTTGTGTGGGGTCAATCTGTACGCCGGCATCCTTGGGACGTATCTTGCGGAACGAAACGTGAAGTACAAGTGGTATTACGGACTTCCCGAAAGCGACATGTTCCAGTCCCGCTTCGATCCGACGATTCGCGCATTGAAGGGGATCAAGGCGCTCAATGGAGCTAAGTTTGCGAACATCGGCGGGACGCCTGAGGGCTACTACGATGTCTACTGGAACGACGGTCGCTTGCGATCGAAGTTCAACATCACGGTGTACCGGCATGAGTTGACCGAGATGCTGGCGCAAGCTGACGCGCTCGGCGAGCACGATGTGCGAAAGGTTGCAGACGCGATTCGATCGGAAGTGCCGGCGGAAGGCATCTCAGATGCTGAATTCATGAAGCTTGCCCGCGTATACATGGTTTTTGAGCGACTCATTCAGGAGAACGAGTACATGGGGGTCGGGATAGCGTGCTGGCCTCACTTCCAACAAGCGTACGGCCTCACCGCATGCACGACTCTCGGCCGCCTCAACGAAAAGGGGCACGTGGCTGCGTGCGAGGGAGACATTCCAAGTGCGATCTCCATGGCACTGATGAAGGCAATCGGAGGAGACAAACCGATATTGATGGACCTTTCCGCCCTCGATCTGTCGGACGATACGATCATGCTCTGGCATTGCGGGGTCGGGCACCCTACGTGGACGGAGCATTGCATACAATGTCGCCATTCCATCATTGATGCAAAGGGTGACGATGGCGTAGTGGGGCCTGCCCCGGCTGCGTACGACATGGTTCTCAAGTCTTCGCCGGTCACGTTGATGAGAATTACGGACGGTGGTAATCGCCTTTTGCTGGCAACGGGCGAGACGTTGGGCAATAGCAAGCCGAGCGCGCGCGGCACGCGCGGGTGGGCGGGCAAGTTCAAGCTCAACGGGGAGGAGCCGATTTCATCGCTCGAGCTCACTAATACCGTGTTGGTAAACGGGTTCGAGCATCACTTTCCGCTTGCGATGGGGAACCTCAGTGATGCCCTCCTTGAGTTTGCCGCGTGGATGGACATGGAACCGCTCAAGAAGGTCCCATATAGGCCGTATCTCCAGCGACGTGCGTGGTAGGAGAGGTTTTTTTTGGTAATCCCAATCTGAAGGGGCGGAACGGCACAACAAGGAGGCAGTCTGATGAAAGGTCTTGTCGTATATCGAGATGGATCGGTCAAGGTGGAGAATCTACCAAAACCGGTGATTGGTGACTATCAAGCGCTCGTGGAAAACCTGAGCTGTGGAATTTGCAACGGGACGGATTTCAAGCTGATGCACGCCTCCTTCAAGGGGTTCGACACATACCCAGCGGTGCTCGGGCATGAGAGCGTGGGCCGGGTAGTGGAAGTGGGTAGCAAGGTCACGTCGTTCAAGCCGGGCGATCTGGTCCTCCGTTCAATCCTCGAGAAGGTCGAGGACGAGAAGTATGCGTCCGGTTGGGGGAGTTTCGCGGAATACGGCGTCATTGGAGACATTCGCGCGATGAAAGCCGACGGGCGAGACGATTACTACGATATCTATCTTGCGCAACAGATTGTGCCCTCGCACTTTGACCCGCATCAGGGTGTGATGTTGATCACACTCAAGGAGGTGCTCTCCGGAATCGAGCGATTCGGGGTCGGGCGCAATGCGTCGGTGCTGATTCATGGCGCCGGCCCGGTGGGGCTATCCATGATTCGGTTCTCCAAACTGAAGGGTGCCGGTCCGATCGTAGTCAGTGAGCCTAACGCCGATCGTCGCACGCGTGCACAGAGGCTTGGCGCCGACATAGTCATCGATCCTTCAAGCGAGGATCTCGTTTCGCGGGCCAAGAAGATTGCGGCTGACGGGTTTGACTTCGTCATTGACGCAGTTGGGATCAACAAACTGATGACTGACAGCCTCAAACTCGTCAAGTTCAACGGCAAGGTCGGAGTTTACGGAATCTCCGCCCAGACGAACGCCCAAATCGACTGGAAAGATGCTCCGTACAACTGGGCAATCCACTTTGTCCAGTGGCCGACGTTCGAGGACGAGGCGTCTGTGCACGACGAAGTGGTTGCGTTGGTGGATGCCGGAGCTATAGATCTTTCCGAATTTGTCACTCACGTTATCCCGGGATTGGACAACTTCCAGCAGGGACTTGATCTCGTCTCGTCACAGACCGGGATCAAAGTGACGATAGACATCAAGGGCTAGCGTCCGAGGAGGCGACATGGGGACCGCTTACCTGCTCGCACACGATCTTGGTACGACCGGCAACAAGGCCACTTTGTTTGACACGGCCGGACGACTGGTAACGAGTGCGTTGGAAACGTATCCGACCTACTACGACAAGCCGGGTTGGGTCGAACAAGATCCGGATTCTTGGTGGCAGGCAGTCTGCAGGGCATCCGCAGCTGTCATGAAGAAAGTCGGAATCACCAAGTCATCGATTGCGGCGATCAGTTTCAGCGGCCACATGATGGGCTGCGTACCTGTTGACGATCGTGGCGACGCACTGCGTCGAGCAATCATCTGGGCTGATCAACGAGCGAGTGCGCAAGTGGCCGCACTAATGCAATCGATGTCGGCGGAGGAGATCTATCGCATCACAGGGACTCGTCCCAACCCGAACTACACTATCGAGAAGATCATGTGGATTCGAGACAACGAGCCTGAGATCTATAAGAGAACCCGCTTTGTCCTCCAATCGAAGGACTATATCGTAGCGCGCCTCACGGGCTGTTTTGCCACCGACTATTCAGACGCATCGGCCACCAACGCATACGACATCGCGAAAAAAGAGTGGAGCGACGATCTGCTCGCGGCCGCTGCGATTTCGAAGAGCCTATTCCCCGACGCTCGCCCATCATCCACGATTGTCGGATCGGTACAGTCCACTGACGGTATCGATCTCGAGGGGGTCCCCGTCGTCCTCGGAGGAGGGGACGGAGCGTGCGCCACCGTGGGTGCGGGCGTGATTCGCGCTAACGAAGGGTACAACTACTTCGGATCTTCCTCGTGGATTGCTATCGCGACGGATGCGCCCGTGTTTGACCCCGCGATGCGCACATTCAACCTCTGTCATCTCGAGCCGAACCTCTACATGCCGGTCGGCACGATGCAAAGCGCCGGCGGATCATACGATTGGCTCAGAGACGTTCTTTTCCCCAAGGAAATGGGGAAGAGCAACGATGAGGCATACGCACTCCTCAACCGATGGGCGAACGAGTCGCCTGCGGGCGCGAACGGCGTGCTTTTCCTGCCTTACCTAATTGGGGAACGAAGTCCGCACTGGAACGAAGATGCCAGAGGGGCATTCATCGGGCTGGCGCGAAGCCACGGGTTGGGGGAACTCGTTCGTTCGGTACTCGAAGGTGTCGCGTTCAACCTTCGCATCATCTTCGATGCCCTCACCGAACAGGGGGCATCGCTGGACTCCCTTCGCATGATCGGAGGCGGCATCCGCAATCCGGTCCTCTGTCACGCGCTTGCTGACATGTTGGGGATTCCTATCGAGCGTCTCGAAAGCGGCGAATTTGCGACCTCACTTGGGGCTGCTGTCTGTGCCGGCGTCGGAATCGGTGCATTCGACGATTTCAGCATCGCTGCCAAGCTGTCGCCTATTGCCGGAACCGACCGGCCGACTGCAGAGCACAAGCCCACATACGACCGGGAGTACAGTCTATTCAAGCAAGCATACGAATCGCTGGAGCCACTGTTCGGCGATATTGCTGCAATGCAGCGGGAGATGTCCGAGATAATGCGCTCCCAACCATCAGATAAAGATCGGGAAGGTGAAAATGACGGGCAATAAGAAGCCCCGCAGCGCTCCGTTGACGGTAGAGATGTTTGCGAATCGAATGATGACGGCAACCTTTTCTCCCGCTGCCGCCGAGGATGAAGCGAGATCCTTTCTCCGAAGGTTCGCACAATACCCGACTATCGCCGCCATTTTTGTCGACCAGCCATGGGTTGAGATGGCGCAGGATATCCTCACTCCATTGGGGATCTCGGTTGGTGTCGAAGCCGCCTATCCGGTGGGTAACTGGTCTACCGCAGCAAAAGTGGCGGCAATAAGGGAGGGTGTACGTCTGGGGGCGGAAGAGATCGATATTGGAGGGCATTTTACAGCGATCAAGTCGGGCGATTTCGACGCCGTCTATGATGATGCCAAGGCGATGATCGATGCTTCCAACAAGGAGATTCGCGTCATGGTTATTCCTGAGACGGCCATTGTTACGCGCGACGAACTGGCGCGGACGCTCGAGGCGTATGCAAAGGCCGGAGTGACGGGAATTAAGACATCGTCCGGGTACGGATGGAATACCTGCGTGGATGATGTTGTCTTGGTCCGGCGCGAGTTCGGCGAGACGTTCCAGATCGATGTGTCGGGCGGTGTAAGAACGGTCGAACGCGCGCTCGGCTACTTTGCCGCCGGTGCGGACAATATTCACGTGAGCCCCATCTTTCGCATCCTAGATGAAGCAAAGGAGCTTTTCTCATGACATCGCATGCTCCCGAAACGAAAGATCGCGGCTTGATCGCCGCTGCGATCGAATACACAGACCTGCGCAAAGAGATCACCTACAGGGATGTCGAGACGATGTGTACGGAGGCGGTCCTGCACGGTCTTGGAGCGGTCGTCGTCCCCTCTGCGCTCGTTCGTCCCGCCGCCGGGTGGATTGCGGATGGCGGCCCGTCCGTAGCCACAGTCATCAGCTTTCCATTCGGAACCCAATCCGTGTGCGTCAAAGCGCGAGAGGCGGTTGTTGCCGTCGAGCAAGGCGCAAGCGAGCTTGACATCGTTCCCCACTTCGGAGCAATCCTTGCCGGGAGATGGGATGACTTGCGCAGAGAACTCGCAGAGATTCGAAACGCAACGGGCAAGGTGGCGTTGAAACTGGTGCTGGAGACCGACCGACTGAGTTCTGAGCAGATCAGCGAAGCGTGCGCCATTGCTTTGGATTGTGGATTCGATTATGTTGCGAACACGGTCGGATTTCGCCTTGTCTCCACCGATCCGAATGCGCAGGGCTCCGCCAGCGCCCAGGTAGTAGAGACCCTACACAATCTTTCTCTCAATCGTCTCAAGGTCAAGGCAGCGGGAGGAGTGACAACACTCGCGATTGTAGGGGCTCTCATTGATGCCGGCGCGCGACGTGTGGCTGTGAATGTGTCACTCGGCGGACTGCGCGCGCTTGGTTTGACGCCACGCGCAAGAGAAGGGGAATCATGAGCAACATCGAAGCAATGTATCAAGCCACAGAGGATCTTGCTG
>Ga0307445_10000566_pt1 | contig 20242 bp, 18 predicted proteins | sample SalMarSW160330MG_FD_202147 | JGI IMG/M metagenome (GOLD analysis project Ga0307445, IMG submission 202147) | Salt marsh sediment microbial communities from the Plum Island Ecosystem LTER, Massachusetts, United States - SW1603-30 | ecosystem: Environmental > Aquatic > Marine > Intertidal zone >... | reverse complement strand
TGTTATGTCGCCGCCGGACATCATTTGGGATATATCCGGTTTGATAAATTCATTGTATTTTATCTTTGCATTTCCAAATTCGAATTCATTTCCTATCAATACAGAAATCTGCTTGCCATGAACTTCGCTGGAAGTACCGTCGTCATAACCGAGCGGAGAGAAATAAATATCCTTCGTAGGAAGAGTAAGAATTGCAGGAACCCTCATCAGGCTGTTATTAAAATCGCTGATGTACATAACGGGTTTAACTTTATACTCTGTATTACCTTTTTTTACATCTATATTGAATTCATACTTTGTATTGTTTTCAATCGGGTATATATCGGTAAAAGTCATTTCATAACCAAATGCACTCTGCGATTGATTTTTAACGAGGTCAATATCTTTTTCCTGGGTGAAAACTGCTGAACCAATAACACCAAGAATAAATAATGAAATACCAATGTGCGCAACATAAGCGCCAAGCATTTTTTTGTTACCTCTAATAATCTTGTATGCAATCTCTGCATTCACAACAAGTGCAAAAGTTGTTGAAAAAGTTAACAGGATAATCATCAACTGACTGATCCCACCAAATAGAATAATCAATACTGATATTAAAACTGAAACGCCTAATAATGGAAGCGATTTTTTAATAACATCTTTCTTCCCCGTATCTCTCCATTTAATTATTAAGCTCAGTCCATTTAGTAGGCCGATGATGATTGCTATCGGGAGATTCATCTCATTATAGAAGAATGTATCTACAGAATGCCCAAAAAGCGGAGCCGAAGTCCCCACAATAACTATTGTAGCCGCAGCAATCAAAACAATTGAAGCGGTAAACAGGGCAAGCTCACGCGAAATTAAACCTTCTTCCGATTGTGTAGGATCTGACAGATATTTCCATCTGTAAATAATAGATCCTGCACCAATGAGAATAAATGTTCCGATGAAAAAGAACAAAAACAGGTAAACTATCATTCCGGGATCAACAAAAGAATGAACGGAAGCATCTCCGAGAACACCGCTTCTAGTAAGGAACGTGCTGTAAAGAACCAATACATAGGTAAGAATACATAAAATCAGATTTGTCTTTACGAACTTACCTATACTGCCCTTTACCTGGGTTTTACGCTGAACTAATAAAGTATGAATTCCTGCAACACCAACAATCCATGGAATCAAGCTTGAATTTTCAACAGGGTCCCAAGCCCAGTAACCGCCCCATCCAAGCATTTCATAAGCCCAGTAACCGCCAAGCATAATTCCCAAACCAAGAATTCCCATTCCGGCAAGTAACCAGGGGAATGCTTGCCTTACCCAGTCTTTATAATCGTTTTTCATCAAAGCAGCAATCGCAAACGAAAACGGAACAGTCGCCATTGAAAATCCGGTGAACAAAATAGGTGGATGAATCTGCATCCAGAAATTCAACAACTGCGGATTTAATCCTCTTCCATCAACAATAAACTGGTTTAATGTAATACCCGAATTTGCGAGAAGATTTCTGAGATCAGAGTTGACTTGTACAAAACTATTCCCGCTGCCCTGATCTGTGAAAAGAAATGATTGAATAAACGATAAATTAAAATACTTCGGATTTATTGATTTTAGCTCGATAAACATCGGGCTTGTCCAGATAAACTCGAATGGATTTTTAAACCATGGTGATACCATTATAAGAAGAAAAGTAGTGGCAAGAGTAAATACCGTCATTACTCTTTGTTCGAGATCACCTCTTTTTGATGCATACGATTGCAGGAAAATTCCAATTATAGAAGTAAGCAACAACCATAACATGAAACTTCCTTCCTGTCCTCCCCAAAACGAGGCGAGTAGAAAACCGGTTTTTAGTGAATTGTTACTATAGCTAAATACGTACTTGTATTCATACTGATGTGTAAGTAATGCATACCATAACAGTGTTGATGCAACAATAACAAGCATTGCCATACCATGATATGCAATGCGTGCATAATTAATGGCATTTTTATAACCCCTGAAGCTCAGGTAGTACATCACCATCGACATTAAACTAAAAGCCAATGCGGCTACCAATACAATCGTGCCTATCATAATAGTATTCCTGGTTTAAAAAATAATTTCAGTGAATTCTAAAAATCACAAACCTGAAGTCTGAACCTGCTGGTTTTCGTATTTACTCGGACATTTTGTGAGGATGTCTTTTGCATGGAAGTAATCGCCGGTGTACGTACCTGTAACAACTACACTTGTTGCAGTTTCAAAATTGTTCGGCATAGTTCCGTCATAAATAACTTTCATCTCGTTGCCTTTATCATCCATCAAATAAAAAGAAAAAGTTTTATTTGCTTTATCAATATGGTAACTTTTGGTCTTTACCCAGCTTCCTGTTGCTTTAACTGTTTTTGTTGTATTCATTACCTGTGTAAAATCATCCTTGTACTGAATATTACTTTGAGTGAAGAGATATATCATTATACCGAGAAAGACAACAATGATAAATCCCCCGAATATATATTTGTTTTTCATTTCTGAACTCCATCTTTTAATTCTTTTTCAACATTTTTAATTCTCTTATCAAGACTGAACAAGTAAAAGAAAATACCTGCCCAGACGATCAGAACGATAATCATTACAATGTATATAGCATTTTCCGATAAGAAACTTTCCAATTTTTTAACCTCTTATTAATTTCTTGTCTAGTTTATCACGATAAATTATTGATTTATAACTTAATCGCCACATCCAGAAGTAAAGAATAGTAAACCCGATTAACGATAAAAAGAAAATTAGTAGCATACTCGAATTCATTTTAAAATTTACAACCGGTCCCGCATTTGTATCGTCTGCCGATCCGGGATGCAAACCCTTCATTATCCGCGGCATAATAAAAATGAAAAAGGGTACAGTAACAAATGCGATCAACGAATAAACCGCAGAAAGAGTTGCTCTTTTATCTTCCGATTCAATCGATGAACGAAGAGCGAAGAGCGCACCGTAAATAAGAAGAAGAGCAAAGATACTTGTTTGTCTTGGGTCCCAGCTCCAGAAAGAACCCCAAGCAAACTTCGCCCAAACAGCGCCTGTTATAGTTGCGAGAACACAGAATACCATTCCGAGTTGTGCAGAACTGTAAGCTTTTGCATCATCATCAAGATTCTTTTTTCTCAGGTATTTAAAACTATAAACTGTTGACACAAGAAACGCAACCACAGTTAGCCACGCTGTAGGAACATGAAAGAAAATAATCTTAGCATTTTCTTCTAATCCTGGGATGAATGGAAACTCATACCATGCATGTGGATTCTCAACAATGGGAAATGCAATTCCAGCCACAGAGACAAAGGCGATAAGTAAAAATAAAATTATTTTCCAGGCTATTTTGAACAATGATAAAACTCTTATATTAACTAATCTTTCCAGATAAAATCAAACAATAAATAAGAAACTGTTAACATTATTACATCATAACTAACAACAATTGCCAACTCATACTTGGCTTGTTCAATACTTGTGCCATCAAGCGCAAACAAAGTTAACTGAACAGATGTAAGAATCAAAGGCAATAATATAGGAAATGAGAGTACCGGATAGAGCGTGCCCTTTGCGCCGGCTTTTGCGATAATTGCAGCAATAATCGTAGAAGAAATGGCAAGCCCTAAATTGCCCAGCACAAAGGATAAAATAAATAAAGAAAAATTCCTTATAATGAACGTTTCAAACAATGCTGAATACAACAATGCAATGATTGTATTCATACAAAAAACAAGGATAATATTAAAAATAAGCTTACCTGAAAAAACGGTTGACGGTGCACTTAAAAGCTGAAGCGTTAACGCGGTTCCTCTTTCTTCTTCGGAAACAAAAGCACGTGAAAGTCCCGACATCGCCGTGAAGAAAATAACAACCCAGAATAATCCTCCGGTCAGACTTTCAGAAACTTTTTCCTGTCCGACTGCAAACATTATGATACTGATTGCCACAATAATAAACATTGCCAGTGAATTAATTGCGTATCGCGTTCTTAATTCGGAATGATAATCTTTTAAGAATAAGCTGTAAGATTTAGACTTCATTATTTCCTATAATTATAAATTGTTTTTATAGTACAACTGTATGTGCTTAGATATTAATTTTTATACTTATCAAGATGAATTACATCGCTGCATAAATCAAGATCCGTTTTTTCATTAGATGCAACAATTACAATATTTTTTTTGCCTTCTTCTTTTATAATTTCATAAGTGGAATTTTTCCCCTCTATATCAAGATTGGATGTCGGTTCATCCAGTATCAGCAATTCAGGATTATGCATTAAAGCGAAAATGAATTTCATCCTTTGTTTCATACCGGATGAATACGTTTTCAGCAAATCATCTTTTCTGTTAAACAGAAGAAAATGTTCAAGTAATTGCTCAACTCTTTCTTTTTCAAACTTAACACCTCTGATTCGTGCAAAGTAATTTAAATTTTCCCGGGCTGAAAATTCTTCATACAAAACCAAGTATGGAGAAACAAAACCTATATGATTGTGGAGCTTCTCTGCAACAATTTTTTTACTTTGATTTTTATGAATGATTTTTCCTTTTGATGGCGACAATAATCCGGCAATAATTTTTACGAGTGTAGATTTCCCGGAGCCATTAGGACCGGAAACACCGAATATTCCTTTTTCTTTATAATAAAAACTTATTCCTTCAAATATTAATCTTCTGCCAAAAGTTTTTGTTACTTCTTTTGCTTCAACAGTATAGTTACTCATTTGTTGGTAAATTCAGGCTGTTTCCAGAAATAATTGAAAGTATAAAAATAAGATTTAATTTAATAAGATTTGTGAGAATGAAATTGGATGCGGATATAAAACGGTTCAGTTAAATACCACAAATTTTCCCTTAATTATATCGTCATTCTTTTTGATTATATAAATATAAACACCTGATGCAAGCTTGTTTCCATAAGAATCCAAACCGTTCCAGCTTATACCTATAGAATTATTTTTCGAAATCAGGGTAACTTCTAACTTGGATTTGTACATTAATTCCATACTAACTGAATAAATAATTAAGTCCACCATCTCCCCGCTTTTAGCATTCAAAGAAATATAAATTCCATTATTCTTTCCGTATTTGAATGGATTTGGAAATATAAATGAACTAGCAATATCCTGATAAGTATTTACAACCGAGTCTTCCCTTACAACAAGATCATTTAATATTTCCGATGCGGACCAGAATGATGGATTGTCATTAGTAAAGGTTGAGGAATAATCTTTGGTAAGAAATCTTTTGCCGCTTTTTGAATCGGAGAAAAGAGTATACTCAATGTCAAAATAATCATTCGGTCTATTAATAGCACTATTAACATCTCCATTAGAAATAATAGTATACAATGTATCGCTCTTAGATGCAATAACGTATTTAAGGAAAATATTGGAGGCAGCTTTTCCTGATATATTTACCATTGAATACGATCCTGAAAACTGTGTTTCACTCATTGGATCAATTAAGGGATATTCGGAAGCTTCATCAAAATATTCACCAAGGATGGCGCGGTAACCTGTAAAGTACATCCATATCCCGAATTCATTAAATACATTTGTAAACGATGAATTATGTTCGAAAAGAGATTGGCTTATTGCATACAATGCCCTCATTGTTGGCATTAACTCCCATTGGCGTCTGATAATATCATAACCAAACTTTTTCTTTAAAAAGAGATTCCAAACAGCGAGGTCATAACCATCAGTTGTATATAACATTCTTATAAAAGAACGTGCAGGGTTTCTAAAGTAATATTTTATGTATTCATAGTAATCATTAACATCGTCAAAAACGAATTCTTCCATAGATGTAGAAGTCAGCTCGTAGAAAAATCCGTCGTCATCATAACGATTTGTATAATTTCCAATTTGAATTGCATGATGAAGTTCATGTGCTGCTGTTACCCGCACACCATTTAACCCATGAGAATAAAATCCTGATCCGAAAGCCGGGTCTATTTCGATGTATGATGTGTAAGTTTGATTCGCTTCATTAATAACATCTTCCCAATAAGTGCTTCCGTAATAACCGGGACCGATTCGTACAATGTAAATATCTAGTAAATTATCACCCCCCTGCCCATTATCACTAGGTGGTGGCGGATAGCCCAAATAATTTACCTCAAAATTGTATGCAGAATCAATTGCCTTGCCTACTTCCAAAGCATTCTGGTAAGGAGTAAGTGATGAATTGTAAGATGGAACATTATTTCCCGTCGTATCGAAATGAATTCTGAATTTATCCGAGTTTGAAACAATGCTGGTTTGTAAATCGGGTCGCAGCAAAAGCTTGTTTATTTCTGCCTGGCGTTCCGGTGTGAATCTATTTAAATTAATTTTTATTGAATTTACCAGACCCAGTCCGCATTTTCTTTCTTCTAATGATAATCCTTTTGTTATGAAATTACCCGGAATATCTGTTTTACCATGCATTAATAAAAATTTATAGTACAACGAGTCCAGATTTTCAATCTGTCGCTGTTGTGCGTAAATATAAAATCGGGATAATATTAGAAATGCAATTACTGTAATTATCTGATGTATCTTAATGTTAAATATCCTTCTGATTTGTCTGTACAAATAATATAACTTTCTTGATGGTTTTTCGCGTAGACAACATAATCCTTTACATTTTCCTTATCAAATAACTTTTCTGCAAATAATTTACCCCTTCTTATTTTAGTATCTATCCTGTTGAAAGATTTTAACCCGGGGATATAAGTAATTATACTTTCATCACTTACCGGTATAAAATGATAAAATGTGATTAAACCTGTTGCTCTAATATTTGATGCTGAAGAATCAATATTTTGAGTCAAAAAAGTAAAGCCTGAATCGGACGAAATTGTTGCGTACAAACTACTGTCGGTCTCAAAAAGTGTGAGAAAGGTTGGATGATCTTCTCCAAACATATATTCATTAATTTCATTTGATGAATTATATATGTCTTCCCCTACCCCTCCTATTTTTTGATAGAATGTAATCTTTGAATTTGTTTTCGCCTTAATAAAATAGAGCGAGTCTTTTTGATTTTTCCAGAAATATAATTCAGGCATGTCAGAGATAAATAATTTAGCTTTAACAATATCAACATCGTTAAAAGAATATTCTCTGTAGTTGTACCTGAAATAGTGATACTCATATTCCCCTATTCTGAATACGTTTCCTTTCTTAAGTGCGATATATATATGTACGAGATTATCTTTCTTTTCTATTGCAAGATCTTCTATTATTCCGGGTGCATATAATTGATCACTCTCAGTCTTCTCCTTTGTAAAATCATACTCAATAATTTCCAGCATTTTACTACCTGCCGAATAACAATAAAATCCTTTTTTGAATGGTTCTGTATCATCTACAATAACATCACTATGCATAGTAGAAACGAAAGTTGAATAAAAATAAGTTGGAACTCCCAGGTAATTGCTTATTAAAAATTTCAATGAATTATCAGACTGATCTAAATAACAAATATCTTTTATTCCGTTATTCCCAAAATCAAATGAGATAACAGTAGAAGGTTGAATTGCAGGCACTATTTTTGTTTCTTCCGGGAGCGTTGAAAGTTTTGTTATCCCATAGATTTCTCCATTGGAATTCAAAAGGATTAAGCTATTATAATAATTATTCCTGATTACTTTTAAATCCGTAAGACCTTCTTTTTTAAAGTAAACTATTTCCGGGTAAAACTGTGTTTCGTTTTTTGCGAACAGAATTGAAAGTGTTCCATTTATTCTATCGATATATGCAATATCTTTAAGTCTGTCATTGTTAAAATCAGAAACTACAAACCTATCAGGCTGATACTCAGTATTAACTGTAGAAATTTTATTGTAAGCAGATTCGAAACCGCCTGCAATATTCTTAATTGACTTAACAGATGAATAAACAATGTTATCGAAATCATCATCGAAACGAACAGTTTTCAAATTCTCAACATTTTCTTTAAGATATATAGAACGGATTAGTTCAAAATTTCCGAATTCATCATTAAAAAAGATATCAAGTGAGTTGCTAAACAGATTAAAAGCTACAATATCGGGAAAACCATCGTTAGAAATGTCGACAAAGACCGCTTCAGCGTAACTTCTGTTACTCCTGATGTTCGTTTCAACAAGTTTGCTATCTATTAATTGAAGGATCGATAAACCTTTAAAACCGGCTCCGGATATAAGATAATCCATAATACCATTTTCATTTATATCACCCATAGAAATATTTTCTGGAAAGGAATCGAAAGTAATTTTATCAACAAAATTCAATCTCTCCTTTTCAGTTAAATAAAATAACCCGGCGGTTCTCTTATCTCTATCAAGAAAAAAAAATTGAACCGTACCGTTTTTTTTATCAGATACCGGAATCATCCGGGAAACATTGTGGTTAACAAAAATCCGGTAAGATGCTATAGTAGAATCTTTCATCCTTTCTATTATTTGTAAGGAATTATCACTTGATGAGAAAAGGATATAATCGTTAAAAGTATCATTGTTGATGTCTGCTGTAACGAAGCTCTTATAGCCGGGATTGACTGTAAATGATTTTAACCGGCAGAATCCGTTTATTGGTATTTGAGATAATGCGGTGCTTACCAGGAAGAGCCAACAAATTATTATCTTAATGTTTGCCTGTTCTGAACTGAAGTCTGTATTCTCTCCGCTCAAGTGCCTCCTCGTATCTTCTTTTTTCATCTTCCGTTTCAGGGACTAACTGTGTTGTTTTAACTGGTTTGCCATTGTCATCTACAGAAACAAAAGTAAGATAAGCAGTATTGCTGTGGACTTTCAAATTCTTTCTAAAAGATTGAGCATAAACCTCTACTCCAACTTCCATAGAAGTATTATAAACCCGGTTTACGGAAGCATGAAGTGTTACAGCATCTCCTAATTTAATCGGATGATGAAAATCTACCCTGTCTACTGAAGCCGTTACACACACTCTCTGACTGTGCTTAGCCGCACTTAATGCAGCACAGATATCTATCCAATGCATCAACTGCCCGCCCAAAAGATTACCAAGCTGATTAGTATGATGGGGAAGAACCAGTTCAGTCATCACTATATACGATTCACCTGCCTTCTTTTTCTTTTGCATTAATTAAGAGAAATTCTTTCTTCAAGTGAATTTTTCAATTCCTCTATTTCACTGCTGTTCTCATCATTCGGGAATAACTGCAAGTACCTTTTCATATCTTTTAACGCATCATCCTCCCTGTCTTTCTCCAATAGAAGCATTATTTTTCCATAAAGGGCTTTCGGTCCGAATGGAGTATCGTGATAAGTTTCAACCACAATATCGTAATACTTTAACGATGCAGTAAAGTAATCCATCTTTTCATAAATCTGAGCAATAGAATATTCTTTTTCCGCAAGCTTGGTGTTAAGTTCATTAATCTTTTGTTCAGCATCATGCACTTTTTCATTCAGCGGAAAATAATCTATAAACGCCTGGTATTCGGTAATCGCTTTCTTAGTATATGTCTGGTCAAGGTTGTAATCAGGTGATAGCTGGTAATAACTTTCTGCAAGCATAAACTGTGCATCCGGTACGAAGGAACTTGCAGGCATATTTTTTATCAGCTTGCTGAATTCATAGGCAGCTAAAATGTACTCCTTTCGCTGATATCTTGTCATCGCTAAATAGTATTGTGCATCATCTACAATTGCACTGCCGGGATACTGCAAAATGATGGCTTCAAATTCCGTAACGGCTTCTTCATAATCTTCATCTTCAAATAGCTTTTTTGCATTTTCCATTCGCTCTTCAGGGGTAAGATTAGCAACATCTATGGAGGATGAGCAGCCCCAGATAATGAGAAATAATAACGATGATATAATTACAATTTTGTTCATTTTAAAAACATTCTAGAAAACATTAAGAATTAAATTACTTAAAAATAAAAATCCCTCAAAGGAAAAATCCGGTTACTTACTTCTTACTGAAAAGAATAAAATTACAGTTACTGCCGCAACACCAATAGCAATAACCGGTTCCCAGAGACTTGAAAAGAAAGGTTCGGCAGGAATTTTCCCCTTAGAAAAAGGAAAAGAATCGTTCTCGAGCGTTTTAATTTCATCTACCTTAACCGAATCTACGGCTACAAAATAATAATTGTTTAATCCCTGCTCAGAGGATGAATAAAGGAAATCACCTTTTATAAAAATCTTCCGTTTAACATAATAATCCCCGAACCACCCATTTCTTTCAGCATCTTCATATTTGACTTCTGCAACAGTTAAATTCAAATTAATTTCCGGCAAAACCTGGTCTTCCGATTTAAAAGTGGTAATATTTTTATCGTACTTCTTTAAGCCGCTTATGATATTGTTTGAAAAGAGAGTATATGAATCTCCGAGATTTAAAGTTAAGAGAATTTTTTGGTCTCTTTCACTTATTTCAGATCCTATTTTATTTACTAAGGAATCGGTCAGGGAATAAAATACTTCTAAGTTGGTCTTTGTTTGGGAAAAATTAATCGCTGAAAAGAGAATAAAAATTGAAATTAAACTCCGGGTAAAATAAAATTGGATTGTATTGCGAAAATATCCGTACATAGACTTAGCTAATATCAAGAGTTTACTCAATTATATCAAGACGTAAACCTGATAGATAAAACTTATTCTCTATGTTGGATTTACATCCTGATTTACCGCAATATCTTTGCCCTTGCGATTATTTTTGAATATAGTTAAATAGTTACGTTATTTTTAGGGAGTTTTATGAATAGAGCAACAATTCTTGCAGTTATAATTTTCCTTTTTTCCTTGGGGAACATTTTCAGTCAGAACACATATGAGTTTTTAAGGGTTGATAACAGTGCCCGTGCCGGTGCTTTAGGTGGAAGTTTTATAACATATTTTGATGACGCAGACATAATTTTTTACAATCCGGCAGGGATGATGCTTTTGGATAATTCTCCCATCTCATTTTCTTTCACTAAACATTTACTGGATATAAACCTTGCAAGTTTAGCTTATTCAACTGAAATTGAAGAGCTTGGCAGATTCGGAACAGCGATTCAGTATATTAATTACGGATCGTTCGATTGGGCAGATGAATTCGGTACCCGTAATGGTAAGTTTAGTGCCGGGGAATTTGCTGTACTCCTCGGTTATGCGGGGACATTGGATGAAAATTTTTATTATGGCGCAAATTTAAAATTAATTTATTCCAGCATAGCTGATGAATCTTCAAGTGCAGCAGCAGTCGATCTTGGTTTGCATTATGCTATCCCTTCTCAGCAAATTAATATTGCATTAGTTGCCTTGAATTTAGGCACACAATTATCATCATATATCGATACAAGAGAGGATTTACCAATAGATGTTGCTCTGGGTATTTCAAAAAGATTAGAAAATCTTCCTGTCCGTTTATCCCTTAATTTTCATAAACTTACGGAAAAAAGGGATAAATTTGGTGAACGTTTTAAAGCATTTTCAGCCGGTGCAGAGTTTTACCTGAGTAAAGTCTTTTCTCTCAGATTCGGTTACGATAACGAAAAACGATCAGAATTAAAAATCGGAACAACGGCAGGTATTGCTGGCTTTAGCGCAGGTGTAGGTATTAATATTTCTACTTACAGGTTTGATTACGGTTACTCCTCGCTCGGATTGATCGGCGGTTTGCACAGGATCAGCTTAGTTACTACGTTGTAATTTTTATATCTAAACAAATCCCGATCTTCTTTAATCTTCATTTGAAAATCCTGATTGATAAAGCTTCAATCGCAAAATATTTTATTTGATTGCTTATTTGACTTTCTTCTTAATTATGAATTGTTGAGACCGATTCGACCGTAAAAAACATTTCTCGATTATCAACTAATAGAATTTATTATATCCCATATAAATTCAGGAAAAATTATTTACTATTGAAGAATTTTGTTAAAATTAGTAGAATAAAAACTAATATTCGGAAGAAAATCATTATCGGAAATTAATATGAGCAACCTTAAAAATTCAATCCTATCAAAATTCGCAAAAAAACTATTAACTCAAAGAGAAACACATACATGCAATGCCTCATTAAAAGAAGAAGCAATCGGCTTTCTTAATGAGATAATAGATATTGTATTTCCACATTTTTCAAATAAGATATATTATTCTTCGGAAGACGTTATAGCAAAACTTCAGCTTCTCGAAAGAAATCTAAAATACTTACTTAAAATGGTGATGGGGATCAAGCAAGAAAGTGTGGATGATATCGCAAAAAAATTTATATTAAAGGTACCGGAAGCTCACGATAAATTGTGGATGGATGCTGAAGCAATATTCAAAGGTGATCCTGCAGCAGAAAGCATTGACGAAGTTATACTTGCGTATCCCGGCATAATGGCAATCTCCATTTACCGGTTTGCACATATTCTTTATGATCTGAACGTTCCGATTGTTCCGAGAATATTTACAGAACATGCACATCAGATCACGGGAATCGATATTCATCCTGGTGCCGATATCGATTCACCATTTTTTATTGATCATGGAACCGGTGTTGTTGTTGGTGAAACAACAAAGATCGGAAAGAACGTAAAAATCTACCAGGGCGTTACTCTTGGAGCCTTGAGTGTGGAAAAGTCGCTTAGTCATATTAAACGCCATCCAACAATTGAGGATGATGTTATCATTTATTCACAGGCAGTAATTCTGGGTGGCAATACAATAATAGGCAAAAACAGTATAATAGGTGGTAATTCCTGGATTACACAAAGCGTACCACCTAACTCAATTGTTTCCAGTAAAATGGAAGTAAAAGTGCGCTCAACTGAAAAATATTTTGACCAAATAGAATTCATCATATAAAGGAGCACGTTATGAAAGCTGAAAATATCTTAGCAACAATAGGGAAGACACCGCACATACGAATAAATAAATTATTCGGAAACAGTCATGAAGTTTGGGCAAAATGTGAAAGAGCTAACCCCGGCGGTAGCATAAAAGACAGAATCGCTCTTTCAATGATTGAAGACGCAGAGAAAAAAGGAATATTAAAAAGTGACAGCATAATTGTTGAGCCAACATCCGGGAATACGGGAATTGGTTTGGCAATGGTATCTGCTGTTAAAGGATATAAGCTAATTCTTGTTATGCCGGAATCTATGTCTGTTGAAAGAAGAAAACTGATGTCTGCCTACGGGGCTACTTTTGAGTTAACTCCAAAAGAAGGCGGGATGAAAGGCGCAATAGAAAAAGCACAGGAAATAGTTTCAAAAAATCCTAAATCCTGGATGCCGCAGCAGTTTGATAATCCAGCTAATGTTCAGGCACATATAGATCATACAGCAAAAGAAATTATAGCTGATTTTTCTGAAGGTATAGATTATCTCATAACAGGCGTTGGCACCGGCGGACATATTTCAGGTGTGACAAAAGTTTTAAAAGAAAAATTCTCACAACTAAAAGCTTTTGCAGTTGAACCGGAAGCTTCCCCGGTAATATCGGGCGGAAAACCCGGACCACATCCAATTCAGGGAATTGGCGCAGGTTTTATCCCGAACAACCTTCACACTAAACTACTGGACGGAGCAATTACAGTATCTAAAGAAGATGCATTTACCTATGCACAACGTGCGGCAAAAGAAGAAGGTCTCCTTGTAGGAATTTCCTCGGGCGCAGCATTAGCTGCAGTAGCAAAAAAATTACCTGAAATTCCAAAAGGAAAAAGAATCATTACATTTAACTATGATACCGGTGAAAGATATCTCTCAATCGAAGGATTGTTTTAATAATAAAAACTTTTAGGCCAGTATGTCCTATCGAAGAGAAATGAAAAGAATCATTAATTCCGATGATTCTTTTCTACTCTCTCAATTCGTTCGAGGTAAGATTCTGCCAAACCGTGTGAGTTGCCAAATTCCCTCATATCTAAAACCTTTTCGTAATACATTTTGGCAGCGGCGTACTCCTTTTTATTTTCTTTAATCATCCCCAAGTAAAGAGTTGTATTAATCAGAAAACCGGATTCTTTTTCTTCGTGTATTTTTAATGAATAATTCAGACTTCTGTTTAAATAAATCATTGCCGAATCATATTTGCCTTCACTACGTAAATGATAACCAAGATAATAATTTGCTTCACGTCTGTTTTTGAGAGTGTTATAACCGAAATAGTTTTTATCGGCTTTATATAGGATATCATGATAAATTGAATCGGCAGAAACCAAGGTCCCCTTCTTTACGTTTACCCTTGCATACCATCTTTCGAAAATCGGGTTATTTGGAAATTCTTTATTCAGCATTAATGCATACTTCTCGGAATTTACAACATCATTTTCGAACCTGTAATACAAAGTCATCAAAAAATACTGCGCTTCATATTTGGTGTATTTACCATTTTTAGCAGCACTTTTTAGTTGTTTAATTCCAAGCTCTTTATCACCCGATGGAAGAAAAATCATAAATGGTTTAACAACAGGATATTTTTCCGGTAGCACATCTGCATAGTAATTATAAATACCGAAGCCAAGTTGAACATCAATATTTTTCGGATCGACTTCATTAGCGTGTTCAATTAACGGAAGGGCTTCTCTTCCATCATCAGCAGCGCTTAACCAACTTTCCCGGAAGGAGTTTAATCTTCCTCTGAAACCAATTGCACCGCCTTTGAAGAACAATGCATCAACGTCATCAGGATTTTTATCGAGAATAGCATCGCATTGTTCAATTACATCATCAATCTTTTTGAAAAAAATATCGTCCTTTTGTTCATCATCTTTATCCAGCAGGATTTTCCACCAATCAATCATTGCAATAAAAAATTTTCCGGCAGGATGATGAGGATAGTCTGCAATTAATTTATGGAAAGTTTTATCGGCTTTCTCAAACCGGATATTATAAATCTGTTTGATACCGGCTATAACCAGCGAATCAAATTTTGTATCCTGTGCATTTACACCTGTACTTAAAATGACAACAAGTAAAGCAACAGATATGAGATATCTTTTCATCACATTATTTTGAATGAATTTTATTCAACACATAACCTGCAAGCTGATCAATTGCAACTCTTTCCTGCTCCATTGAATCCCGCTCTCTTACAGTAACAGTCTGATCCTCCAGCGTTTGTGTATCTACTGTTATACAGTACGGAGTACCAGCTTCGTCCTGTCTGCGATAGCGTCTTCCTACCGCGCCTTTGTCATCATAAAATACTTTTAAACTTCTACGCAGGTCGGCTTCGATTTTTCTAGCAATCTCAGGCATGCCATCTTTATTAACTAGGGGAAAGATAGCAGTTTTTATTGGTGCCAGTCGAGGATGAAATTTGAGCACGGCTCGTTTTTCACCCTTTACTTCTTCTTCGTAATAAGAATCTACCAGAAATGCCATGAATGACCTGCTTGCACCTGCCGAGGTTTCTATAATGTAAGGAATGTATTTCTCTTTTGCTGCTTCATCAAAATATTTTAATGATTTACCCGAGAACTCTTCGTGTCTTCCCAGATCAAAATTTGTTCTGTTATGAATTCCTTCTATTTCCCCCCATCCAAATGGAAATTCATACTCGATATCGGTTGCTTCCTTTGCATAATGAGCAAGCTTATCAGCAGGATGATCATGATAACGAAGTTTAGAAGGCGTCATACCCAGAGATTTAAACCAGTTTAGTCTTGCTTCCTTCCAGTAGGCATACCATTTTTCATCTTCTTTCGGATTGATAAAAAATTGCATCTCCATCTGTTCAAACTCACGTGTGCGGAATAAAAAATTCTTGGTGTTAATTTCATTCCGAAATGCTTTACCAATTTGTGCAATTCCAAAAGGTAGCTTCTGTCTAGACGCACTTTGTACATTCAGAAAATTCACATAAATGCCCTGTGCAGTTTCCGGTCTCAGATAAACAACCGCATTAGTGTCTTCAATCGGACCAATAAAAGTTTTAAACATTAAATTAAATTTACGAGCTTCGGTAAAGGTATTCTTGTTTCCACATTGAGGACAGTTAAGTTCTTCAAGCAGAAGTTTTCCGAGTCGTTCATTTTCAAGTACAAGATTAAAGGGATCTTCATCGCCGGGATCAGCATAAATGCCTTCCAGTTCCTGCAGAAGATCATCTTTACCATTCAATTTATTTTTTAGCTCATTGATTGCTTTGGTTTGTTTTTTTTCACTAATAGAATCTCCCAGAACATCGAGCCTGAAACGCGATTTGCACTGTTTACAATCTATCATTGGATCGGTGAAATTCTCAACATGTCCTGATGCTTCCCAAACTCTTGGATGCATAAGAATAGCAGCATCAATTCCTTCCACATCTTCGCGGTAAGTCATAAACTTCCACCATTCTTCTTTTATATTTTTTAAAAGTTCAACACCGAGCGGACCGTAATCCCAGCAGCCATTCAAGCCACCGTAAATCTCGGATGATTGAAAAGCAAAACCTTTACGTTTTGCTAGTGAAACAATATTCTCTACGGTTACATTATTAGTCTTTTCGATGGTAATACCTCCTGAAACGTACTTTTTGATTTTAAACGGACAAATATAATAAAATTGATTAATTAGAATCTTATAGATTTCTCAATTCCTGTACCAACAATTTTCTTATTTGCAGGTGTGTATTGTTCAACTTTCCCTGTTTTTCTTCAACTAATTCAAGAAGATTGATTGATTGAACAATGTAATTTTTAAGTTGTAAAGAGAAGTATTTACCATCCGGGTTTTTAATCATTTTTTTAAGAGAAGATATGTGTTTACGAATGGTTTGAATGTCTCCGCGTTCTACCGGACCGGATAATGCTTTTGCCGGACCAACTTTTTTAATATTATTTAACGTGGTATTGATCGTAGAGTTTAAAATATTAAAGAACATTTTTTCCGGAATCTCGTTCTCCATCAACATGTTTTTTGAAACAGATAAATTCCCGGCTAAAAAGTTTGAAGCGAAAACTCCCGCAAGATGATACAATGATTTCTTATCAGATTTTATTCTGAAAGGTATCATTCTAAGAGTTTTACAAAGTTTACCTAAATAGCGGAAACGATTATCTTCTTTTATCTCTACGGCAGCATAAACATTTTTTAAGCTAACGATTTTATGGGAAGGAAATGTTTGCATTGGATGAATAGATGCAGTTCTTCCCCCTTTTCGTTTTAATGGATTTAGAGTTTCAATATTTTCCGAGCCGGAAAGATGAATGAAATAAGAATTTTTAAAATTTAATTTTAGATGTGAAAGTTCAACAGCAACCTTTTTAATTTCTCCATCAGGAACTGTAAAAAAAAATAATTTTGTTGATTTCGGAATGAGTTTGAGATCTGTTGAATAATTTCTTATTGAAAGTTTTTGTGCAAGCTTTTTTGAGGAATTAATGTTCCTGCTGATGACTGAAGTAATTTCATACCCACTCTTCTTTAATGTAGAAGCCAGTGAATATGCAACTCTCCCTGCTCCGATGATTGTTACTTTGGTTTTCATTCCAGAATTTTTGTGCTACTTTTGTTTTGGTAGCCTCAACTTTTAGGTTGGGAAAACCAATTAATTTTCCCATTTTAAAGACTGCGGCTACCAATTCATTAATCAAAAAATTATGTATCAATCCCCGTAAACAACAGCTGAGAGATAACCAACAACTCCACTGTTATCTCCGGTTACGTCTCCTGAATCACTACGATGTATAACCATTGAATGTTTTTTATTTCTCAGCGAAGCAGCTTTCATCATTGCTACTATTGGTCCGCCGCCGCAAGCTTCTGTGTTTCGCAAATCCAGATCTTTCTGAAGTCTTTCAAAATCAAAACTATTAATTCTTTTTTCAACTATTGAATCTAATTTATCGGCTTCAATTTTTGAGTGGAAATGTGACATATCTGAACTTGCCACTATGAGAGTTTCATCATCAAGAATTCCGGCTAATCTTTCAGCAAGCTCATCGACAAATAATTTTCCCTGATCTCCCATAACGACCGGAACAATTTTAAATTCTGTAAGAACAGATTGAACAAAAGGAAGCTGTACTTCCAGTGCATGTTCTTTCCTATGTCCTTCAATTCCCTTGTATATAGTTCTGCTTCCTTCTATAAGTTGTTCCCTGAATTCTTTATCTACCTCTAATATGCCAAGAGGAGTTTGGTATGCATCACCATTATAAACTGAGGTACCTGGAAAATACTCGCTATGACTCGGAGAAATGATAACAACACGTTTATACTCTTTCCCTTTTATAAGGTTATAAACATGTGCTGCGGTTTTACCTGAATACGGATAGCCGGCATGCGGTGAGACTATACCGAAAATATTTCTTATTTGTTTTTCCGGTTTAGAAATATCGAGTAAAAGATTAATTTCTTTTTGCAGCTTTTCAGAATCAGCTGGATAAAAATATCCCGCCACCTGAGGCGCACGTATATTTTCCATCATTTACTCCTTTTACTTTTCTGCAAAAACGTCCGCAGTGAAAACCTTCAGCTTCAACATTTTTTCCTGCCAGTAATCTCCGTACAAACCTGCTTTGTGGCATAGCGCAGTTAAAAACTGATCTCGGTTATAGTTATTTTCAGTTGCAACCTGTGGAAGAAGTACCGCCCTTCCTCCTTCATCAAGTAGAAGACCATGTTTACCGATTTCAATTTCATCATAACTATTAATCGGCTTAAAAGGGGAAAGTACTGAAATCTCAACTTTAATTTTGTCAAATTCTTCCCGCGACAGCTGCCCGAACCTGGGATCATTGAACGCAGATGATACTGCAGCCTCACACACGGTTTCAAACAAGGAACCGATTGCAATGAGATAACCTATACAACCTCTTAATTCGTTATCGATTTTAAGTGTAGCAAAAGCTCCGTACTTCTCTTTTAGAATAGGATATGCTTTATAATCAATTTCGGGCTTCTCAGCTTCACCGAATACGGAAAGGATAGATTGTTTTGCAGCGATTAACAGCAAATCCTTTTCATCGTTCGTCAATTCCATTTTTATCTCCCTTGAAATCAAATAACAATTGCGTAAACTCCGACTTTCATTCTTTCTATTAAAAGAAATAGAATGTTATCTCTAACAAAAAACGAATCAGGTGCAAAAGCATTAGTTCGTGAGTTTAGAGTTTCTTCTAAAATATACTTTCCTTTTGATAAATCAACTGATTTGAAAATATTTTTTAAAGAATTATCAGAATTTATTTCGTGGAAGTTAAACATCAAAAGGTAATCTTTGAGGACAAATTCAATGCTTCCCGTTATCAGATGTGTTTCTCTGAGGCTCTTTAGAAACTGATTTGCCGGGTCGTTGATAATTGTAGAAGCATCAAATTTCTGTGGAAATAAATACCTGCTGAAATCCTCAGAAACGATCACCTCTTCACGTAACAGATTTATAGAAACGGGATCGCTACCAAGTTCTTCAATAACTTCACCGGATTTATAATCAAGTATGAAATGTTTCCTGTTTTCAAACATTTGCTGAAATGTATAGACTTTTTCATCCTTGATAAACAAAAAGGTTAGGTTGTCATCCTTCCATAATACTTTTTGTTCATTTATATCGAAAGCGATTATTCCGTTATGTTGAGGCATATCAGGCTTAGTAAACCTGTGAAAGAAAATGATATCCTTATAAACAGTTTCTATTCCCAGCCAAAATTTTTCATCAAGCTGAAGATTTTTAAATATCTTTTTACCGCTTTCAATATTTAAGCAATTAAAGTACGCCTGCCTCTTTTCCGTTTCCCGTTCTTCAATGACCAGCTTGCCGGAATCTGTTGGTATTAACCTGAAAATCTGACGTTTATTATTGTGAACATATTTTTTCTTAAGTTTCATAAATTATCCAAGCGGTTCAAACCTCGCAGTAAAATGTCTAAGCATAGGTGCTTCGTAAGTAATTTTATAACCTGTAAGCTTTTTTCGATTATTAAAAACTTCGATAATTACTTCTATCAAATAATCGATATGACTCTGTGTATAAACTCTGCGTGGAATTGCTAATCTTACCAGCTCCATCATTGCAGGGATTAGCTTCCGGTTCTTATCATACTTACCGAACATAACACTACCAATTTCTACAGAACGAATGCCGCCTTCAAGGTACAATTCACAAACTATAGATTGACCGGGGTATTCTTCAGGAGGAATTTCTGGAAGAAATCTTTTTGCATCGATATAAATTGCGTGACCACCCGGCGGTTCGATTATTGGAACTCCTGCATCCACTAGCCTGTTGCCAAGATATTCGACACTTTTAATCCTGTACTGAAGATAATGCTCATCAACAACTTCTTCCAGCCCCTGTGCAACAGCTTCAAGATCAC
>Ga0307445_10000564_pt1 | contig 20251 bp, 18 predicted proteins | sample SalMarSW160330MG_FD_202147 | JGI IMG/M metagenome (GOLD analysis project Ga0307445, IMG submission 202147) | Salt marsh sediment microbial communities from the Plum Island Ecosystem LTER, Massachusetts, United States - SW1603-30 | ecosystem: Environmental > Aquatic > Marine > Intertidal zone >... | reverse complement strand
GGGCCGATTGGGAGACGCCGCAAACGACCGCCACACAGAGACTGGCAGCCGCAAAGAAAGCAACTATACTGATTCTCCTTGCCATCATCACACCTCCTCTTTGTTACCGGTTCCAGTCTAGCGGTTCTGTCCCGAACCGCCAATTGGTGGTATGAGAAGAGATGTACCGATGCGCGTGATGGCCGCTGGCTGCATATCAATTAGCAGACTCGAACTCCTCGTGCATGCGCACAACGAGATCGGGACTCGCTAGCACGTCGATTGCGGTCATGGCGAGCGCCTTGGCTGCGGTGAGCATCACGTCCTGTCCTCGTTCGGAGATGGAGGCCTGCGCGAACTCGCGCGAATGCCCGGCAATATCACGGTCACAAATCCGGATATAGGCGTGTATTGACGGTACTGCCTGACTTACGTCTCCCATGTCCGTCGATCCCATGCCTGAGCCTGGTGGGGGCGGATCGAGCGGCTCACCAAGGGTCGCAAGATTGGACACAAACGCATCGCCCAACGCGTGGTTGGGCCGCATCGCCTTATACGAGTGGCCGACGATATTGAACGCCAGGGTGGCGCCGGTAGCAAGGGCCGCCCCTTGTGCGCAAGCTCGCAGCTTCTCTAGGAGCTCATCGCGGTATTCGTTCTGAAGCGCTCGCACGTAGAAGAGAGCGGCGGCGTGTTCGGGAACGATGTTCGGCTTTGCCCCGCCGTCGGTAATAATCCCGTGAATGCGCGCGCCGTCCTTGATGTGTTGCCGCAGAGCGTTCAGGCCGTTGAACGTTTGGATGACGGCGTCGAGGGCGTTGATTCCTTTTTCCGGCGAGCCCGACGCATGCGCAGGTTTTCCGGCAAACTCGATCTCCACCTCGGTAATTGCCAAGCTCGTGCGATCGAGCACCGTATCGCTTGACGGATGGAACATCATTGCAGCGTCAACGCCCTCAAACAGGCCGGCCTCGACCATCTTCACCTTGCCACCGCCACCTTCTTCCCCCGGAGTGCCGAAGAAGATGAGCTTGCCGGGAAGGGAATCCTTGACCGCACCAACCGCAAGAGCGGCACCAAGTCCGGCAGCAGCGATGAGGTTATGTCCGCACGCATGCCCGATCTCGGGAAGTGCGTCGTATTCTCCAAGTATGGCGACAGTAGGGCCGTCACTCACCGCCGGGTGTACGGCGCTGATCGCAGTCTCCATCCCCGCCGATCCCACCTCAACATCGAACCCCGCCGCGCGTAGCTTGTCGGCAAGAAGACGTGCCGCAAACACCTCTTCGAACTTCAACTCGGGATGAGCGTATATTTCAGAACTTACTCCGATAAGTTGCGCTACGATTTCATCGACATGTGCGCTTGCCCTCTTCTTCAGATCGCTCACTCTTCCTCCTTGACCAGATCGATGTGATACCTGCACTTCAGCATGAATGATGCCTTCACTCTACTCAAATGCTCCCTTGACCACGGGCTCGCCTTCGTCGAGCAACAGAAGGCCCCCGGCAAAAACCTGTCTGACACTCAAGGACTTGTCGAGGACTACGATATCAGCATCCATTCCCTCGCGGATATTGCCCTTTCTGTCCGATACTCCCAAGCGATCGGCCGAATTGCGGGTGATAAGCGCAAGCGCGTCCGCCAAAGAGAGCGTGTTTGTTTTCACCAGCGCCCTAATGGTGTTTGTAAGTGTCGCTACTTCTCCCGTTGCCATGTCAGCGAGTTCGCCATCACCATTGAATCGAGGGATACTCCCGTTGCCGTCGGAACTGAGCGTAATTCCGGAGAGATCGATGCCGCTTTCCTTGAGTACACGAATGACCGCCATCGTCTTCTCCGCCTTGCTTGCCGTGGTGACATCGATATGCCCTCCCTGTTTGACAAATCCCGCGCCCTGACTCAGGAGTTCAGGGCTTCTGGCAATGTGGGTCGGCAAGAACTGGCCGATCGGTATCTCGGATTCCTCAACAACCTCGAATAGGGGAGAAATCCCACGCTTCCCCGTCCCGACGTGCACATGCACTATTCCTGGCTTTCCCCCAATCATGCCGCCCGTGCGGGCTTCGGAGGCCAGTCGCTTCAAGTCGTCGGTTGTCAACTGCGAGCTACGATGATCAGATATGGCTATCTTCACGCCGACAATTTCATCAACAAGAGCGATGTCGCGTGCCACGCTCCCCGTGATCGTGGGGGACGGAAAACGGTAGGCGCCGGTGTACATGTAGGCGCCCAACCCACCTGCTCGCAGAGCTTTTACCTTAGCGAGCAACCCTTCAAGCGAGCGCGTGATGCTGTCGGTCCCCAGGACTCCAACCACCGTCGTGATTCCTGCCTTGATCAAGGTTGAAAGACCGATCTCCGTTACCCGCGATGTGGGACCGGCCTCCCCGCCTCCACCGACAAGATGCACATGCAGATCGATAAAACCGGGCGCAACGAAACAATCGGTGGCATCGACTACCGTCTTCTTGAATCCTTGGGGTAGCTCCAACCGCTCCGCAATCCGAGCAATACGCCCTCCGGCTATCAGAACATCTCTCTTTCCCAATTCGTCGGGGGCGAAAACATTGCCATTGCGGATTATGGTGAAACCGACGGGCCTAGTCATCGGTACGAGCGCTCCTTTGATTCACTTTCGATTCTCCAGACTACAAGTTTCTTCCTCTCTTCTCTGCGAACAGCCAGATCGAGCCGGACGTTGTAGGTAGGCGATAAGGCTGGATGCTACAACGCAAGGGTTTCTTACCTCGTTTATGGCTGCATAGTCCGACAATTGAAATGACATGATCTCATAATCGGCGCGCCCTCCCAGGTACTCGGAAAGCACCGGAAGCAGATACCTCTGATCGTTATTCAGAAACCTGTCCAGCTTCGGGAATGCTCGTTCGTATTCCTTCCTCCGCATTACCAGATCAAGAGTCTGCTGCAAATCTTCTCTGAGACGCAGCTGCAACTCATCAGCCGACAACGGCATCACGTGCATCGTCTCCTTATCCGAATATCCCATTCCGTAGTGCACTACGTCACCGGTTGCAACAATCGCGTCTTCTGGGGAGATCATAAGCCTCAACGCCTCTCCGATCTCGGCGGCGCTTCCGAACGATCCTTGCAGCGGGTCGCGCGTCATTCCGATGTAGATAGGGACGACTTTAAGCGGCGGCATGTCGTGTACGAGAGAATAGTACTTGACGAGCGTGAAGAACGTGTCCAGCGAGAACTCCTGCGCTAGAAGCGCTTCCGTGTCTCGATGAAAGCGAGCACTCTCTTCCGGCGGGAGTGGCGCAAACGGGAACTTCCCATACGGAGAATCGTAATGACTTTCTCCGGGAAGGAAGGCGCCGTTCAACCGGGAGAAGGCGCACTCGCGGAGATCGGAGGGGGCTTTGTCATTCATCGCCTGTTGGTAGATTGCCTTCGTTGACTCATGTCCCCAGACATGAAACACACCCAGGGCAATCACGCGTTTGCGACCGGTTCGATAGAGAGATGAGATCACCTGTGCTTGCGCTTCTCCTGCGTATAGCAGCGATGTGTGTGGAAAGGAACAGACCGCTCCGTTCCGGATCATTGCATCGAGAAGATGATTCTGAGATGAGGCGCTAAACAACTCATTAATAGTATCTTGTGCTGTCAGCAGATTAAATTCATCTCTATAATACCTTTTCCACTTCATTTAACACCTTCCAGCCAAAGAGTGTACTTTCATTATTCTGACATGACAAGGAAATAGCGTGACGAGACCCTTGCCTCCAACATCGGCATTGCTCGTATCTGTGGCGCGCATATGCAGACTGTTACTGCATTTTCGCATGTTTAGGAATCACGTTGCCGGGTCTTGACACGGTAGAGGTTGCACGCTATAGTGGTTAATTGCCTGACCGGTATGACCAATTCGACCAACCAAAGTGAGGCGATTGTGTGGAATCTTTCTCGGTATTCCCTGCACAAAAGAGCCGTACTGCTTTTGCGCTCGATGAAATCCTCCAAGTGTTGAAGAGCGGAAAGCACCATGTAGGAGATAGATTACCGTCGGAACGGGTTCTCGCCGGACAGCTGGCCGTGGGTCGAGCGGCGGTGCGAGAGGCGTTGAGCGCCCTCCAGGTTATGGGAATCGTTGAACGCAGGGTGGGAGATGGGACGTATCTCTGCGGAGGCATGGAGAGCCTCATGGGAGTAGAGCCTGCACTGGCTGCGATAAGGGAAAATCAGAGCCTGGGCGAGGTGTGGCAGGCTCGAAAGATACTGGAAATAGTGCTTGCAGAGCTGGCCGTTCATAAGGCAAGTGAAAGCGACCTCTTCGCCTTGAGAGAAAGCCTGAGCTGGATCACAGAAGCGATCGCCGAGCGAAACTACGATGACTACGCAGATGCAGATCGGGACTTCCACTTAAGCCTGGCGAAGGCTGCGAAGAACCCATTCCTGCAGCAGGCCCACTCCCCCATACTTGCCATTACGCATCAACAACTCGCCACACAGGTCGACTCCTGTTACATCGCGCAACACGGCGACAAGATGGTGGAAGGCCATCGCGCCATTCTTGTCGGCCTTGAAACAAGGGACAAGAAGAACATCAGATCCGTCGTTAACGATCATTTCATCGCCTCAGAGAGGCTGTTTCTTGGATTGCACAACAACGGGCAGACGGAGGTGTGAAGGAAATGGGATACTTTCTAGAAGAGCTTACTTGGCCGCAGGCAAAGAAGGCGCTGGCTGAAACCGGAGTTGTAGTCATCCCCACGGGAAGCATTGAACAGCACGGTCCCCATATGCCGGTAGGAACTGATTATCTTGTTGCGCGCGAGGTCGCCAATCGGGTAGGCAAGATCAGCCCGGTTGTCATCGCGCCCACGATCCCCGTTGGATATGCGGAGTATCATGCCGATTTTGCAGGAACCTTATCTCTTACGCAGGAGACGCTTACTCGCGTATACAATGAGATTTGTTCGCACTTCATCGAGTACGGCGTGACCCACATCCTGTTCATCAACGGGCATGGCGGCAACATGGGCTCGCTAATGGCCGCAAGCAGCACGCTGCGCAAAAAGAACGTACTGGCGGCGACGATTCTCTGGTGGGAGGCGTCTCAGGCGATAAATCCAGATTGGGCGCTGATCGGACACGGCGATTTCCTCGAAACGAGCGTGATGCTCGCGATTGACGAGAAGATCGTGGCCATGGACAAGGCTCAGCTTCCCGTGCGCAAGAACCTGAGCGATAAATTGATCTTGGACGACATCCATGAGTGCCGTTTCAAGACGGGATTGATTCATGTCGCGCTACGCACCAAGGATTACACAGACACCGGCGACATGATCGAATATGGCGCCTCTCCCGGCGCCGATCACTCTGTTCCTCCCTCCGCGGCCACCGCGGCAAGGGGAAACAAGATTCTGACGCAAGTATCTGAGTACATAAGCGAATTCATCGATGAATTCAGGAAAGTCCATATTCCAAGCGCGAGGTAAAAAAGGGGGGATGGTATGAGTGGATAGCTGACAGGAGGAATAGGGAAGCAACAGATCTGTGGCAAGGAGGCAGATAGAATGAGTTTCATACGTAGCAGATTGCTGATAGGACTGGTTGTAATTAGCTTACTGGCCGTCGGTTGGGCGGCATTCGGTGCGGATACCGCCCAAACTGGTGGAACCCTTGTGGTTGGGACCGGCGCCGATCCCGCCGGAGGGCTCGACCCAGAGTGCGTGATGAACAATGAAGCGGCGTTCATCATGGCAACGATCTATAATCGTCTGGTGGAATACGCTCCCGGATCGGTGGACATAGTCCCCGGATTGGCCGAGAGCTGGGACGTATCAAGCGACGGGCTGATCTATACGTTCCATCTCCAGCATGGTGTAACATTCCACGATGGAACGCCATTCAACGCCAATACACTAAGACAGGTCTTCGATCGACTGCTCGACCCCAACTTTCCCAACTACTACGCCAATCGGAAAGGGATCGATAGCTATGTGCCGGGCACCTTGGAGGCAAACGTCGCGAGCTACTCGGTGATCGACGACTACACATTCCAACTCAACCTGGCGCATCCGTATGCTCCCCTGCTCCAGGATCTCGCCATGGTGTGGTTCGGGATCGTAAGTCCGGCCGCAGTGGAGAAGTATGGAGCGGAAGTGTACAAACATCCGGTGGGCACGGGTCCGTTCGAGTTTGTAGAATGGGTGCCGAATGATCATGTAACCGTCAAGGCAAATCCCAACTACTGGCGCGGCAAGCCAAAGCTGGATGAGATCATCTTCAAACAGGTTCCCGAAGGCTCAGTTAGAACCATGATGCTTCAGGCGGGGGAGATCGATGTCATGATGAACGTGCCTCCGGAGAGCATCACCGTTCTGGATAACGACCCAAGCGTGCAGGTCTACCGCATGACGGCCCTTCTCGTAAACTACGTACAGATTCCGCGGATGGTGGCGCCGTTCAACGACATACGCGTCCGCCAGGCATTGAACTACGCAGTCAACAAGAAAGAACTCTCACAATATCTCTATCAAGGTCTGGCCGAGCCGATGGAATCGCCGATGCCTCCGGGCATGCCGGGATACGAGCCGCTGACGCCCGATTTCTCCTACAACCCGGACAAGGCAAAGCAACTTCTTGCCGATGCCGGCTTCCCCAATGGCTTTGACTGCAATCTCTACACCTACGGAAACCCACGCAGCTACAACGCGGCCGGCGGCAAGATTGCCACCGCCCTACAAGGGTATTGGAAGAAGATCGGCGTGAACGTCCACATCACACAGCTGGAATGGGGCTCATACCTGCGAACGGTCAGAGATCCCAATTTCTCTGACGGCATGGCGATGTCCGGTTGGACCGCGGACTGTGGCGATCCGGACAACTTCCTCTTCTATCTCTACTATGGGAAGGCAACAAACATCCCCCATGCAATGACAGGCAGGCCGGACGTTGATTCCTTGATAGAACAGGAGCGGGTGAGTGCCGATCCAACCGTGCGGGCGGATATCATCGGACAGGCACTCCAAGATATCTGGCAGGATGCCGGCGATGTCTGGTTGACCAATGGCGTTCTTGTGCGAGCAACGACAAGCAACGTACATGGGTTCCAGCTTGATCCGCTTTCCATGTTCTTCTATGCGGACCAAATCTGGAAAGGAAACTAAAGCCAGCGATCTTCTTTCCTGTAACGGGGCGGGCGTTGGGAGACCAGTCGCCCGTCCCCGGCTCTCCGATCAGGAGCTGTGGTAATGCTCGAGTATATCATCAAGCGTGTTGTTGCTTTGATACCCGTCTTGTTCGGGATCACCCTGCTCGTCTTCTTGGCGATGCACTTCGTCCCCGGCGATGTGGCACAAACGCTGATCGGCGAAAAGGGAGGACAAGAAGAGGTCGTCAAGCTCCGACATGAGCTTGGCCTTGACAAGCCTCTGTACGTTCAATACGGAATCTTCCTGGAGCGAGCGCTTACCGGCAATTTCGGCGTCTCTTACCAGACGATGGAACCGGCTACAAGTGCTGTCATGCGCGCTTTTCCGGTTACGATCCAGCTTTCTCTCGTGGCAATCTTCTTCTCGCTGGTCATTGCCATTCCTGCCGGGATATTCGCCGCCGTGCGCCAGTACTCAATCTTTGACAACCTGCTGATGGGTGGCGCTGTCCTAGGGATATCGATGCCGGTATTTTGGACGGCAGTCCTGCTGATGATGCTCTTTAGTCTGAGGCTACGCTGGTTTCCGTTCACAGGCATCATCTCCAATAGCATCTCTCTTCATCAGATAACCGGATTCCAACTTATTGATGCCGCCATTACCGGCAATTGGCGCGCCTTCTCTGACGTGCTCCGGCACCTCATCTTGCCCGGAATCGCATTGGGAGCTCTTCCGATGGCAATCATTGCGCGGATGATGCGTTCGTCTCTTCTTGAGGTGCTTCAGAAGGACTACGTGAACACCGCACGCGCTAAAGGGGTGAGGGAGCTCAAGGTGATCAACAAACACGCGCTGAGGAATGCACTACTGCCGGTAATCACGGTAGTGGGGCTCCAATTCGGGAATCTGTTGTGCGGCGCCATTCTAACCGAAACGGTATTTGCCATGCCCGGAATCGGCAGGCTCGCAGTTACGTCCATCCTGTTTCGCGACTACCCCGTTGTGGAGGCGTTGGTTTTGTTCACCGCCCTGGCGGTGGTGATTGTGAACCTGATGGTGGACGTTTCTTACGCGTACATCGATCCACGAATCCGTTACTGACCCGGAGGCAAGAACGTGCTTGCTATCACCATTAAACAGTTTTTGCGCAGCAAGGCCGGCATCGCCGGTTTCGCCATCATCGCGGTAATCCTAATACTTGCTGCGTCCGCCAGCTTTGTTGCTCCTTACAATCCCACCGAACAGAGCTTCACCCAACAGCTCCTGTCTCCTTCTGCGAGCCATTTCATGGGAACCGATAGATACGGACGCGACATCTTTAGCCGCATCGTATACGGAACACGGTATGCGTTGTTGAGCGGACTCCTTGCCGATGGGGTTGCATTGGGAATCGGTTGCCTATTGGGACTTCTTGCGGCATTCTACGGCGGATGGTGGGATTTCGCGATCATGCGCGGTGTTGACGTCATGATGGCGTTTCCGTACCTGCTCCTTGCAATGCTGACCATCGCTATTCTGGGACCGGGGTTGATCAATGCCATGATTGCCATCGGCATCGTGTACGCGCCCCAGTATGCCAGAATCCTTCGCAGTTCCGTGCTCTCCATCAAGGAGAACGACTACGTATCGGCGGCACGCGCCATGGGGGCCAGCGATACGCGGATCATGTTGCAGCACATCCTGCTAAATGCGATGGCCCCGATCATTGTGCAAGCAACGTTAACCGCCGGCGCGGCAATCATAGAGGCCGCAGGGTTGGGATTCCTCGGTTTGGGTGCGCAACCACCCACCCCGGAGTGGGGCGCGATGCTGAGTGGAGGTAGAGACTTCATGCTCTCCGCGCCGTGGATTGCCACGTTTCCCGGACTTGCTATTGCAGTCACTGTCCTCGGCTTCAATCTCCTCGGCGATTCCCTCCGCGATTCGCTTGATCCTACACTTCATCGACACTAGGTTGCTGCTCACTACTGGAAGAGGGAGAGTGCAATGACATACGGGAGCTTCGGCCGCTATGCGGATATCGATCTTTCATCCAACGAGCTGTGCACATACGACATCCCCGTGGACTGGAGGCGCCGCTTTCTGGGAGGTCGAGGGATTGGGGCGATGATTCTCTCAGAGGAACTGCCGCATAAAGTAGATCCTCTCGGACCTGAGAATATCCTCGTATTCGCCACCGGCCCGTTCCAGGGAACCGGTGTCGCGGGAGGAAGTCGTGTCGCAATTCTCTCCACTTCGCCGGCGACCAGCTCGGTGAGCGATTCATTCGCCGGCGGGTTCTTCCCACACGAGCTCGGAAGATCCGGATTTGACGGCCTCGTCATTCGTGGGAGAGCAGAGAGACCCGTCTACATCTTCGTGAACTCGGGAACGGTCGAAATACGCGAAGCAACGGACATATGGGGCAAAGATGTGCTTGCGGTCGATCGGCTCCTTAAGGACAGGCATCCCGGCGTGCGGGTCGCCACTATCGGTGTGGGAGGCGAGCGGCGTATTCCTTTCGCGACTGTAATGACCGATGTCAGCCGCGCCGCGGGAAGGCCCGGCTTCGGAAGCGTAATGGGATCGAAGAAGCTCAAGGCCGTTGTTGTTGCAGGTGGTGTCGAAAAGCCGATATCCGACCCGGAGCTGTTCTCAAGGCTTAGGCAAGAGTACGCGACTTGGCTGATGGAAGATCCGGCAACACGGAAACGCAGGCGTCTCGGGACGGCCAAGTGTGTCATGGAGTTGAATGACCTTGGAATCCTCCCCACCAAGAACTTCCAGTGCGGTACGTTCGCGGGGGCGGATCGAATCAGTGGTGAAGCCATCGCCAGCGACATCTTGGTGGGGCGCGCGTCATGCGTCGGTTGTCCCGTCGCCTGCAAGCGACGGGTTCGAACCAGCTTCAACGAAGAAGACGTAGTCGCGGAGTACGGCGGAATGGAGTACGAGACCGTGGCTGCACTCGGCTCGCTGTGCATGGTCGATGACCTTTCTGCGATAGCCTTAGCTAGTCAGAGATGCAACGCCTATGGGCTGGATACCATAACCACTGGAGTCTCCATCGCTGCAGCCATGGAGGCCACGGAAAAAGGGTACGTCAAGGATGACGGGATTACCTGGGGCGACGGGCGCGCGCTTGTCGCCATGATCGATCTGATCGCGCGCCGCGATGGTCTAGGAGCCCTTCTCGCCCGAGGAATGGAGGCAATCAAGGAGGAATGGGGCGATGAGTTTGTTCTTGGCATCAAAGGTCAGGCGGTTCCGTTGCACGACGTGCGCGCCAAGAAGGGAATGGGAATCAGCTATGCAACAAGTCCCCGTGGCGCAACGCATATGGAAGGTTTTGACGATGAGATGCTGATCGACATCATCGATCCCTCGCCACAATTGGGTATACGGGGCGTGTTCGACTGGCGGGGATGGAGTAATAAGCCGGAGCTGTGCGTTACCTATGAGAATCTCATGTCGTTCACGAACTCTCTTGTGATGTGTGCGTTCGTGTCCGTGAACAAGGCCGCAGGCCCGTACTACCCGTACGATCGGATTCTGCAGATTCTAGAGGCGCTAACCGGAGAGGCCATCGATACTCGCGAGATGCTGGAGATTGGCGACAGGAACTACCGGTTACTGGAAGCACTTCGCAAACGGCTGGTCGGAACGAAGAAAGATGACCTTCCACCGCGCTTCAAGACGCCGCTCCCGACAGGGCCATGCGCTGGCAACCAAATCACCGACAGAGAGCTCCAACGGGCGATTGCCGCGTATCGCAGTATGCGCAGCGACAGACCACATCTGGTAGATCCTAGCTGAAAGACTTATCGGCACTGAAGAGAGGAAGAATCTTAGCGATCGGCAGGGCCGCGCGGCGATGACCATCCCTTCCTATGGTGGTTCGCGCTGAGAACAAGGCGCAGTGTATCGATTCCTCCACCGACTCAATCACGGCCTGAAAGACATTGTCAATAGCGCCGTGCGAGTCGATCAGGCGGCGCTCGTCCACGAACGTTCGGTGTCGATCTGATGGGCCGCGATTCGCCGTGCTGAACGCGATGACGAACTCTCCGCTTCCGTGGTGACACGTACCGCCTGTGCGGGCGATACCCAGCCACGCTCGCTTAGCTATCCGCGTGAGCTGGCGATGAGAAAGCGGAAGATCGGTGGCAAGAATGATGACGATCGATCCCGCTTCTTCCTCACGAGGTCCGCGCTCGTACTCGCGCAGCCTCTCGCCGATGCGAACGCCGTCGAGGATCAGTTCCTCGCGGTAACCGAAGTTGGGAACAGAAAGAACGCCAACGGTGTAGGATTCTTCGTCGAGCTCAACGAGGCGTGAAGCGCTCCCGATCCCGCTCTTGAACTCGAACGCCGACATCCCGGTCCCGGCGCCGCAGCAGCCCTCGGCCACCGGATCGGATGTGGCTGTCTCAATCGCGTGAAGGATGTCGGCAGCGCCGACTACCCGGGACCGAATGTCGTTCAGATACAAGTCGTTGCACTCAGCCACCACTGGGTTGAGCGACGTTATCGGTTGATCGTGTGTTTCATCTTGCGCGAGAGACCATGATACGAGGGCGTCGGCCGCCGTTCCTACGCTTAGTGTGTTGGTGATAACAATCGGAACCTCGATCGTGCCGAGTTCATTGATCTGAGGCAACCCCACCGGCTTACCGAAGCCGTTCAACGTCACCGCCGCGGCCTTCACCTTCTCCTGGTGAAGGTTGCCTGGATGAGGGCGGATCGCCGTGACGCCGGTGCGGACCGATTCACCGGCAACCACGGTCGCATGTCCGACGAGTACGCCTGGGACATCGGTGAGACTGTTCGTCTCTCCGGGCGTCAGCCGCCCAATCGTGATGCCGCATTCTCGCAGAACGTAAGACATCGCCTTGGCCCCTCTGTTCTTACCTCTCGCCCGCCCATGCCACCGCACGCTCGGCGATTATCGAGAGCGGATCGAAGACCGGACATGCTGCACTTGCGCCGTCGATCACGAGCGAAAGCTCCGTGCATCCTGCGATGATTCCCTCCGCTCCGCGCGCCCGAAGCTGGCTAGCAACGGCAATGACTGTGTTGTCAACGGCATGCCTACCTGCCTTGATGAGGTAGATCGCTTCCATGATTGCGGTTTCACCCGCTTCATCCGGCACAAGTGTCTCTATCCCGTGCCCACGAAGTGCAGTTTGGTAGAGCTTAGTTTTGATCGTTCCCGTCGTAGCAAGGAGGCCGACCGTAGTCGATCTTGGGAGATCTTCTGTAATCCGGGTGACAGTCTCCCCGATCATGTCCAGAATTGGGATCGAAACCGCACGACGCAAAGCTTCGAGCCAGTAGTGGGCGGTATTACACGGAATGATGATACATCCCGCTCCGGCTTGTTCCAGACGCCTTGCCCCGTCAATCAACAACGGAAGCGGACTCTCCCCACCGGCGAGAATCGCGGCCGTGCGATCGGGAATCTTTGGGTTGTTCTCGACGATAATATGGATGTGGTCCTGGTCCTTCATCGCCGGCGTGGTCGCGACGATACGACGAAACAGATCTATCGTCGCCTCCGGCCCCATCCCGCCAAGGATCCCCACAACTGGCTCGTTCATTCCGTCCGTTTCTCCTTGCTCTGCAGGTACCGGTCGATCGCTGCGGCGGCACGCTTTCCCGCTCCCATCGCCTCAATGACAGTCGCCGCCCCGGTAACAATGTCGCCACCCGCAAACACGCCCTCTTTGCTCGTACTCCCGGTCTCGGAATCAGCTACGATGTTCCCGCGACGATTGAGATCGAGTCCTTTCGTTGTCCTGGGCACAAGTGGATGGGGTCCATTTCCGATCGCGATCACAACCGTGTCAACATCGATGACGAATTCAGACCCTTCAATCGGAACCGGTCGTCGCCTTCCGGATTCGTCCGGCTCGCCAAGTTCCATACGGATGCATTCAGCCCCCGCAACAGCGCCGTCTTTCTCCAAGAATCGGAGCGGGTTCGTGAGAAGCTGGAAGTCGATTCCCTCTTCCCTTGCATGTTCGACTTCTTCCTCGCGTGCCGGCAGTTCCTCGGCGCTTCGGCGATAGACAATGATCGATTCTTCCGCCCCCAGCCGCAGAGCGGTGCGCGCCGAATCCATCGCCACATTCCCTCCGCCGACTGTGATGACTCGCTTGCCGATCCTGATTGGGGTATCGTACTCAGGGAAGCGGAACGCGCGCATCAGGTTGGTGCGGGTGAGAAACTCGTTCGCCGAGTAGACTCCGTTCAGGTTCTCTCCCGGCACTCCAAGGAAGCGCGGGAGACCGGCGCCGGTTCCGATGAACACAGCGTCATAACCGCTCCCCAATAGATCGTCGACCGAATAGATCTGGCCCACTACCTTGTTTACGTGGATCTCTACACCCATCTCCTTCAACGCCGATATCTCACGTTGCACGATCTGTTTTGGGAGACGAAACTCGGGGATCCCGTACATGAGGACGCCTCCGGCAACGTGCAACAGCTCGAACACGACTACATCATAGCCGCGCTTGCGCAGATCGCCGGCAGCAGTCAATCCGGCAGGACCGGCGCCGATCACGGCTACACGCTGACCGTTCTTCTCGGGAACGCTTGCTTTGGGGGCGGTATGTTCCGATTCCCAATCGGCGCAGAATCTCTCAAGTTTTCCTATCGCTACCGGATCGAATCGTCGACCGAGCGTGCACACGCCCTGACACTGGGTCTCCTGCGGGCATACACGACCGCAGACAGCCGGAAGGCTGTTGGTGTCCTTTATCGCCGCGATTGCCTCGGCGAAACGACTGTTCTTGACGTGTTCGATAAACCGTGGAATGTCCACGTTCACCGGGCATCCTTCCACGCACGGTGCGGTTGGGCACTGGAGGCACCGTTCTGCTTCGACGATTGCCTCGTTCTCGCTGTAGCCGAGCGGCACCTCATCGAAGTTGTGGATGCGGGCCTGCGGAGGCTGCTGTCTCATCGGCGTTTGCTTCTGTAGGCTCATGCAAAAGCTCCTTATTCCTTCTTACCTTCGCTCTTCAGATAACGATCGAGGGCGCACGCCTCTTCGTCGTGGTAGAATCGCTGGCGGGACATGAGGAGGTCGAAGTTCACCCGATGTCCGTCGAATTCCGGCCCATCTACACAGGCAAACTTCGCCTCATCACCAATCTCCACACGACATCCGCCGCACATGCCCGTGCCGTCGATCATGACCGAGTTGAGGCTTACGACTGTTGGGATGTTAAATTCGCGCGTTACTTGGGCGCTGACCTTCATCATGATCGCCGGCCCGATCGCCCACACCCGCCCAATCTTGCGTCCCGACGACAGGATCTCGCGCAACGGCTCACTGACGAACCCCTTGCGCCCCGCCGAACCGTCGTCGGTCATGACGATCAATTCGTCGCAGACCGCATCCATCCGGTCGATGTAGAACAAGAGATCTTCGCTCCGGGCACCGACAATACCGATCACCGTGTTGCCCGCTTCCTTCAGCGCGCGCGCGATCGGATACAGCGGCGCAATCCCCAGACCGCCGCCAACGCAGATTACGGTTCCATAATTCTCAATCTCAGAGGCAACACCGAGGGGGCCGGCAAAATCGAGAATCGTATCACCTGACTCGAAATGATCGCCCATCTCGCGCGTGCTCTTGCCTACCTCCTGCACAACAATCGTTACTCCGCCGCTCTCTCGATCGGTATCCACCACAGTAAGGGGGATACGCTCCCCTTGTTCGTGAAGGCGGATAACAACGAATTGCCCGGGTTTGGCGACTCGAGCCACCTCTGGTGCCTCGATCACATACTCACGAATCTGCGGACCGAGGGTCCGCTTGCCTAGAATCTTGTACACGCTATGGGCCTCCTCACAAGACAGAATCGCTGTTTGGTCATTCAGTGAATTATCCCCGTCCGGCGGAAAGCCTGCAAGGGCGGAAAGCTTGAACTCATGCGCGTACAATACCGGAGAGGAGGAGGACGCATGCGCTACTACTTAGAGAGCGACGGCAGGGTGTTTGTGATCGATCGCGATGGGACGCTGGACCTTCCCAACCGCGAGGAGATTTCTTTTGGGTTCGATGACATCGGCCGCCTGGCCGCGAACGAGCCGGTCTTATTCTGTGTCCCGCGCCTCACGAGGTTCCCACATCAGTGGCCGGGAAAGGATGAGTTGGCCTCCTGTGACAACGCGTCACCGTTGCTGCAACAGGCAATACACGCGAGCATGCCACGTGTGGTGGTGGAGGGGATCGTCATCGAGAGGGGAGAGATTCTGTTGGTGAAAGGCAGCCGCGGTTTGATCAAGGGGAGGTGGTCTCTCCCAGGCGGGTTCCTCCGCTTCGGAGAGGATCCGCAAAGCGGCCTGTTGCGTGAGATACGTGAGGAACTGCGAGTCAAAGGTCAAGTCGAATCGCTCATCACCGTTGAGGCAAAGCTGGGCGACACGAGCTTGCTGCACTGGATCATGTTCTTCTACCGAGTGTCTGTTACCGGACAGGTCAATCCCGATCCTGATGAGATCTCAGAGGCCCACTTCTTCCCGCTGAAGCGGGCGGTCGATCTCGTAGCGGACGGCCTGATGCGGCAAGTAGTGGCCGCGGTCGCTACAGAAGCTTCATCCCGATCTCAAACGTGATGTTCTTCTTCCACTCCAGGAAGTACGGCTCGTGAGCGCAGTTCATTGACAGCACGATGTTCGCGCCCTTCACCGGCGTGAACGTTACGTCGATCGTGAGTTCGTGTTTGTCTGTCGGGACAGCGTCCCAGGTTTCGCGCGAGAATGCGTATACGAACGACAGATCGAGGAAGCTTGTCACTAGATAGTCGTAGCTTGCATTGACATTGATCTGATTCGTACGCATGAAATCGTAGGCTCCCGAGAATGTGCCGTTGATCAAGAACTGGATCTTCGGTGTGGTTGTGAACGCATAGTCGAATGATGCCGTCGCAAGGAGATCGTTCTGCTCATTCATTGGATCGAGCAGTTCATAGCCGAGACCGACGCTTGCGCTGCCTCCGCAATACCGGGGATGGCTGTCGTCCTGCACGATTTGAGCGATTCCGTATGTGTCAAGCGCATCCAACCCTCCCGTCTTTGCAACCCCGGAACCTTCGACGATGTCCTGCAAGACTCCGAGGAGGGATGTGACAGAATCGTAGGTCTTTATGTTGTCTATCTCATGCGCCAACGCTTCGAGATCGATCCGCTCGAGATGCGCGGTGATCGTGCCTCGGTCGAATAGGTAGCTGTCGATCTCGATCGCCTTGGACAGAGGCGATACGTCGGTAAATCTACCGTATCCAACCCCCAGCTTCACAGACACCCCGATCGTCTCGTAAGACGAGCCGGTCTTGCCGCTCACGCCGGCCAGACCGAAGTATGGCTCATCAGGAGAGAAGTAACGCTTCAGATTCCCGTCGGCAGTAATGAGAAACGACGACAGAGCAACGGTAGAGATCTGCATGTTGTTGTTCACGGAGATATCGAATCCAAAATCGGGCGTGTCGACACGGCGCGAGTAGTCGATGAGCAACTGCCCTTCATCGATGTCACGCTGGGACAAACCGTATGGGTCGTTGTAGTAGTGGTATGCGAAACTTATCCCCAGGTTGTAAATATCCGCGTTCGGAGAACGGTAATCGCACAGGGGTATCGCTCCCGCCGCCATTACACCAACAGACGCAAATAGGATCAGAACAACAAGATATCTCCGTGCAACAGCCACTTACATCACCTCATCGGTGAGGCTACCAAACGCGCACCGACGACGCAATCAAATCCTTCCCCTGGGTTAGTGCCCGATGTCCATCTCACGCCGGGCGTTGGCCTATGTCTTTCAAGCCATGATCATGCGTGGCCTACACCGCATTCGTCAAACAGCGAGAGCTGCCTCACAACGGACTTGCTGAGCCGTCCCACTCCCACCCCAATTAACCGTACGCCACGTTCTTCCAGGTCTACGCGTCTGCGGAGCAGATCTACGGCCATCTCCTCCACGATACGAGTGGAATCCGTCCCCACGCTGATACTTGCTTGGCGGGTTATCGTTTCAAAGTCAGGGAAACGGATCTTTATACGGACCGTCTTTCCGATCAAGCCTTCCTCACGAAGCTGAACGGCTACCGTTCGGGCGAGACGACGTACAAGGCGGTCGATCTCTTCGAGTGCGTACAAATCCTGCGGGAACGTAATCTCGCGCGATACCGAACTTGCCTCTCGTGCCACGGAGAGCGACGTGTCATCCTCTCCACACGCAAGCCGGTGGAGTGTCTTCCCCATCGTGCCGAATTCGCGCACCAACAGGTCGAGTGGGGCGCGGCGGAGATCGCAGACAGAACTGATACCCAGGCCATGCAAACGTCGCTCGGTCACCTTGCCGACACCCCATATCATGCGAACCGGGAGCGGGTCAAGGATCGATTGCGCCCGCTCAGGCGCGATGATTACCAACCCGTCAGGCTTTTCCAACTCGGATGCAAGCTTGGCGAGAAAGCGGTTGGGAGCAAGACCGACCGAACAAGTTAGACTGGTTTGCATCTTCACTTGCCTCTTGATCTCGACGATGATCTCTTCCGCCGGACCGAACGCGCCTTCACTTTCGGTGAGATCGAAGAACGCCTCGTCGATGGATACCGTCTCGACTAGTGACGTGTATTCGTGGAGGATCTTTCGTACTCGATGCGCAATCTCTTGGTAGCGCGAGAATCTCGGCGAAAGGAAGACCGCGTGCGGGCAGAGTTTGCGCGCTCTTGCCATCGGCATGGCACTTCCCACCCTATACTTGCGCGCTTCATACGATGCGGTGGACACGACTCCACGCGGACCTAAACCGCCGACGATCACCGGCCGACCACGGTAGCGCGGCTCGTCCAGTTGCTCGACGGCGGCGAAGAACGCATCCATGTCGAGATGTCCAATCTTGCGCGGGAGATCGCTCATGTTCATATTCCAGCTGCTTTGAGCCAGCGCTTCGCCTCCGGCCCCGCAATATCGTGTATAACGCGATAGGCCGTCTTCCCGTAGGACACGCTGTGGTGAGGTGTGCCAGTCAATGCGGCAAGAGAGGAAAGAGACGCAGGAGAAAACGGAATCAGTCCGTCATCGGCAAGTGCGATGACAACCGCCCACAATCGGTCGAATCGCTCCTTCTCCCCGTGCCTGCGAGGCTGCGATACGAGAAACCGGCTGAGATCGTCGAGTTTCACACCGCGATGCCGGCAGGGGGCGAGGTGAATCCTCGCCGTATGACAGCACGGATCGATCATTTGGATTGCTGCCTCTCGTGGAGGAAGATCGCCAAGCGCTTCCCATTCGCTCCTGAGAGCGAGCACAAAACGCGTTGGGTCGGAGAGGAGATGATCCATTCCAAAGACGCATTGTGACACGAGCTTCCGCACGTCAAGCGGCGTTGAGCCCGGGTGCCGATCGACATCCTCCAGAACCACTTCAAGCATCCTTTCCTTCTCGTTCACGGCTTTAGGATAGAATAGGCGGACATGACGATCAAGAGGCGCATCGTAGTCACGGGACGGCCGGACGTCGGGAAGACGACGCTCATTGAGAAGATTTTGTCAGGTCTCGCCATCCCCGCTGGGGGTATGATTACCAGAGAAATCAGGAAGTGCGGCCATCGCGTTGGATTCGCCGTGATCGATATCGCCACCGGTGAAGAGGGAACCCTCGCTCACATCCACCAACAGCAGGGAGCAAAGATCGGTCGCTACAAAGTCAACCAGCACGATCTTGAGCACGTAGGCATAGCCGCAATAGACAGAGCAATTTCGGAGGAGATGCTGGTTGTCATCGATGAGGTTGGACCAATGGAGATCACTTCGCCGCTGTTCCTCCCCGCGGTCGCGCGCGCCATCTCAAGCAACTGCCCTCTTCTCATATCCGTTCACGCACATCTCGATCACCCGCTTGTTCATCGCTTGCGTCAAGAACTGACACTCTATCGCGTGAAGCTGAGCAATCGCGACGAATTGCCTGCGAGCATCCTTGAAGAGTTTTCCAAGTCCGCCTGAATGGAGCGCGCCTCACTCGCCCCCTGACGGCGGCAGGAGTGAGGCGTCCGGGAACCGAGGGACAATGGTTGCGGACACGGGAACGGTTATGCGATCCCCTGACTGCAACTCACTGATCGGCTTGACCGTCTCTTGTCGCGGAGAGTTGAGGAGCGCAACGGGTGTGCCTACGGGAAGACCGCGTTTGTCGACGAGGGCAAGCCCCACCTGCCGTTCGCCCAGGCTGACACAACTGGTCACACGTCCAATGCACGTACCGTTCTTGTCCGTTACAACCGCGCCAACACGAACGGGACGCGCTCCAGCCTCATCGATCTCGAAGCGCACCACTTCGCGCTCCAAATGGGTATACATCTCCACACAACGATCACGGCCGATGAAGAACGGTTTGTGCAGCTTCACATAGGATCCGAACCCGGACTCAAACGGATTCACGTCGTACGCCCCGGCAAGTTCATGGCCATACAAAGGAAACCCTGCCTCGGTGCGTGTGGAATCGCGTGCCGCAAGGCCACACGGGACCAGGCCGAGCGGGCGCCCCAGTTCGAGAAGTTTGTTCCACAACCAGACCGCGTCACGCGCGGCCAGGTATATCTCATAGCCGATCTCCTCACCGGTATAGCCGGTACGAGCTACTATCAGCTGGCGGTTGTCAACGATGATCTCGCAGAACTCCGTGCGCTTCAGCGCTGCTACGCTCACTTTCTGAGTTGGACCGAAGATTTGCTCAAAGATCTCGTGACTGCGCGGGCCTTGAATGGCGATATCCATTACGCCGCGTTCCCGCTTGAGGTCGATAAGATCAACTTGCACACCTGGATCACGCGCGGGCATGCCGCGATCGATCAGATAGCGGCCATCATTGACACCCGTTAACCACGCCCAATCCTTCTCCTCATTGGCGGCGTTCACCACCACCATATACCGGTCCCACGAGCGCCGGTAGACAAAGATATCGTCGATTACGTTACCATCCGGGTCGAACAGATGCGCATACTGTGATTCGCCGTCCGTCAGCCAGGCGGTGTAGTTTGCGGTCACAATGTTGAGAAACTCGGTCGCGTAGTCGCCAGTGACGTGGAAAACGCCCATGTGTCCGAGATCGAACAATCCCGCCGCTTGTCGAACGGCGCGATGCTCCGCCAG
>Ga0307445_10000563_pt1 | contig 20268 bp, 14 predicted proteins | sample SalMarSW160330MG_FD_202147 | JGI IMG/M metagenome (GOLD analysis project Ga0307445, IMG submission 202147) | Salt marsh sediment microbial communities from the Plum Island Ecosystem LTER, Massachusetts, United States - SW1603-30 | ecosystem: Environmental > Aquatic > Marine > Intertidal zone >... | reverse complement strand
CCGACATTTTTATGGTGTTGACTACGCCAAGCTCATCACCAAAGTTTGGCAGGACCACGATGATTCCGTCAATTGCCTCTGCATTCTGCTTGAAGAATTTCCCGCATTTAATGGCATCTTCATAACCTTCAATATTCCCGGTCGGGGTTTCACTTTCCGGAAGGATCACGGTTCCGAATCCCATTTTTTTCAACTTTTTCAGTACTTTCTCCCGGGCATCGACTGCAAGCTGATAATTGAATATGTTACGCGTGGCGATTAAAACGCCAAAGGATTGTTTCATTTGATTCATCGTTTAAACGGTTTTATGTTAAATCTTCCAAGGTCCTTAAATTATAGTCTTGTACGTTCAACGGCTTTCTGCCATCCGTTGTAGAGTTTTTCCACCACTTCCTTTTCCAGCCCGGGTTGAAATGACCTGGTCGTTTCACCGAGTGATACGATCTCATCCTGATCCTTCCAGAACCCTGTTGCCAATCCTGCCATAAAAGTCGCCCCGAGTGCAGAAACCTCTTCTATTTCTGAACGGATTACCGTTCTGTTAAGCATATCTGCCTGAAACTGCATTAAAAAGTTATTTTTTGTCGGACCGCCGTCGACACGCAGATCCTGCAACCTGATCTCACCCTGGCTTTCCATTAAAACAATAAGGTCTTTAATTTGATAGGCAATGCTTTCCAATGCAGCTCTTACTACATGTGCTTTTGTCGTATTTCTCGGCATACCCGACAAACAGGCACGGGCAGCGTTATCCCAGTACGGGGCTCCCAGGCCGACGAATGCGGGCACAAAATATACCCCGTTGTTATCCTCAACACCAACAGCAAGTTCTTCAGTTTCAGCAGAACTTTTAATTAATTGCAATTCATTCTTTAGCCAGTTGATCGTGTCCCCCGTGCAGTGAATATTGCCCTCAAATACATAATATATCTTTTTGTCAAGCCCGTAACCTATGGATGTAACCAATCCCTCCGGCGAATCAGATGGCTTTTCTCCGATATTCATCATAATGGAGGACCCCGTGCCATAAGTTGCCTTGCCCATTCCCGGGGAGAAACATTTTTGTCCAAACAGCGCAGCATGCGAATCACCAAGTAATCCGGAAATTGGTACAGGCTCATCAAGGATTATCCCGTGTTCGGTATATCCAAATATTTCATCACTGTATTTTACTTCCGGGAACATATTTTTATGCAGGCTGAAAAGTTCCATCAACTCCTCATCCCACCGCAATGTCTTGATGTTAAAAAGCATGGTTCGGCATGCATTGGAATAATCGGTAGCATGAACTTTCCCTCCGGTCAGTTTCCAGAGAAGCCAGGTATCCATGGTTCCCAGCAACAGTTTTCCGTCTTCGGCCTTTTCCTTGAGCTTCGGAATATTATTCATTATCCAGTGCAGCTTACTGGCTGAAAAATAGGGATCAATAATCAAACCGGTCTTATCGGAAACCAATTTCCCATATCCATTTTCTCTTAATTCCCTGCAGTACTTTGATCCTCTCTGGCATTGCCACACCGCGGCGTTCGCAACCGGATTACCCGTGTCCTTATCCCAGATCATCGCTGTCTCACGCTGATTGGTTATTGCAATACTTGCTAATTCTTTTGCCTGTATTTGATTATTTGACATCACTTTAATAATTGCTTCACATGAATTATTAAAGATTTCAACCGGATCATGCTCAACAAACCCCGGGGAAGGATAGAATTGCTGATGAGGAATGGTAATACGATCAACAGGTTTGCCTCCTTTGTCAAACAAAATGACTTTTGTAGCGGAAGTGCTCTGATCGATCGTTAATATGTATTTTTCAGGGGTATTCACTTTGAAATAATCGCAGACAATAATCTTCCATTAGTTTGCTTTTCGAAAATAATAAAAAATAAACGAAAGTAAAAATAAATACAGGCGAAATGAAAAAAACAGGTTTATGAAAAATTCAGGCGGATATCAAATTGACGCTTACAATAAACCAGACATGGATCTGCATACTTCAATTCATGCAATAATCAGTTTAATTTCATGATCTGAAAAAAGATCGACATAATCGTCACTGATTTTCGAATCGGTAATTAAATAATCGATTAATGACAGCGCTCCCAGGCTGGCAAACGAACTCTTGCCAATTTTCGAATGATCAGCCACTAAATAAACGACATCAGCAGACTCGATCATAGCTCGTTTTACAACAATGTCACTAATGCTCGGATAGGTTAATCCGGTTTTTAAAGCAATACCGGCTGTTGCCAGGAATAATTTATCTACATGCAATCCTTCCAGGGAATCAGCAGCATTTTGACCTGTGAGTGAAAGTGTTGGTGCCTTAAATTCCCCGCCGGTAAGTACCAGGTTAATATCCGGATCTGCACCTAAAATCAAAGCAATATTCAATGCGTTGGTAATAACGGTAAGGTTTTTATACCCTGATATTAATTTTGCAATTTCCGTGACTGTAGAACCTGAATCCAGAATAATTGTATCGCCGTCATTGATAAGTTCAATGGCTTTTTTTGCAATGGATACCTTTTCAGCCATGTTTTCTTTGTTCAGGAGTTCGATGTTCCTGACATTAAGGCTGATATTCTTCAAATAAGCTCCACCGTGTTCCCTTATAATTAAACCTTCATCTTCAAGTCTTTCCAGATCCTGCCGGATGGTTACCTCTGTTACTTTGAAGATCTTGCTTAGATTCAGCACCTTGGCATGCCCATCCTCACGAATCAATTCAAAAATCTTCTGTCTGCGTTGCTGTGCTAACATTTTTGATTCAATCTCTGAACCATAAATTTACAAAAGAAAAAGAAACAATTCGTAATATATGGGACTTTTGTATATCTCTTTTGGTAATCTAGAGTCTATGATTTATTATGGATAAACATAGATTTACATGTACAAAAGTTTAATATCACCCAAATTAATCATCTCAGGGATGAGAAAGCTTTATAAATCCCCATTGGATATAATTACAACTGCAAGATAGAACAGCCATGAACATGACCAAAACAGTTTTCAGAAAAATATGGTATCTCCTCTTACTGCTGCATTTTGGATGCATTGAGAAGCCTTTGAAAAATCCTGTAGTCAGTGAAGTTTAGGAGGAGGTTGAATTTGAAATGCCCAGGGTGATCGAACCGGTTTTCCCCGAGTACTCAGTTTCCATTACCGATTTTGGTGCCGTTGCTGACGGTCAGACCCTGAACACGGATGCCTTTGCCAGGGCCATTGCGGACGTGTCTGAACAGGGAGGGGGACATGTGATCATACCGCGGGGAATTTGGATGACAGGCCCCATTGTCCTGGAGGGACACATCGATCTCCATGCGGAAACGGGGGCCCTGGTGATTTTCAGCAAAGATAAAGACCTCTATCCTCTGATCGAGTCCTACTGGGAGGGACGGAAGACGGTACGCTGCCTGTCTCCCCTTACGGGGACAGCTTCCCCATGCTGGTCGATGCATCGGACAGGAAGTACGAGGTGCAGGTGGAATACACCATGGAGGGAGAAGTGACCACCGGGCTTTGCCTGTTTTACGATGAACACGCCAATGTGCGCATAGCCGCCAGTGCGGATAATTTCGCCGTGTTTATCCAGAAAAGCAGGAAGATCAGGGAGAGGAATACACTGGCAACCACGGATTCCTGAGTATCCTGAACGACAGCAACGAAGTGAGCTTCTATTACAGCGGGGACGGTAAAGAATGGCACAAATTAGAAAGGAGCCTGGATGCCACTGGCTACAATCATAATGTTTTCGGGCAGTTCCTCAGTCTGAGGGCCGGGCTGTACGTATTTGGGGAAGGCAGGGTGAGATTTGACAATTTCATTTATACCCCTCTTTAATACTGGCCATCCCGATCGGTCTGCCTGACCGCCCTTCCCCGGGCTCCTGTTTCAGATCCGGGAAAAACGGATTACGGCCCGACGCTGACGATAATGCGCCTGTAGCGTGTCAGCGGGGGCGTCCCGTTGTCGGTCACCTCGCAGATGATGTGGATGGTTTCTCCCCTGCCGGCTTCTCGGGGGACCGTGAAAGAGGCATCCGGCTTACTGGCATCCCTGATTTCAACAGTGTCCTTAAAGGAACCGGCTTCCCTGTATTGCCACCATCTGTATACCAGCTCATCCCCATCCGGGTCGGAGGATCCCTCGGCGCTCAGCTTTACTACTGCGCCCGGTTCAGCCTGCAGGTCAAGGGCACCGGATATCCTGACGACCGGCGGGTGGTTGGCATCCTCATAGGTTTTCACACACCAGTCGGCCCGTGACGCAAAATCGTTCTGCAGCGCATCGGTCCACCGCGAAATGGGTTTGAAATATTCCCTCATCAGGTCCTGGTTTTCCGGATATTCATCGCGCAGGTAACAGCGTCCCCAGGCCGTACGTGAATACCATCTTCCTTCCGGATAGCGGTAGCCTGAATCAGGGACCGGATCAAGCCATGTGTTTTCACGCACTTTGACGTAGCGTCCCCCCCAGCCGCCGTATCCGGGGAATTCCGTGCTTCGCAGCCCGGTCCCGATTTCATGGATGAACGAGGGAGAATCCCCTTCCGATCTGAAATCCCCGTTCTCCTTGGCCTGATACAGGGCACACAGGGGACCATGGCCCTCCAGGATATGCGGTTTCATCCATTCCCCGGTGAAGTATTTTTGCTTATCCGCCGGCAACACCATGTCCCACTGGTATGCAATGGCATCAAACTGGTCACAGATGATGGTAAGGATTTCAAATTTCCCCCAGTGTGGACGGATATAGGCCTGATAGGTCGAATCCTGCTCCCAGATGAAGAAAAAGCGTATCTTGTTTGCTACCTCGGCCATCTTTTCCGGCTGCTCCTCCTCGATGGTCTTCAGCGCCCGGGCGATGGTATTAGTACCGCCCCAGGCCTGGATCCAGACCGGGCGGGCATCCGATTCGTCCAGGAGTACTTTTGCGATTTGCTCAGAACCCGGGGTGATTGAATCCATCTCCCCTTCAGCTTCAACGTTTCCGAGGAAGGTATGTTCCTGCAGGTACTCCGGCGAAGGATAAGCGGGATCATGCATGACCAGGTTTGGATAGACCTCGGCGTAGGCATCGAGGTAGGGCTTTACCCAGTCATCACCGGCCCAGTTGTGGCCATGCCAGTGGTACTGTGAACTCGATGTGATGATACCCTCGATATCCCACTCGTTCGCGTAGAGCAGGAATCGCACCATGGAGCATTGATCGTCAATTTCTCCGTCGGATGTGGCGATCACCCGGGGCTTGATCTTTGCCGCCTGTTCAGTATTATGCCCGGTACTGCAAGACCCGGTCATAATGATCAGGGTCACAGCATACAGGAACAGGCTGCCGGATGTGATCCTTTTTTTCATGTTTCTCATTACTGGTTGATTTTCCGGTTAAAGTTAAAGAGTTTTTACCAAATCTGCAGGTGGGGGCCACATATCGACCTCCGGATTTTTCCGGTTCCTTCCCTGCCGGAACCTCGTAAACTTTGAATATCTTAGCATGAATGTTACCTCCGGGGTGGTCTTGCATATCTCGTGCAGGCCACGCATGGCGCACCTGAATTAACAGATTTCTGAAAACATGTTTCCATATTAACCTCAAAAGTGGTTTTACATCATGAGCTTCAGAATTACAATTTCTCTGACCGTGTCGATGGCACTTACGGCTCTCTGCATTTCTCACAAAATAGAGGGACAGGTACCGGGCGAAGATGTTCCCTCCATCGTGTTCAGTTCCGATTCGATGCCGCAGTACAAAACCATTATCAATGCACGGGACGACGAACTCGGATACAGCAGGGATTCCCTGGGGAACAGGGTCCCGGATTTTTCCTATTGCGGTTACATGGCCTCGGAAAAGCCCATCCCGGATATCCCGGTGAAAATAACGGTCTCTGCCGGACCGGGTGACGCGACCCGGAAGATACAGGAGGCCATCGATTACGTATCTTCCCTACCCGTGGATGAATCCGGGTTCAGGGGAGCCATCCTGCTGGAGAAGGGGGAATTTGAAATCGGCGGGAGCCTTTTCATCAGGTCATCCGGGGTCGTCCTCCGCGGCAGCGGCAGCGGTGCCGGTGGTACGGTCCTGATGGGTACGGGGGTGGACCGTGAAACCCTGATACAGGTTGCAGGCAGGAATGACCGCATACAAGGGGAGAAGCTGCCGCTGGCAAAGCGCTATTTCCCCTTAAACGAAACAGAGCTTGTGTTTGAATCCCCGCATCCGTTCAAGGAGGGTGACCGGGTGAACGTGAACCGGCCTTCAACAAAGGAATGGCTGGAAAGGATCGGCACGGACAGGCTGGGAGTGGATGATTTTCGTACCCACTGGGACCCCGGTGACTTCGATATTAACTGGGACCGTACCGTCGTGGCAGTCAGTCCCCGGTCAATCACCCTTGACGCTCCCATCACCAATGCCCTGGATCCGGACTTCGGAGGTGGTTATGTGACAAAGTACAACTGGGAGGGGAGGCTGAAGAACGTAGGGGTGGAAAACCTGCATTGCCTGTCGGGCTTTGATCCTTCCAATCCCAAGGACGAGAATCACCGGTGGATGGCAATTACCATGAACCATCTCTGCGACGGCTGGGTGCGCAGGGTTGTTGCGGAAAATTTTGTCAGTTCGGCAGTCGCGGTCTGGGAGGGATGCAGGAGGATCACGGTCGAGGATTGTAAATCCCTGTCCCCCATCGGCGAAACCGCAAATTACAGGAGATATTCCTTTCAGACCCTAGGCCAGATGCTATGCGGAGTACGGCTATCATGACTTTTCGGTGGGGTTCACTGCGCCGGGGCTCAATGCCTTCGTGCAGTGCTGTTCGCATATGCCGATCAGGTTCAGCGGGGCAGTCGGGGGATGGGCCACGGGAGTCATGTTCGACAAGGTGACCATCGACGGCGGGGATATCAGTTTCGCCTTCCGTGACATGGATGGCCAGGGCGGGGGATGGAGTGCCGCCAATTCGCTCTGCTGGCAGTGCAGGGCCGCAAAGATCCTGCTGCCTTCTCCTCCAACGGCGAATAACTGGTCCTACGGGTCCTGGGCGCAGCCCCAGGGCAACGGGAACCATGTATGGCCACAGACCTTCCTGAAGCCTGAGAGCCTCTTCTACGACCAGCTTGAACAGAGAACAGGGAAGAGATTCGTTGAAAGCGACAAGATCCTCGTCTATGAATCGGATGAGACGACGGCCCCTTCACCGGAAATGGCTCGCCGGATGAGTGAACGTTCCAGGCGCCCTGATCTTCTTATGGATGAATGGATCGACAGCATGATCCGCACCTACCCTATCCGGTCTGATCTAAGCGCTTCCATCAGGCTGGAAGACCTTCCGGTCAAGGAGACGGATCATGAAGCTGTCGGCACTCGGGCAGTTAACATAGTGGACGGGAAGGTTGTGCGGAACGGTAAACTCGTAACGGGCAGGTTGATCAGCACCGCTTTGTGGCGGGGAAGCACGAGACCGCATGATCTGTTGCAGGCCGGGCCCCACCTGACCCGGTATGTGCCCGGTCGTACGGGAAGGGGACTGACCGATGACCTGGACACGGTCACGGCCCGGATGATCAGGGACCATGTGTGCGCGCTGAGCCATTTCCCGGCGCTCTGGTATGAGCGCAGGCGGGATGACCATGCCCGGACGCTCCGCTCCGATGCGGACGTGTGGACCCCTTTCTATGAACAGCCTTTCAGCAGGAGCGGCCAGGGTGAAGCATACGACCGCCTCAGCAAGTACGACCTGAACCGTTGGAACCCCTGGTACTGGTCCCGCCTGAAGGAATTTGCCGATCTGGCTGACCGGAAAGGGCTGCTGCTGATCCAGGAGCATTACCTTCAGCACAACATCATCGAGGAGGGGGCCCACTGGGTCGATTATCCCTGGCGTTCGGCCAATAACATCAACAACCTCGGATTTGCCGAGCCTCCTCACTTTTCAGGCGATAAGAGGGTATATATGGCGGAGGAGTTTTACGATACCTCGAATCCCGTTCGCAGGCATTTTCACGAGGAGTATATCCGTAAAAGCCTGGAAAATGTGAAAGACAACCAAAACGTCATTCACGATATAGGTCATGAATATACCGGACCCCTGCATTTCATCCAGTTCTGGCTTGATGTCATCGCGGGCTGGGAAGAAAAAAATCACAAGGATGTACTTGTAATGCTACAGGGGACCAAGGATGTTCAGGACGCCATTCTGTCGGATCCCGGGAGGTCTCCTGTGGTGGACATCGTGGATATACGCCAGTGGCACTACAGGGAGGACGGAACGCTTTACGCGCCGGCGGGGGGGGTCAGCCTTACACAAAGGCAGTATGCCAGGATCTTCAATCCCGGGAGAACCTCATTCGACCAGGTCTACCGGGCAGTAGACGAATACCGGAGAAAATACCCGGACAAGGCGGTTATTTCTTCCCTTGGCCGGGGAGGGGAGCTCTCCGGCTGGGCAGTATTGATGGCCGGGGGGTCTTTTGCCCCGATCCCTGCCATCGAGGATGATGCTTTCCTGGAAATGGCAGCCGGATGTAAGAGCTATATCGTGAACCATCGGCAGAAGAAAGAATATGTCCTTGAGAAAGAGGGAGAAGGTTATATTATCTTCAGCCAGGATCCGGAGGTAAATGTCGAATTCTGCGATCGGCAGGCGAACTACCGGCTGAAATGGATCGATCCGGCGACAGGTAAGATCCTGGACCATGAAGTTCCTCTTCCCTCCGGGGGATTAAATATGCTCAGGTCTCCTTTTGAAGGAGCTTCGGTGGCCTGGCTGACTGTACTCTGAGGCTGGTGGGATACAGATGGCAATCAATCTCCGAAGGTAAATTCAATGGTCACGGAGCATTTTTTCCGATTTGCTCTGAACCAATCGTTCTTTTGTATTATCTTATCAGGCCTATAATTACAATCCTTAAAATAAACCGAAAACATGCAAAATTACAGAGGCATCGCGGGATTGCTGGCCCTGTTCTCATTAATGTCCACAGCGCTCCGGGGACAGGATGACAGGATGGCAGACAAAGCGGAACAGGCTATGCTAAAAGCTACCAGGTACATGGTTGAAAATGTAAGCTGCAACGGGGGTTATCTCTGGTACTATCTGCCTGATTTTTCAAGGCAATGGGGAGAGATGGAGGCATACAGGACCATGATCTGGTTTCAGCGTCCGGGGACCGTCAGCATGGGGCATATTTTCCTGGATGCTTATCAGGTCACCGGTAATGAGTATTTCTACCAGGCAGCGGAAAAAGTTGCATCCGCACTCTTATGGGCTCAAAGTACGGAAGGGGGCTGGAACTACATGGCCGATTTTGCCGGCGATCGTTCGCTTAAAAAATGGTACGCCACCATAGGGAAAAACGGCTGGCGGCTGGAAGAGTTTCAGCACTATTACGGGAACAGTACTTTCGATGACGGGGTAACATCCAATGCGGCCTGGTTCCTGCTCAGGATCTACCTGGAAAAAATGGACCCTAAATACAGGCCCGCGCTTGACAGGGCTATAAATTTTATCCTGGAGAGCCAGTATCCCCTCGGGGGCTGGCCCCAGCGTTATCCTTTGAATCATGAATACAGCAAGAACGGCCGTCCGGATTATTCATCCTATTACACATTCAATGACGAAGTGATACAGGACAATATTAATTTTCTCATCCGTTGTTATCTGACTCTCGGTAAGGAAGAGTACCTGGATCCAATCAGGCGGGGCATGAATTTCTACCTGGTCTCCCAGCAAGGCAGCGGGGCGTGGGCGCAACAGTATGATGAAAATTTAGAGCCGGCTGGTGCCCGTAGTTACGAACCCGGGGCCCTGTCGCCATCGACCACCTTTCAGAATGCCATGTCCCTGATCGACTTTTACGAAATGACCGGGGAGCAGAAGTTCCTGCTGCCTGTCACCAAAGCAATAACATGGCTCGAAAAAACGAAATTGCAGGCAAACCAGACCCTGGACGGCCGCTACACTCATCCGACATACGTGGAACCGGGCTCTGAAAAACCTTTGTATGTACATCGGAAAGGTTCGAACGTGAAATACGGTTATTATTATTATGATTACAGTGATGAAAATCTATTGGGCCATTACGGGGGAAAACGCTGGATCCCCGTCCAACGGCTGAAAGACAGGTATGACAGCATACGATCACTGGATCCCCGGGAGGTAAAGGAATCCGCTTCCCTTTTACCGGGTGCATACAAGGAAGACATCCCTCCCCAGAAATTCTATAACCGGAACGAGTATCCGAGCTTTTTCACAGGTGTGCCCGATGAACAGAGGGTCAATGAAATTATTAATTCGCTTGACAGCAAGGACCGCTGGCTGACAAAACGCGGGAGGACCAGTAACCCGTATGCCGGAGACGGCCAGAAGCAGGAACTTACCGAAAAATTTAATTCAACGGATGTGGGTGACGAGACGGATACCTCTCCCTACGGGGATACCTCGGGACAGGAATACATATCTACCGGCTTGTATCTGAGGAATATGATGCTGTTGCTTAATTTCCTGGAATCGAAACAATAGATAAGATACGCTTCGCATGTCCAGGATATCATCAGTTCATTCCTTGCTATATGACACAATAACTGATGTTGAAGAATAAATTACCCGTCGATATTGTACTTGCACCCGAGTGGTGGCACAAGAATACAGGCATCATCTTTGACAGGGATTTCTTTTTTCACCCGGCCAGGCGGGTGGAAGATGAGCAGAAGATGGAGAAGACCCTTTATGAGCGGTGGGGAAGGTACGGACTTGGTGCTGACAGGAATCATAAACGTCCCGAAATAGGCGCGGTACATCTCGCAGCGGGTTTCTTCATATCCGAAATCCTGGGATGCCGGGTCGAATATTCCGAGAATCATCCACCGGTGGTCAGTTGTGATAACAGGCACGAACTTGAGATTGATCCTGACGGAGCATATAAAACCAGGGCTTACCAAAACTTCGAATCACTGCTTGATATTTTGAAGACAAGGTACGGCTATCTCACCGGCGATATCAACTGGGGAGGGGTCCTGAATATCGCCCTCGATATCCGGGGCCAGCAGATCTTTATTGATATGGCAACGGAAGACGAAGGCATACAGTCGTTTCTCGATGACATTTACCAGGTGATTTCCGATTTTGTAACGCTGGTCGAGTGCAGGACAAAAACCACCTCCATTTCGGTTAACCGGGTCGCGAGGCATTTTACAAAGCCTTTGCTCCTGCATTCCGAATGCTCCCACACCATGATCGGCTGTGAAGATTATGAACGGTATCTGATGAAATATGATATCGGGTGGGCGAAGAAAAACCGGCCGTTCGGCATTCATTATTGCGGCCCCGATCCCCATCGCTTTGCGGAGGTTTTTGCAAAGTTGCCTGCGCTGGATTTCCTGGACCTGGGCTGGGGAGGTGATGTGGCCCTGTTGCGGAAGCACCTGCCCCGTACATTCTTCAATATCCGTATCAGTCCCGTGGAACTTCTCAGGATGAATTCCGGCGAGATCCGGTCCGCCGTCCGGAAACTGGTGAAAGAATCCGGCAATCCGTTCCTGACAGGTGTATGCTGTATAAATATGGATGATCAGGTAACGGACGATAAAATTGACACCATTTTTGAGACCGTCAATGAACTGAGGGACGAGATGAGCGATGATTTATAAAGCATGTTGAACTATAAATTCTTAGATCATGAAACAATTTATCAGCATTCTCATTATCATATCCGTTGCATCCGGTGCCTTTGCACAGGAAAGTAACTGGTATTACACCCATGAGACATCCGAACCGGATCGGGTTAGTTTTGAACCCACCGCCCGCCTGGAATATAAAATCATAAATACCCTGGATACGGAGCGTAAGAACTGCCCGGTCGTTATCCGGCGTACGGATTTTCCGATACCGGATGTCCACGAATTGTGGATCACGATCGTTGATCCGTCTCTTCCTCCCTATGAAGGCCCGGACGAGGAGGTATTGAAAGTGACCGGCGGCCACCAGTTAAGGGCGGAGGAAAACGGCCACATCATCTTTCATCAGCTGGACGATCTTGATAAAGACGGTATCTGGGACGAACTCTTCTTCCAGACGGACCTGCAGCCCAAACAGGAGAAAACGATCTATATCTATCTGGGTGAAAACAGCCAGGGCTGGAACAAACATTACACGCATGCCAACATAGGGAGCTACTGCCGGCACCTGATGCCTTTCTGGGAATCTGAAAATGTGGGATGGAAGATCTGGTTTGCTAACTGTTGTGATGTTTTCGGCAAAAGGAAACCCGTGCTCATGTCGCAGCACCTTTACATGGATAACCTGGATGGCTACGGAGCATCCGTAATCAATCGTGACTGGGGGTCCGATATCCAGAGTGTCGATAAGACGATGGGGGGAGGGGCTATTTGCCTTTTTGAGTATCCGGACATGCCGGACTCCATCTCCCTGCCCAGGTTTACCCCTGTCCAGGCAAGACTGGCGCGTGAGGGCTCTTCGTTTAATGCGGGACAGATCAGTGATACACGTTATGCATACGAGGTTGTGGTTAACGGCCCGGTACGTTCCGTTATAAAGATCAAAACCATGAACTGGAACTCTGGGGAGGGCAGTTATGAACTGGAGCAATACTATACCGTCTACGCAAAACAAAGCTATTGCACCTGCCGGGTTATCTTCAGGAACTTTCAGCCAAAGAAGGCCGGGGTCAGGATGGGTTGCGGAATAAGAAAAAAGCCGGGTAAGGAGTACCTCTATCAGAAAGGAGGGGCCGTCATATCATCAGGTCCTGAAATAGTAAGAGATCCCGAGCATATTGATGACAGGGCAGACTGGCTGCTTCCTTTTATCGGTAAAGCCATCGTGGTAAAGGAAAAGTTTAATCCGGAATATCGCTATGCGGAATATGAGGAGGGACAGCATACTTTCTGCGTAACCCCGGATACGGACAACCGCTTTGAATATGCACTTTTTGCCGCCTGGAGTGAGGGGGCGGTCTACAATAACAGGGAGGATTTTGAAAAATATGTAACAACAACCGCCGTTGAGCTTAACAATCCCGTTGAAACATTTTTCGTGAGGTATGAAGAGAAATCCGAGTTATGGGAGATTGATAACCTGGAAAAAATCGGGGGTCATCCCGTCGATGTAATCGGGGATCCGGAGGTTGTGAACACGGAGATCGGAAGAGCGGTTGAATTTGACGGTAACGGGGATATGCTGCTGGTTGACTTCAATCCTATCGGAGATGCCAGGGCTTTCACCGTAGAGGTTATTTTTAAATAACATGCTTCGTATCCCCGCAATACCGCTCCCCGGTTCATTCATATCCAGGATCCCGGGGATAAGGACCGGAAAAGGTTGATGGTTGAACTACGTGTGAATGAGAAAAACCAGTGTTACCTGGACGCGTTCCTTCAGACGGATACGGAAAACCTTGCGCTGATTGACAGTACCCTGGTACATCCGACAGAGCAGTGGTTACACGCTGCCGTTGTTTACCGGGACGGTGTACTGAGCACTTATATGAACGGGACCAAAGAACTGAGCGGACAGGTCAGATTTACGGACAGCCTTATCAATCCCGTTGGCAAAGCGGCGATTGGAGGCAGGATGAATCATGTTTCCTGGTTCAACGGTCTGGTCAAAGTCCTGAAAGTCACCCCATCGGCACTCAGCCCTGAAGATTTCATGCACCTGGATGATCGACCGTAGGGGGTAATTGAACACTTTGTTCCCGGACCTTGACAGCTTTACATGTTCCTCAACCTTCTGTGGACCAATTCCCCTGCCAGTCCAGGCAGACACAGTTCCATGAATACCCCGGCCCGAAATATTGAATACTTCCGGATTATTTCCCACCACGATTTTAATTTCGTCCGTACTATTGCAGGTGCAGGATCGTGGTGGGACCTGTAAGCAGGGACAAGTAATTGATTTCAGAGCGATTAGCTTAGCCGGTTCAGAGCACCTGCTCCACAAGCAGGGGGTCACTGGTTCGAATCCAGTATCGCCTACCAAGTAAATAAAGGCCTTTCAGCAATAGAGCTGAAGGCCTTTGTTCGTTTGGTTACAAGATTGTTGCAGTATATTAATCGCCTTCTTCTGACAATGGCTTAGACTCCATGAGGTTTCCTTTGACGAAGTGATACGAAGCAACCAGATCCCCCTGTTCGTTCCAGTGACGGGATGAGCCCTCCGCTTCATAGCCAAAGAATTGTCGCTTCATAGCACGGGCTTCCGGTCTTATATTCCACATGGACTCGATCTTCTTTTTGCCATTGGACCAATAGTGCGTCCAGACGCCACGGTTGTTTTTCAAATCGCGATTCCATGTCCAAACCTTTATTCCATCGGGCAGCCAGAAGGTCTCTTCACCGGTTTTACGCCCATTTTCATAGATCACCTGGTGTTGCCTGGCACCATCTTCGTAGTAATCCACTTCTTCTCCGTGAAGTAAATAACGTCCGTTCGGACAGATCCGGGCGCTCCACTTTGACCGGACCTGCCCGTTTGGATAACTTTCCGAGAATTCCCTGATCGTTCCCCCGGATGTTTCCGGTGCAATGTCTCCGGCATCGGACCATATCCATGCTTCGTTGAATTCATAATGCAGGCACGGCAGTGTCACCGTGGTTAACAGGTGAATAACACCGTTCGGTGCCTGGCGTACCGTGACATAGCCGAGTGTAGGATGGTCGATGCGCTGGTGCCCCGGTATCTGCACCGGGAGCGTCTTGATATGCCAGGAGGCGCCATTGTCCTTTGAGATCGCAACAATACAATTGTCACCATATTCCCAGCCTTCAGGTGGGGCCTTTTTGAATTTGTGCAAGTAGGAATCGCTCACAAATAACAGGTGGCCCGATGCCAGCCGAATCAGTGACGGGCGCTGTGCGGATCCCAGGGGAGGGAACGGCGATGGTGTACTTTTGCTCCAGGTAGCACCCCAATCCGTTGAAACATTGCTGGGTGACCAGCCATTCACATCCGAATTCTTGCCACCAATGGAAAGCAGGTTGCCTTTATTATCCAGCGGTATAATTACAGAATGCCGGCCCCCGGTACGTCCTCCCATATCGTGCCAATGGATCCCATCGTCCGAACTGCGCCACAGAAAACTCTCTGAACCGTCACCGTCCATCGCGAAATAAATGGAACGGTCCGGGCCGCGAAACGCAGAGGTAATGGGTTGCGCCGTATAACTGGTCGCCCGCCTGTCGATTTGTGGAAGGGAATACGTCCAGGTTGCACCATTGTCCATGGATGTGACGATCCGGAAAGGAACGAAATCCGATATATTGCGCCCACCTCCGAAGAACCAGAGCTTCCCGTTATCATTCCACAGCAACCCGGACTGGTCATTGTAACCCTGTGTTTTGAAAAACAGTTCAGGCATATCCCAGTCTTCGGAACCATAGCGCAGGCGTGCCTGCACGAAGGAGGTGGAACTGTCTGCCTCTGACTTGCCGGCAGGGGTGCTGAAATAGATCGCCAGCGCATCACCGTTCGGCAGGATCTCAAATCCCGGAGAATGGTTGTGCCTGAACACCATCGAGTCCATGCCTGTTAGCGCAGCAACATCGGTCCTGGTGTAGGCCGGTGGGATCGGCATAGCGAAACGCACCGTGAAATAGGGAACTTCAGGATTCGGACCCAAAGATGCAGGTTCCGTGCTTTGTTTCACCGCAGACTGGTTGAAAGGAACCGGTGTATCCGCGTCAATTACAAATTGAAGATGGTTAGAAGAGTCTTCGATTGCGGTCATGTTCGAGCCAGGCGAGAAATTCGCAGCCGTGACGAGGATAATTTTTGTTCCCGCATCAGTTATGATTTCCTTTCTGTCTTTTTCAGAATTAGTTTTAAGCTGAGAATAAAGAATACCAGTAAAGCTTAATAAGAAAATGGACAGTAATACTGATTTTTTAATACTGTTAATATATTTTTCCATCATGGTTACTATCTTTTGGAGCCGGAGCTTTTAAGTATTGGCCAACCGACAACATCATTGTGTGTGTCAATAATACCGCATATTTTTGATGGATCGGCAACCTTAACTCCTTCCTCTGGCTGGCGCAGTGCGAATCCGAACTGAGCTTCCGTAAATTTTGACTTTTTAAATGCAATTTCCTGAATGTTAATATTACGAAAATTGTCCGGGAATCTCAATTTTACATTGGTCTGGTTTTGTGGGGGGAGAAATCGTTTAAAGATTGATTAATCTTAAAACAGAATGTTGATATTACCGAAGAATTCCCTGCCTGGACCCGGGTGATAGGAATTACCATCAGGATCAGGCTCGGTAAATGCCATATATTCCGATCCGGTGAAGTTACGGGCAGATAAACTGAATTCGCCTTTCAGTTCATTTAGCTGCCATTGATACGAAATCCTTGCATGAAATAAATGAAACCCTTCTTGCCAATTTTGATAGACAGACGGATCAAGTTCCCCTTTATAGGCTTTTGCATCGGTATAAATCGCCCACTTTGATTGGTATTCGAACCCTAAGCTCGCTATAAAATTTTTGTTTATCCTGTAAACAATTTCAGAATAAAGTTGATTTTTGGGTGAATTAGGCAACCATTGCCCTGCTTCCGGAGGTGTGGTCAGAACATAAGCAGTGTCGGCGTAAATGGGGTCGACTGTTGCTGAGGTATATTTATAATCTGCAAAGGTATAGGCAACCTGCAAATTCAGGTTTTCAATTATTTTTAAAGAAACAAACGTCTCTATACCATTGCGCTTGCTGTTTCCTGCGTTTCCATAGAATACTTCCTGATTTCCCCTTCCGGTCTGTTTGAAACGGAAGAAGTCATTCTTTGTATTCATTGTAAAAGCTGTTATGTCAAAAAAAAGCCTGTCTTTATAAAATCCGCGTATTCCTATTTCAATACTATTTGAAGTTGCCGGTACAAGATGGGTATTGAATCCGCTGTACCCTAACGGATTACTTGCTAATTCTTCAGTTGAAGGGGGCATAAAACCCTGGCTCCAATTTGCGAATACGATTACGGCATTGCTCACGGCGTAACTGGCTCCCAGACGCGCAGAAACATTTGTAAAATTTTTTAAGGTTTTCGCGGTGTCCAATCCCAGCATTTTATCAGTCAGTTCATTGTTCATATTTTCATAACGAAGGTTCCCCATCACATTCAATTTATCAAATTCAAGTCTGTACAGAACAAATCCACTGTAACTGTTTTGCGAGATAACCTGGTTGGCGAGCAAAGAATCGGTTTCGATGTTGGTTTCATCAATACTCTCAATTCTTTGCTGATTATCGGCACTCTGCAATTTTCTCATGTCAATATTCTGCCATTTTGCATCCGAGCCAATGCTTATATGATTAATTGCCGGCCCTGAGCCTAGATGCAGATTGTACTGGAAACTTGCTCCCGGTACTGTATAGTTTCTGTATTCTGCGCATTTGTTGCTGGTTTCTTTGTAGTTCCATGGACGGAGGAAGGATGATGCCTGGATATCCTGCCTTTCGTTGAATTTATAAATACCGGTAAAACCGATCGTTGTGCGATTTGTTTTTTGATATTCATTGAATGGGCGGGCATCCGGATTCGCCTGCAACGGGTTGTCTAACTGACCGAGGTTTAATCCTTCCGGATTCTGTTGAAAATAGTCTGTGCGGGAAATAATTTGCGTAAGTGAAAGACTTTTTGAAGGATGAAAATTGATTTTCTCATACAGCTTATTGCTCCAGAATGCCTGATGGTCCCGATATCCGTCCCCGCCTGACCTGGAATAGCTTACGCGATAGTCCAGTGCATCCATCGAGCCGTCCAGCTGTATGAAGGATTTGGCAAACCCGTTTGAACCAAACGTCTGGCTTAATCTCCCGCCCGTTTGATCCGGGCCACCGTCATTTGAACTGATGTTTATTACACCGGCTGCACCGCCACTGCCGTACAAACCTGCTACCGGTCCCCGGAGTACTTCGATTTTATTAACCGTGCTCCAGTCCACATCATATAAATCCGGTGCAAAGCCGGATGGATCATTGACCGGTATGCCATCGATTAATACTCCTATTCCCCTCAGGCCTCGTTCTGTCAATATGCCCTGTCCCCGTATCGAGATGTGGACACGCTCTCCATCATGCTGGTTATCAACACGTACCCCGGGAACCAATCGTAAAGCCTCTTCTGCACCTATGGTTTTGGGCATTACAGACAGATTTTCCCGTGTAACCAGCGAAACAGCCCCTGTGTTGTTTTTTAACAAAATGGGCAATCTGTTAGCGGTTATTGTAACCTCTTTCATCTTAATTGTTATGGTTGAATCAGGATTCTCATCTTGCCCGGATAACAAGCCTGTTATTAACATCAATGCTGTGATGAGAAATATTTTAATTTTCATAGCCTTAAAATATTGTTATGATCAAAGACTTGAGATTATTTTCAGCCTCCTGAAAACCCTGCCAGCAAAATAGGAGATTTGAAATTAATTCTTTTAATTTTAATCACAGACTTTAATCGATTCGTTTTTTGCAGTGGTTAAGTGATGAATTACATATGAATCTTTCATTATTGAATTTCCAGATTGGAATAAAGACTAAAGTATGAAACTCTCTGACAAAACCGTTCTGGTTACCGGGGGCACCGGCGGCATCGGGCTTGGCATTGCCGAAGCTTTTTACCAATCGAAAAGCAGGGTGATCGTCTGTGGACGTGACCGGGTAAAATTATCCCTGGTGGAGAAGAAATTCCCCGGGATCACAGTGCTGCAATATGATGTCGGAAATGCCCGGCAGAGGGAAGATCTCGCCGCGGAAGTGCTTCATAAATTTCCTGAGCTCGACATTCTGGTCAACAACGCGGGGATCCAGCGATACATCGATCTTAAAAAGGGATATGACGAACTCAAATCAGGCGAAGATGAGATTGCGATCAATTTTATTTCCATCGTGGAGATGACCGCTCTTTTCATTGGCCACCTGATGAAAAAGCCGTCGGCCGCAATCATCAATGTGGGCTCGGGACTCGGATTCATGCCGATGTTCAATATGCCGGTCTATTGCGCAACCAAAGCCGCGATCCATACCTATACGCTTGTATTGCGGCAACAATTAAAGGACACTTCGGTAAAAGTTATTGAGATCGTTCCCCCCATGGTTGACACGGGACTGAACAGGGAAGGGCGCGACCGTGTCCATCTTAAATTCAGGGGAGTCAGTGTTTCGGAATATATACCGACCGTTATCAGGGGACTCGAAAACGATGCAGAAATGATATTCCATGGGGATGGCGAGAGCCTGATGTCTGAGTCCCGCGTCGAATCGGAAAGCCGTTTGCTCAAACCAAACTGGTGAAACGGCCAGGATCGTTATCCGGAGGCAGGCGGGTTTTATTAATCGAGCTAGTCAATGTATGCCAATAAAAACAACAGGATCGGAGGTCTGCAGCCCATCACACTTCCCGAACCGGCTTTCGACCGGTGCACGACCGTTTTCGAAGCGCTGAAAATGAGAAGTACATGCCGGTCCATCGGGAATGAAAGCATCTCTCTTCAGATGCTGTCGGATATCCTGTGGTCTGCAACGGGAGTTAACCGAATTCAGGGACCGTTTGGAGGCCCTGGCAGGACTGCCGGTTCAGCAAGTAATTCACAGGAGATCTCTGTCTTTGTTGCCATGGAGAAAGGGACATATCTTTATGAACCCGGTTCGCACAGCCTGACTCCGGTAGTTGACGGCGACAGCCGTGAACTGGCAATTGGACCCGGACAGGGGAAGGCTGGTGCCGATGCTCCTGTCCGCTTTATCTACGTCGTTGATATCAATAAGTTCAGGACTGCAGGGTTTCTGGAACCAGGGCTTTATGACCGGGAAATTCAGAAATCCTATTACTTTGTCGACACCGGCCTTATTGCTCAAAATGTCTACCTGGCTTCAGCTTCATTGGGACTGGCTTCCTGGTTTCACAACTGCAACAAGGCTGCACTCCGGAAAAAACTAAATCTGAAGCCGCATCAGCATGCGCTTTTCGGACAGACCATCGGGTACGCAGTTGCACCGCCCTCAGACGCACTATCCACAGGCCTGTAATCCATAATAGCCTGCCATTGGTCTGTCTCAGGCAGTGTGAGGGTTATGGATGAATCGTATGTCCGCTAGTATAACATTAGTTCAATGACCGGGATCTCTACATTGGGTTTGCTTATGGGCAGGCGCAGGTAAAGGTCCTCTCCGGCCTCGAAGTCGCGTGGGGGATTGGCAAACTGCAGTTCCGAAGCGTCATGGAGGAATTGTGCGTATTTAACCTTCCCTTTGC
>Ga0307445_10000560_pt1 | contig 20304 bp, 17 predicted proteins | sample SalMarSW160330MG_FD_202147 | JGI IMG/M metagenome (GOLD analysis project Ga0307445, IMG submission 202147) | Salt marsh sediment microbial communities from the Plum Island Ecosystem LTER, Massachusetts, United States - SW1603-30 | ecosystem: Environmental > Aquatic > Marine > Intertidal zone >... | reverse complement strand
CGCCTTTGGGATCAGGACAGCACAGGTTTTCTGTCTCTGCGATCCAATCATCATGGGGGAGTTCGTCCTCTCTTTGTTTAGCAGTCAGGAAAGGAAAAAGGCTGTTCAAGGCATACAGGCAGATTTTTTTTCCTTCAGGGATCTCGATGGTTCCTTCTCCTCGGATATAAAAAGAATCTCCGACTTTGTGCCTGGCTCCGCACCGTTCGATTATCTCTGTGACTTCGACCTTCAGTTCCTTCATTTTTCCTCCTTTTTGTTATGCCATCAATATACATTTCCAAACAAAAAAAATCAATTTCTCAAGTTTTTTAACATTGACAAACACAAAGTGAGTGTCATACAATAAATGGCTACAGAACGGAGAATACAAGGAGGAAGTTATGTCCGGAAATGCAGAACCCAATGTGGTCCCCTTATGCGATGTCTTATTGGTTCTCATCATCATTTTCATGGTTCTAACACCCCAAGCTCAAAAAGGATTCGATATCAAACTCCCTGAAACTTCGACGGATACTAGTTCAACCCCCGGGAGTCTGATCGTTCTGACCTTGTTTAAAGGTGATCGAGTAGATATCAATAAAGAACAGTGGAACATTGCCGACGTGGGAGACGAACTAAGGAGAATCTTCGCCACTCGTCAGGAAAAGACTGCATTCATTCGAGCCGATGCTAAGCTTTCTTATGGCAAAATAGTTGAACTCCTGGACCTCGCAAAAGGAGCTGGTGTGGAAGTCATAGGCATCATCCCCGAATATTTCACAGAAGAAGAAATCCCGTAGGAAATCCGTTTCTGGTTAATATCGAAATTCTTTCCTACAAACCCGCCTTTATCTCTCTTTCGATTATTTTTAATTTTTTTTTGTCGAAAAATTTGTTTGCTCGTATGGACACCTGGCTATAATCCCAAAAACAGCAGAAATATTTTTTTTTATTTTTTGATCGGTCCGATAACCTCTCTAGAGATGACCAATCTCTGGATCTCGTTCGTTCCTTCATAGATCTGAAGCAGCTTTGCGTCCCTCATCAACTTTTCCATCGGGTAATCCTTCATGTACCCGTATCCGCCAAAAATCTGCAGGGCGTCTGTCGTAACCTTCATGGCTATATCCGAACCGTACATCTTGGCCATAGCAGACTCTTTTCCACAAGGCTTTCCCTGGTCCATCATCCATGCTGCACGCCAAACAAGCTGTCGGGCTGCATCTATTTCTGTGGCCATTTGCGCGATCTTGAATGAAGTGTTCTGATACAGAGCAACGGGTTTGCCGAACTGGATTCTTGTTTTGGCATATTCGATGGCATATTCCATCGCCGCTCTGGCAACCCCGACACCAGCCGCTCCAACAGGAGCCCGGGTATGGTCCAGCGTCCTCATGGCAATGATGAATCCCATGCCCTCTTTAGCCAGAAGATTTTCGGCAGGAACCCTAACATCCTCAAAAAAAAGCTCCACCGTGTTCGAGGCTCGGTGCCCCATTTTATCCTCTTCTTTTCCGATCGAAATGCCGGGCGTCTCACGAGGCACGATAAAAGCACTCATTCCACGGGCACCTTTCCCTGGATCTGTCAAAGCAAATACCGTGTACATGCCGGCGATCCCTCCGTTGGATATAAAACACTTGGATCCGTTGATAATGTATTCATCGCCATTTTTTATGGCTTTGGTTTTCAAGGACCCCGCATCCGAGCCTGCTTCCCTCTCAGTCAGACAGAATGCGGCAAAAGACATCTTCTCTGTGTGAGGAGTGAGGTATTTCTTTTTTTGCTCATCGGTTCCGAAACGGATGATCGGAGTGTAGGCCAAGGCATTGACCATCATGGTGGTGTACATTCCTGCGCATCCGGCAGCTAGTTCTTCACTGATGATGACAGTATCCACATCAGAAAGCCCTCCGCCCCCGTATTCTTTGGGGATCGTGCATGTGAGGAAACCCACTTCGAACGCCTTTTTCATGACATCTTCGGAAAACTCATCACCCTTGTCATACTTGGCTGCTTTGGGCTTCATTTCCTTCTCTGCAAATTCACGACTCATCTCTTGAAGGGCGATCTGTTCTTCGGTAAGGCTAAAATCAATCACTCTTTCCTCCTTGGGCCAGAATAAAAAAAATCTTACTAATGGCCAAAAATGTCTTATACTGAAAACTCCTCCCTCTGTCAATCACGACGTTAGGCCGTCTCAACATCATCGATAATGATTTGCTCACGCGCCATCAAAAAAACTGGATTTTCCAGGCCAAAGATAGAGGCCACGATCTCTTGGGGCTTTCCGCCTTTTTGAGGAGGATTTTTTATCATCATCAACAGTTTTCCTTCCTTTTCGTCCACAGAAATACTATCCAGCATATATTCATCGATCTTCTTGACATAATCCTCGGTCATCTTTTTTACCTGATCGAAATACCTGTCTCCTTTTCTCACACGCCCTGTAAGGCTTTTTACTGCCTCTTTTACCCTTTTATTCAGCAAGTCAAGAGAATAAACAAAGGCACGAATCTTCTTGTTCATCGAAGGCTCCGATTCATCCTCCAAATGAAAATTAAAAAACTCGATCCCCTCGAGCATAGCCGGATTGATACGGGCCACGAACTCATCCTTTGTCATAAGATATCGGGATTTGAACTCGATCCATTCAGCCAGGCCTGCCATTCCCAGTGGAAGAGCTGGTGGATAAGAAATCAACATCTTGGGATGGAATCCCTGCGAGTACAGAACAGGGATTCCGGCTCTCCGGAATCCTTGCTGTATCGAATTGTTCAAGTCTAATTGGGATAAATAGCGTGCTTGACCCATTTTCCGGTAGGCTACCATGTATCTGCGGACCTGTTCTGTCCGCTCTCCCAAATGCCGTGAATCCTCTTGGACTGGGTAAATACCCTCATCAAATCTTTTTGCATCGAATTTCGGAAGAGAACATCCCTGACAAATCTCACAATCTTTTTCCGTACAGGGAGGGCTCGATTTTCCCTCCCATGCCAATTTGAGCTCTTCCTGCAAATGATTTTTCTTCAAGCCTGTGTCAATGTGGTCCCAGGGAAGAACACCTTTTATGTCCAGCTCCGTAAGATATTCTCGGAAATCTATGCGCTCCGATTCAAAGGCCTCCTCCCAGATCGGGAATCGAAACAGGTCATTCCAGCTATCAAACCGAGCTCCCCTCACCCAAGCCTGGTGGAGAACAGCATTCAATCGCCTATCTCCCCTGGAAAATATGCCTTCAAGAACCGAGCGCTCCAATGAATCCCGTTTCAATCTAATGGAAGGAAATTTTTTCAAACGCGATAATATAAATTGGAATTTCTCTTGCAGAATCTCCTCCCCTTCCATCCGGAGCCACTGGAAGGGTGTATGCGGCTTAGGAATAAAAGAAGAAATGCTGAGATTGATCTGGGGAGATCTTCTCAAGATCTTTCTCCCTATTTGGTGGATCTCTCGCACAACATCCACGATACCTAAAAGATCCTCCTCCTTTTCTGTAGGAAGGCCGATCATAAAATACAGTTTGAGCCGTTTCCAGCCTTGGGAAAAAGCATTTTCCGCCGCTTCCCTGATTTCATCGTCCGTTAGGCATTTATTGATCACGCCGCGCAATCTCTCTGTACCCGCTTCAGGTACGAGGGTAAATCCAGTTTTTTTCACTTTGACGATGTTTTCGACTATCTCGGAGGTCAATCCTTTGGGCCTGAGAGATGACAAAGAGAGGGAAACCTTCCGCTTTTCCAATTCCTTCATCAGGGTTCGAACTACACTTTCGAGATAGGGATAATCGCTCACCGATAAAGATGTCAGAGATACGGCATCATAACCCGTGGAGCGCACGCTATTCAAAATTCCTTCGATCACAGAAGAAGGATCTTTTACACGCGGCGGAAAATAAATGCTCGAAGCTTGACAAAACCGGCAATTCTGGGGACATCCTCTGGCCACTTCCCAAGCCACTCGGTCGAATATGACTTGGATGTGGGGAACGACAATATCCTCTGGGAACGGAGCCTCGTGGAAAGATAACAGCACTCTTTTTTTGACTTTGGCAGGATTTCCTTCTTGCGGCCGAACCGCCAATAGGGGAATATTTTTAGGCCGATATGGAACATACAATGAGGGGACATAGACACCCCTGATTTTTGACAGTTCCCTCAACAGGGTTTTTTTATTTCCTGATTTCTTTTTAAAAAAGACATAACCCTCAATAATTTCTAAAATGGCCTCCTCGCCATCTCCTATCACAAAAAGGTCGAAATAATCGGCAAGAGGCTCTGGATTGAATACGGCCGGTCCTCCAGCGATCACCAACGCATGGTTTCGATCTCTTTTATCGGCAAAAAGCGGAATGCCTCCAAGATCGAGCATGGTGAGGATGTTGGAATAATTAAGTTCATACAAAAGAGAAAAGCCGATGATGTCGAATCGACCGAGCGGGATCCTGTTTTCCAGCGAAAAAAGCGGCATATTTCGGGATCTGAGTTCATGTTCAAAATCTGGCCAGGGGGCAAAAACCCGTTCGGCCAAGATGTGAGGCTGCGAATTCAGGATATGGTAGAGAATTTTTTGTCCGAGGTAGGACATGCCGACTTCATACAGATCCGGAAACGCCAGGGCTATCTTCGTTTCAATCCCGCTGGGATCCTTTTTGACAGCATTCCACTCTCCTCCCAAATATCGGCCGGGTTTCTCCACTTTTTGAAGAATTTCTTCCAAGTCATCCCACTTTATCATCTCAATTTCAGATTCCTCGTATCAGACATTGACAAACCTTCTCATCCGGACATTGATGACAAGAGAGATGGCCAGAAAATTCGCGATCAAGGAAGATCCTCCATAGCTGATCAAGGGAAGCGGAACGCCTGCAATCGGAAAAAGTCCGATGGTCATCGAAACATTGACGAAAAACTGGAATGCGATCATCACCGAAACCATATAGGTGATAAACACGCCTTCTCGGTCTCTTGCCTTTGACACAGATTGAAAAAGTCGAGCGAGGAATAAAAAATAGAGCAGGAATGTGCCTACAACTCCGACAAACCCAAATTCCTCGCCGATCACAGAAAAGATGAAATCTGTATGCCTGGCAGGAAGAAATCTGAGCTGGCTTTGTGTTCCCTTTTTAAATCCTTTTCCCAGAAAACCGCCCGAACCGATGGCGATCTTGGATTGGATGGTTTGATACCCTGCGCCCAAAGGATCTTTTCCAGGTGAAAGGAGTGTCGTGATCCTTTCTTTTTGGTACTGTTTGAGAAACACACTCCACCCAAGAACTCCCAACAATAGGGCCAATATTACCAGAACGATGACCGTTCTTTTTTTCAAACCCACAACGACAAAAACAGCCAATAAAATCGGAAGATATGTAAGAGCTGTCCCCAAATCGGGTTGCAGTCCCACCAACAATATGGGAACCCCTACGACCAGAATGCTGAGAAGGCCATGGCCCAAAGAGAGGGAGCTTTTTGTGTAAGAAGAAAATATGTGCGCCAGGACCAATATCACCAATATTTTCGTGATCTCAGAGGGCTGAATCTGAAAAAACGGGAGAACGATCCAACTCTTGGTTCCAGCCGTTAGCCTGCCGAACAGCAATACACTTGCAAGAATGATGATGGCCACCGTATAAAAATACAGAGAATAGGCAACCAACACTCTGTAATTGATGGATAAAAGCACAAACAGGCCCGCCAACGCTGCAAGGAACCAGAAAAATTGTTTGAGAGCATAATTTCCCGGCAAATAATGCGAACTGCTGTAGATAAAAGCTATGCCTATGGCAGCGTTGAGGATCAGAAGCCCGATCAATCCCCAATCGATGTTCCTCAGTTGATTTCTATCGATCATGATTTTCTCGGTACAGACGAAAAATCTCCTTGGCGAGTGGAGCTGCTGTCGCTCCTCCCATCCCGCCGTATTCCACAAGTATGGTGATGACAATCTCAGGATCATCTTTCGGGGCAAAGCCTGAAAACCAGGAGTGGGTTCTGACGATTTTTTTATCCTCGCCAAGTTTTTCTGCCGTTGCCGTGCTTACCACTTGAGTGGATCCTGTTTTCCCACAAACATCAAGCCCCTGAACCATGGCAGCTCTCCCGGTACCATTCTCATTAACCGATCTCCACATTCCTGTTATGACTTTTTCGAAGACCGTTTCTTGAATATCGACATGCGCTGCTTCTTTACGCTCCGTAAGATTCTTTCGGAAAAGATAAGGGACTATTCCAGTTCCCCTGTTGGCTATAAGCGCGGTCTGAGCAGCCATCTGAAGAGGGGTTACCTGGATCGGTCCTTGCCCAATGGATACAGAGATGGTTTCCCCTGGATACCAAGGCTCATTTCTAACCCTTCTCTTCCATTCTGGATCGGGCACCAGTCCTGCCTTTTCTCCGGGTAAATCGATCCCCGTCAGGGCTCCCAAGCCCAACATCCTCGCATATTTAGCGATCTCCTGGATTCCCATCAATTTTCCAACTTGGTAGAAATAGATATTGCAGGAGTGTTTGATCGCGTTGGAAAGGTTAACCGAACCATGTCCTCCCTTGAACCAGCAAGAAAAGGGATGCCCATAAATGCGCGTCGAACCGGTACAATAGAATGTTTTCCATTCGTTGACGACTCGAGAATCTAGCGCTCCCAAAGCCATGGTGAGTTTGAAAATAGAACCAGGCGCATAAAGACCCCGGATAGCCCTATTTTCTAGAGGAAATTCTGGATCTTTGAGCAATGTGAGCCATTCCTCTGGCGAAAATCGGCTTATGAACTTGTTCGGATCGAAGGTCGGAAAGCTAGCCAAGGCCAAGATTTCTCCGGTCCTTGGATCCAACACCACCACAGCTCCTTCCTTCCCCTCGAGGAGCTCCTCAGCTTTGCTTTGAAGGGCAAAATCCAAAGTAAGGTCGATATTTTGGCCGGGAACGGGGTCCACTCTGGAAATCTCGCCCCTTCGTCTTCCCAGACTGTCGACAATTTCTAGAATTCGGCCTTCCTTACCAACGAGAAGATGCTCATACTCTCTCTCGATGCCAGTTTTCCCTACAAGATCACCCAGACGTCTATTTCGGCCAGATTCGCCGATCTCAATTTGGGAGATCTCCTGTAAATACCCGATAACATGAGCTGCAAGCGTCTGGTACAGATATTTTCTCCTGGGTCCAGCCTGGATAACCAGTTCAGGAAACTCTTCCTGTCTCGCTTTGACTTGCGAGACTTCCTTGAGCTCGAGATTATCTTTGATCACGATCGGCTGAAATTCCGGAAGAAAACGGTATTTGTCGATCCTCTCTTGCAAAACAGGAAGTTCCAGGTCGAGCAACTGGGCGATCCGCTGGTAAGATCGATCGATATCTCGGCTGTTTTCACGAATTATAGCGACTTGAAAGGAAGCGACATTGGTAGCCAGGATTTCGCCGTTTCTGTCTTTGATCAGACCTCTTTGAGGAGGAAGTATGATCTCCCTTATTCGATTCGCCTCAGATTGTCTCCAATATTTTGTGTAATCGAGGATTTGGACCTTCCACAAAAAAAATGTCAGGAAAAGAAATAAAAAGGCAACGAAAATTAAGGTTATCTGGGCTTTAACCTGAAAAGGAGTAAGATCTTCATAGATTTTTTTTTCTTTTTTCATCTCCTATCTACATTTTCGATCTATTCTGTTTGAGAAGAAACCGATAGGCCAACGATCCAACTGCGGCTGTGATCAAGGGCTGAAAAAAGATCAAGCCTCCTCCTGTGTTCACTCTTTCCGAAAAAATAAAGGAATACAAAAACGCCCAGATCAGAAGTTCCATGCAAAGAAGTACAAAAACGAAGACAAAGCTTCGTCTCACAGAGGTTACATTGATCTTGCCTGAAATATATCCTGCGAAAAAGCCGATGATCGTCTTTGCGATACCGGCTACTCCAAAAACGCTCAGGGAAAAGGAGTCTTGGAGAAGTCCACAGATTGTGCCCAAACAAGCGCCATAGATCTCGCCTTTCTTTAATGCGAAATAAATCACGAGCAAGCTGAAAAAATTCACGAGCAAAAGTAAAGAAACAGAAATTTTTCCTAGAAGCGTGTATAAAACGAAGGCGATGAGAACGGAAACGAACATCCAGATAAAATCTTTCATTGCTCTATCTAAAAAAGGTCGTGGATATCTTCCTTGATGATGGCCAATAAATCCAAATCTTGTATTTTGAAGGCTGGCTCTACCCTGATCTCTTTGAAAAGTGAAATATTCTCCTTGACCGAGATGACATGCCCAACGAGAATACCCGGCAAATATATTCCATCGAAGCCAGTCGTGATCAGGCTGTCCCCTTCCACGATCAAAGTATCGGTGGCGATAATATATTCCAGTTTGCACTGTCCATTCCCCAGCCCATTTATTATGCCCGGGGCATTTTTATCCTGTGGAACCACATATACGCCACTCTGGCTATCCGTGATCATCTGTACACGGGATTGTTTGAATGATATGGGGTCGACCACCCGGCCCACAAGATATCCATTTTTATCGAGCACAACCATGTCTTTTTTCACACCATCCAAAGAGCCTTTATTGATCATCAGAGATTTCCAGATATTGCTGGCATCCATCCCGACAGTCCGAGCGGGGATGATACTTCCCTCAAACTCACTCAGAAGGTCCAACATTTTGTTTTCCGTTCTGTAAGTGCGGAGTATGCTCCGCAAAAGGCTATTTTCCTGGTTGAGCCGAAATACCTCCTCCTGCAGTCTTTGATTGTTTTTTTGCACCTTGTGTAAGCCGAAGTAGCTTTTCCATATGTTTCCGATCCCCTGAAATACGGAAACGACTCCACTATTGATCGGAGAGAAAACAGAAAATACGACGCGTTCGAAGTAATTGGATTCATTACCCATCGGGACCTGAATAGAAATCAGCACCAACTGGCAAAAAATCAAGGATAGGAGAATGATGAAGCTTTTTGCTTTTTTCAAAGAAATGGGCATTCCCTAAGATAAATGTTTTTAGATCAAAGATATTTTTTTCAACAGTTCGAAATCATCCAGCATCTTGCCCGCGCCAAGCACCACGGTGGTCAATGGATCCTCCGTGATAAAAACCGGAAGTTGAGTTTCTTCCCGAATTCTCTTATCAATATTTTTCAGGAGAGCTCCTCCACCGGTGAGAACGATTCCCCTGTCGATTATATCCGCAGAAAGTTCGGGGGGAGTTTTCTCTAAAGCTATGCGGACGGCATTCACGATAGCGGCCACCACGTCCTCTAGAGACTCACGGATCTCTTGATCATCGACCACGATGGTTTTAGGAATCCCTTCTCTCAAATCTCTTCCCTTGATCTCTAGAGTCATCGGCTCATCCAAAGGATAGGCCGAACCAATCTGCATCTTCACTTGTTCCGCAGTTCTCTCCCCGATCAACAAATTGTACTTCTTCTTGATGTTTTGGATTATGCTCTCATCCATCTCATTCCCAGCGATGCGTATGGAGTGGTTGAAAACGATCCCATTCAAAGAAATGACAGCGATGTCTGTCGTGCCGCCCCCGATATCGACGATCATGTTGCCCGTGGGTTCGGATATAGGCAGTTCAGCGCCGACCGAGGCTGACATGGGCTGTTCGACAAGGTAAACCTCCGAAGCCTTCGCTCTCATCGCCACATCTTTGACAGCGCGTCTTTCGACCTGGGTTATTCCTGTCGGGATGCCGATCACGATCCGAGGTCGCAATAAAAAACCACGATTGTTTGTGGCCCTTTTGATAAAAAAATCCAACATTTTTTCAGCGATTTCAAAATCCGCGATGACTCCATCCCTCATCGGTTTGATGGCAAGCACACTGGTGGGTGTCTTTCCAAGCATGTCTTTTGCCCGCTTACCTACCGCTTCCACTTTCCCTGTTTGTTTATTCACAACAACGATGGAGGGTTCCTGAACAATGATTCCTTTGCCTTTTAAATAAACGAGCGTGTTGGCTGTTCCTAGATCGATAGCGAGATCACAAAACAAGCGTTCTTTAAACCAACTTACTAAACTCATGCGTATCCTTCTCTATTTACACAACTTATTTAGCACAAATTCAGGATTCGCGCAAATGAAATTTCTCATCGAAAGAGTAACGCTTCGCAGGACCGTTTAGTCGCACAGTCCATTCTTTTGATTTAATCTTGATTTTAATGTGCATTTTTCTCTTGATTTTTGTTTCGGCAAAATATATATTCAAGAAAATTTTTTATCTTTTAAAGCAAGGAGGTAGGAATGAGCGACCAAGCCTTCAAGCCATACGTCCCAGCTGAACAGTCCATGAAAGAGATCTCCCTCAAAGCTATTCTTCTGGGAATCCTAATGGCAGTCATTCTTGGCGCAGCCAACGCGTATCTCGGTCTCCTCGTCGGGATGACCGTTGCCGCAACCTTTCCGGCTGCGGTGATTGCCATGGCTGTACTTAAAATATTCAAAGGGAGCATCCTGGAAGAAAATTTTGCCCGTACGACTGGAGCTGTTGGAGAAGCCCTGGCTGCAGGAGCCATTTTCACCATCCCGGCTTTTTTGATGACTGGCGTATGGGAGAAATTCGACCTTGTCAAATCTTCGCTCCTCATGCTGATCGGTGGCATACTGGGAGTGCTGTTCATCATTCTCGTCAGGAGAACACTTGTCGAAGACGCTGATCTCCCCTTCCCTGAGAGCGTTGCTTGCGCAGAGATGGTCAAAGCCGGACAAAAAGGAGGCTCGGACGCCGCCTACATGTTCTGGGCGATGGGTTTGGGAGGATTGATCGAATTTTTTTCAAGCAACAACGGGATCCGTCTGATCAAACCCTACATCAGCACCGTTTTCAACATCCCCGGTCTTTCCAAAATAAGATATCTCAACGAAGACAATGTGCAGGTATTCCCTCCTGAAGGAACGCCGACTGATCAGATAGCTCAAATAAAGGGGAGAATGTTCATCGAGTCCCCTGCTGCTAATGCTGCTATGACCGGAGTCGGCTACATCATCGGGCCCAAATTGGCAGCATTAACATTTTCTGGAGGAGTTCTTGGCTGGCTTTTCTTGATGCCTTTCATGCTTTTTATATATGGAGATAACCTTGGAGACGTTGTGGCTCAAGTGACAGCACTCAATTCTGGATGGACATGGACTACTATGGCCGCTTCCGCTTACAATGCCCTGATCAAACCCATCGCCGTGGGGGCTATGCTTGTCGGAGCCTTTTTCACGCTATTCAGAATGAGAAAAAGCCTCATGGCAGGGATCGGCCGCTCGATCAAAGACGTCAAAAAAACACGGAGTGGAGGTGAGGTAGAGACGCTGCGAACCGATAAGGATCTCCCCTTCTCAACGATCGTCATTTCCATCCTCGCTCTGATCATACCCATGGTTGTCCTGTACCATATCTTTACGCACAATATCGGATCTGCCTTGGTTGCAGCTCTTGTTATGGTCGTCATGGGATTGCTGTTTGCCGCCGTTGCTGGATACCTTGTCGGAATCATCGGTTCCTCTTCCAATCCGATCTCAGGCCTGACCCTGACAACTCTTCTTATCGCTGCCCTGATGATGGTGCTGATGGGACAAAGAGGGAACGAAGGGATCGCTGCTGTTTTGGGGGTTGCAGCTGTTGTTTGCTGTGTGGCAGGGGTGGCAGGAGATATGATCCAAGACTGGAAAGTAGGGCATATACTAGGCGGTACGCCGTGGCGAATGCAGATAGGTGGAATCATCGGTGTTGTGGCTGCAGCTTTAACTCTTACTTTCTCCTTGCAGCTCCTGCACAACACCATGGGAATCGGGAGTAACGATCTACCAGCTCCTCAAGCCGGTCTTATGGCTACCATGGCCAAGGGAATCGTCGGGGGAGAAATGGCATGGCCTCTGGTGATCGCAGGGATGCTGCTTGCGATCGTCTTGATTCTCATCGGATCTCCTTCGCCCATGCTCATCGCCGTGGGCATGTATCTTCCCTTCCGGGCCACCGCCTGCATATTTTTTGGAGGTGTTATTAAGCATTACCTGGATAGGAGTGTGACGAAGAAAAATCCCACTAGAAGAGGGAAAGAAATCGTGGAAAACATCGGCCTGTTGATCGCTTCTGGATTGATCGCAGGCCAGGCCTTGCTGGGGATCATCACAGCTGCAATCAAGGGATTGAATGTCAATATGCCAGAATCCTTGGATAATCCATGGTTTGGATTGCTGATCTTCTTTATTCTCGGTTTCATCATGATTTATTTCCCGTATAAAAAGTTCGTGACATCAGGAGAATACGGACAGGAAAGTGAAAAAACAGAAGGATGAGCCTTCCCCAGTCAACCTTCTTGAGCTGATTCCCGAACAAAACATAAAGTCGGAAAAATCGGAGGACGGATTCTCCGTCCTCCTCAAACCAAAATACCGACACCCCTTATTTGCCAAACACATCCTTCCTCGCTTGAAAAGTCCGAACTATAAGATCAAATTGGATGATATCGGTTCCTTCACATGGGATCTTTGTGATGGCAGAAATAACGTGGAAGACATCGGCAACAAGCTGAAAGAAAAATTCGGCGACAAAGTAGAGCCCTTGTACGATCGCCTCAGGATCTTTTTCCAAAACTTAGAGAAAAACAAATTCATCACCTTTAAAAATCTTTAGGGAACGTCCCCATACAATCAAATACCTTTACCAAAAAGAGAATTTTTTCTACAATAATAAGTGAGAACAATGGAATCCAACGAAGAAGCGGTCCTGGAAATCATCACGATCGGCAACCCTGTGCTCAACAGGAAAGCTGACAAAATAACCAACTTAGACCAACACATTCACGATCTTGCAATGCAGATGGTCAAAACCATGCATTTTGCCCCAGGAGTCGGCTTGGCTGCTCCTCAGGTAAACCAGAGTATCCAGCTCATCACAATCGACCTCTCTGTAGGAGAGAACAGTTCGGATTTGATCGTACTGGTGAACCCAGAGCTTCTGCACCAGGAGGGCGAAACCATCATCGAGGAAGGGTGCCTTTCTGTGCCCGGGATTAATGAGAAAGTCTCTAGGCCCTACCGAGTGGTCATAAAAGGAGTCGATCTGGATGGCAAGGAAAAAATAATCGAAGCTGAAGATCTCCTGGCTCGAGTTTTCTGTCACGAGATCGATCATGTCAATGGAAAGCTTTTTATCGAACACCTCTCTCCTCTCAAAAAAAACCTTATCCGCAAAAAACTCAAAAAGCAGAAGGATAAGAATAACGAAGAATGAAGATCGTGTTCTTTGGGAGCCCTGACTCTGCTGTCCAATCCCTTCGTAGAATAATCGAAGAAGGACATCGCGTAGAGCTCATCATCACCAAACCGGATAGGCCTGCCGGGAGAGGAAAAAAAATGGTCTCTCCTCCGGTAAAAGTCTTTGCACAAGCAAACAACATACCGGTGTATCAACCGGAAAAGATCAGAAAGGACCCTGTAGCTCTTGAAAGATTGAAAGAGATCGATCCGGACATAAATGTTGTTGTGGCTTACGGACAGATCCTCCCCGCCTCTATCATCTATTACCCGAAATACAATTCCATCAATTTGCATTTTTCCTTGCTGCCTAAATACCGAGGGGCATCTCCCGTGCATTGGAGTATATTGAATGGAGAGAAAAATACAGGGGTGTCTATAATTGAACTGAACGAAAAAATGGATGAAGGAGACATCCTTTCAAAGAAAGAATTGTCCATTCATCCTGGGGAATATGCACATGATTTAGAACTTCGACTCGCAAAAATCGGTTCAGAACTCTTATGCCATACTATAAAACAGATCGATTCTATCCAGAAAATGAAACAGGACCATTCAGAGGCCACCTTCGCTCCTCTGCTGAAAAAAGAAGATGGAAGACTAGACTGGTCAAAAAATGCCATCGAAATCGACAGAAAAATCAGAGCTTTCACTCCATGGCCGTCTGCTTTTTCCTTTTTCGGCCAAAAAAGAATAAAAATTATCATGGGGAAAAAACAGGAGAGCCAAACACAATGCGGAACACCTGGTGAAATACTGGATGTAAATAAAGCCGGAATCCAGGTAAAATGCGGCCAAAATAGCAGCTATCTCATCGAAGAGCTCCAACCTGAGGGCAAAAAAGTCATGACCGCCTTCGCTTTTTCTCAAGGGACACAAATTAGCCCAGGAAAAAGTTTCGACTGAATGATGTGCAGTTTTTGATCGAAGAATGCGGGGAAACTGTTTATTCTTCCAAGAGGAAATAAAACGGATTCTTTTCTTTGCCGTTGAGTTGGACTTCATAATGTACATGAGGCCCTCTGGCTTTTCCTGTGCTTCCCACTAATCCGATTGTTTCTCCTCTTTTTACTTTTTGTCCTACTTTGACAAGAAATTTGCTCATGTGACAATAAATCGTGACATAGCCGAACATGTGTTTGAGCTTAACGGTTTTTCCCCCAATTTTATCGGTAACTGCTTGGATCACAGTCCCATCCGCCGTGGCATAAATGGGATTCCCGTGAGATGTGGCTATGTCGATTCCATGATGAAAAGTTCGCTTCCCCGTGAAGGGATCGTCTCTCCACCCATAAGGAGAACTCATGTATCCCTTTGTTGGCCAAATCGTAGGTGTGGAAGCGAGCTGTAACGTTTGATCCTCGAAAAAGGCCGTCAACGTATCAAGATTTTTTGTGATTCGATCTGCCTTTTGACTGATATCCACAAGATTTTCGAAATCCACGATCTGAGACGGATCTGTATTCCCTATTTCTTGACTATCGCCTGGCCCGCCGATCCCTGGTTCTCCCTCCAGTATTTCTTCCGATTTAAGACCGGCCATGACATTGAGTTTTTTGGCGTAGCTTTCGTAATTGTCGATCGTGATTTGCAATTTATCCACGGTTTCTTGGTATTGGGCAATCGCTGTTTTTTGTTGGGCGTTCTCATTGGAAAGAGCTCTGTATTTTTGCCTCGTCACATTCATCGTGAAGTAGTCGACCAGAAATACGGCAAGGGCTAGAAACACAAAAATCCCGATCCCGGCTGCGATTTTGATCGTTTTTTCAGACAGACATATGTTCCTCGATTTCGCTTTATTATGCGGTACAATGATGATAGATACGTATTTTTTGGCCATGGGTGTCTACATTGAATACCACAAATGAAAAATTGATGTCAAGAAATTTCGCCCTTTTATTTAGCCGCCTGGAACATTATCCAGGATCCATTGCACAATATCTTTAGTCGATGAACCGGGTAAAAATATTTCGGCGATCCCGATTTTTTTTAATCCCGGAATATCCTTCTCGGGAATAATTCCGCCTGCTATCACCCGGATGTCTTCAATTCCCTTTTGCTCCAAAAGCCTCATGAGCTCGGGGAAGAGCACATTATGGGCACCGGAAAGAATGCTCAGTCCGATGACATCGGCATCTTCCTGGATGGCTGCATTCACGATTTCTTCTGGAGTCCTGCGCAAACCTGTATAAATAACCTCGAATCCGGCATCCCGTAGAGCCCGACTTATAACCTTGGCTCCTCTATCATGACCATCCAAACCCGGTTTTGCCACCAAAATGCGTATTTTCTTGTCCGTCATCGATTCCTCCAAAAACCGAAATCACGATCCACAGCGTTGCAGTTCATCTCTTAAAAATCTATCGGCTCTTCGTATTCACCGAATACTTCCCTCAAGGTTTCTGTGATTTCTCCCAAAGTCGCATAACTCCTGACACAACCCAAAATAAAGGGCATCAAGTTGACCTCATCTTCAGCAGCCTTTTTCAAGTCATGTAATTTTTGCATAACCTGGGCTGAATTCCTCGTTTTTTTGACATCAATTTGCCGTGCCAAGTGATGTTTCACCACCGATTCATCGATTTCCAAAAGAGATATGGGCTCATGATCTTTTTCGAAAGCATTGACTCCCACGACTATTTTTTCCTTCTTCTCCACAGCCATTTGGTACCAGTAAGCACTGTTGGTGATTTCCTTTTGTGGGAATCCCATTTCGATAGCTTTGACCATCCCTCCCATGTCATCGATCTTGCGGATGTAATCCAGCGCTTCTTCTTCCATTTCACACGTTAGTTTTTCCACAAAATAGGATCCGCCTAATGGATCTATCGAGTTTGTAACCCCGCTTTCATGCGCGATGATCTGCTGTGTTCTCAGGGCAATCGTTACGGCATCTTCAGAAGGCAACGCATATGTCTCATCTAGAGAATTTGTATGCAAAGATTGGGTTCCTCCCAATACCGCGGAGAGGGCTTGGAGAGCAACGCGTATCACATTGTTGTAAGGTTGTTGAGCCATCAGAGATACACCAGAGGTTTGTGTGTGAAACCTCAACAGCCACGACCTGGGATTTTTTGCACCGAACCGCTCCTTCATGGCATGAGCCCATATCCTTCGAGCAGCCCTGAATTTAGCGATCTCTTCGAAAAAGTCGTTGTGCGCATTGAAAAAGAAGGAAAGCCGGGGAGCGAACTCGTCGATATCGAGTCCCCTTTTTAACGCCCATTCCACGTACTCGATGCCATCTCGAAGAGTAAAAGCCAATTCCTGGACCGCAGTTGAACCCGCCTCGCGGATATGATAGCCAGATATCGATATGGTGTTCCAGCGCGGCACCTTTTTGGCCCCGAACTCGAATGTATCCACGATCAGTTTCATCGAAGGCCCTGGGGGAAATATAAATGTTTTTTGGGCGATATACTCCTTCAGCATGTCGTTCTGGATCGTTCCTGAAATCACTTCAGCTGGAAATCCCTGTTTTTCGGCCACAGCGATATACATGGCCCAAAGAATAGCTGCAGGGGGATTGATGGTCATGGATGTGGAAATTCTGTCTAAAGGAATTCCCTCAAAGAGGACCTCCATATCCGCCAACGTATCTATTGCGACACCACATTTCCCGATCTCCCCCTTTGCTAACGGATTGTCTGAATCCATTCCCATCAAAGTCGGCAGATGGAAGGCAACGCTCAGACCCGTGGTGCCATGATTGAGAAGATATTTATACCGTCGGTTGGTTTGCTCTGCGGTTCCAAAGCCGGAAAATTGCCGCATTGTCCAGAGCCTTCCTTGATACATGGTTGGGTGGATCCCCCGGGTAAAAGGATATTCTCCAGGAAAACCCAGCTTTTCGTCATAATCGAAATTTTCTAAATCCAGCGGAGTGTACAGCTCATCGATCCTTTTACCAGAAATCGTGGTGGCAGGTTTTTTTCCCGGACATGAGTTATCCAGAGACACATCATACCTATTTTTTTTCCACTGTTGGAGTTTCTGTTTCATTCTATTTGTGGACTTGTCTTTTTCGTTCAATCTCAGACCTCTCTACTCACAAAATTTTAGATCTCTCTCGCTCTTAGGTAATTATGAAATGGGATTGATGTTGGCTGATTCACTCCTCGCTTACTTTAAAAACCAAATCACCTTCTCGTACGGAAGCCTCCACCTTCAGCCCGACCTGCATTCCTTCTTCAGCCGATTCTACAGGAGCATGTTCGACCTGCATGGATTGGATTTTTTGGTAGTAATCTGTTGTGTGTCCTTTGATATGAAGAGTGTCCCCAATGTGGATATTTCCTTTGGTTAATTCTAAAACACCCACATTGATCTTGGAGAAATAATGGGTAATCCTTCCTATCTCTTCCTCCATAGGTTCCTCCTTGTTGAGCGTCCCTTAAAAGCTATCAAAATCGAAGGATTTTGGCAAGCCGTCTAGGCACACAGCACAGAACCACCGTTGACATTGACCACTTCGCCCGTGATATGCCGTGCTAAATCCGATGCCAAAAAAAGGATCGGACCCGCTATGTCTTCGGGAGGGGGTATTCTTTTCAACGGAATACTAGACTCGACCTTCTCTCTGTATCCTGGAATCTGGAAAACCTCTTCACACATTTCCGTGTCTACCCAACCGGGAGCGACACAATTAACCCTGATGCCCTCCGGCGCCAGTTCCGCAGCGAGAGATTTGGTAAAAGAAATGATCGCCCCTTTGCTGGCTGCATAGTGAGAATGGAAGGCCTCCCCTCTAACACCGGCCGTGGAAGACACATTGATTATCCCTCCAACTTTTTTCTTTTTCATTATGGGAACCACGGCATTGCACAGAAAAAAAACAGCATCGAGATTGAGCTCCATCGTCTCACGCCAGGTAGCATCGTCCATATTTCCGACCTCGCCATATGTCCAGACTCCTGCGTTGTTCACTAGGATGTCGATCTGATTCCATTCGGTCAAAAGAGTTCTCACCGATCTTTCCACTTGATCCTTTTGAGATATATCGGCCTTAAGAACCAAACAATCCCTGCCCAATTCGTTGACTTTGTCTTTCACTTCCAAGGCTTTTTGTTCTCGATGGAGAAAATTGATGGCCACATCCGCACCCGCTCTGGCAAACAAAATCGCGGTAGCCCTTCCGATTCCCCGAGATCCTCCGGTGATCAAGGCTTTTTTCCCTTCTAAACTGATCATTTTTCCTCCCAAACTGCTGGCATATTATTCGGAAAATCTCATCAAGAATAGTCAAGGACAAAGTCCTTCATTTCATCGAACTGCAGATAACGATAAATCTCTTCCGCTTTGGGCAACACCTTTTTTTCGATGAGGGCAAAGTATTTCTCCGGCGAAGGAAGACGACCTTCCAATGCAGCGACAGCAGCCAATTCGGCAGACCCCAAATACACCCGCGCAGCATCGCCTATGCGGTTGTCGAAATTGCGTGTGGATGTGGAGATGATGGTGGCCTTAGGCTTCACCCGGGCTTGATTCCCCATGCACAGGGAACATCCAGGGATCTCCAATCTCGATCCGACGCTGGAGAAGATGGAATAATAACCTTCTCTCATCAACTGGGCCTTATCCATCTTGGTCGGCGGAGTCAACCAAATCCGCGTCCCTGAATAGCCTTCATTCTCGAGGATCTTTCCAGCTGCACGGAAATGCCCGATATTTGTCATGCATGATCCGATAAAAATCTCATCGATTTTGTCTCCGGCCACTTCGGAAAGAAGTTTCACATCATCCGGATCGTTCGGGCAAGCGACGATGGGTTCTTTGATGTCACCGAGATCGATCTCCAACATCGCAGCGTATACAGCATTGTCATCCCTTTGAATGAGCACCGGATTTTCCAGCCATTTCTCGCAAGCTTGAATCCGCCTTTTAAGGGTGTCCTTATCTTGATACCCGACTTCGATAAGTTTCTCCATTAAGGCGATATTGCTCTTCAGGAACTTTGCCACACTCTTTTCGTCAAGCGCATACGTTCCCCCTGCCGCAGATCTTTCTGCCGTGGCATCGGTCAATTCGAAAGCCTGTTCCACCGTCAAATCCGGCAGCCCCTCCATCTCCAGGACACGTCCGTTAAAAATATTTTTCTTTCCTTCCTTTGCGACGGTGAGGAGTCCCTGCTGAATCGCAAAATAGGGTATGGAATTGACGACATCCCTCAATGTGATGCAGGGATTCAGCTTTCCCCGAAATTTAACGAGCACAGATTCGGGCATATCTAAAGGCATAAAACCCAGTGCCCCAGCAAAAGCGACAAGGCCTGAGCCTGCTGGAAAGCTCAGCCCGATTGGAAATCGTGTGTGCGAATCCCCCCCTGTACCCATGGTATCGGGAATCAACAGTCGATTGAGCCAAGAATGGATGACGCCATCGCCAGGCTTGAGCGCCACTCCCTTTCTCTCCACCATAAATCGGGATAGGGACGAGTGCATTTTAACATCGGTCAGCTTTGGATATGCCGCCGTATGACAGAAGGACTGCATAAAAAGGTCGGTTTGAAACTCCAAACATGCCAGTTCCTTGAGCTCATCAGCCGTCATCGGACCTGTGGTATCCTGTGACCCGACCGTGGTCATCTTGGGTTCACAAGCCATCCCCGGAAGAACGCCATCCATTTCGCAGGCCTTTCCGACAATCTTCTGAGCTAACGAATAGCCTTGATCCGGTTTGGGCTCTGGATTATCGATCTTGGCAAATAAATCAATCTCACCCATACCCATAACTTCCCTAGCTTTGGCGGTCAAAGCTCTACCGATTATCAGGAAAAGCCGTCCTCCAGCGCGGAATTCATCCTTGAGTGTTGGCGGTTGGATCGCGAAGGTGGATAAAGTTTCTCCTGCCTGGTTCGTGATGATTCCCGCTCTTGTGTCGCATCGGATAACCTCCCCATTCTGTATTTTGCTCACATCACAAATCAGGGGTAACCCGCCCGAGTCCTCGACCGTGTTAAAAAAAATGGGAGCGATCAATCCACCGATGACGACTCCTCCTTTCCGTTTGTTCGGCACAAACGGAATATCCTCGCCAATATGCCAAAGCAAGGAATTGGTGGCTGACTTTCTCGAAGATCCGGTCCCCAC
>Ga0307445_10000559_pt1 | contig 20310 bp, 13 predicted proteins | sample SalMarSW160330MG_FD_202147 | JGI IMG/M metagenome (GOLD analysis project Ga0307445, IMG submission 202147) | Salt marsh sediment microbial communities from the Plum Island Ecosystem LTER, Massachusetts, United States - SW1603-30 | ecosystem: Environmental > Aquatic > Marine > Intertidal zone >... | reverse complement strand
TTAAGCCACTTACAATTGCTACAACTGGTTTGGCAACGTCTATTGGTTTTCCCCAACGCTTAATGGGAGTAAGTCCTTCATGAATTTGTTTATCATACTTCTCATGAACTATTTCTGTCATGGGCGTCTCGATGATTCCTGGAGATATTTCATATACGAAAATTCCGTGTTCAGCTAACCGATCTCCGTATAATTTAGTCATCATGTTTATTCCAGCTTTTGAAATGCAATATTCGCTTCTTATTGTTGATGAGGTGTATCTATTAATTGATGAGATATTGATAATATAGGGATTATAGTCATCATTTATGTTATCTTTTAATTCTATCATCCATTTTGAAACAGATTGAGTGAGGAAAAATGGTCCTTTAAGATTTATATTCATGACATCATCATACGATTCTTCTGTTGATTCCAAAATATCACATCTAATTTTTGGAGCAACTCCCGCATTATTTACAAGTATATCAATTCTATTAAACTTCCTTTTTATTTCTTCTAATAATTTTTTTCTTTGTTCTTCCTTACTAATATCTGCTCTTACAAATAAAATTCGTTCTTCTAAATCATCTTTAAATATATTTTCTAATTCTGAAAGATAATCATTAGGGAGAATTTTTGTATTTGCTCCATTAATAACCACTGAACAATTAATTTTTGCTAATTCTAAAATTATAGCTTTTCCAATTCCGTGAGTACTACCAGTTACAAGAGCTACTTTTTTGTATTGATTCTTCATAAAATATAATTTGATTTGATTTTATTAAAATGCTTACATGTGATTAAAATCTATTCTTTTTCTTAAAATGAGATAATCCTTTTTTATCAGAGTAACTTAGATTAATATGTAATGGAGCGATTTGTATCTAAAAAAATCACATCCGAAGAGTTATCAATTTTGGATAATAATTCAGAGTGGTTGGGAATTGATAAGAGCCTATTAATGGAATGTGCAGGGTATTCTCTTACCACGGAAATTATTGATAAATATCAATTAAATAAAAATACAAAAGTAGTAATTTTCGCAGGAACCGGTAATAATGGTGGAGATGCGTTTGTCGTTGCTAGACATTTGGCTTCCCAAGCTATTCCAGTGTTCGTTTTATTATTGGGGAGTCCCGATAAAATTAGAACAAGGGAATCAAAATCGAATTGGGATGTTTTACTGAACTTGGAGCATTCGGTTAAACGAAAAATCATAACTGATTCCAAGTATGTGTTAAAGATAAAAGATACTATTAAGAATGATTCGAAATATTGCGTGATCATCGATGGATTATTGGGAACGGGAATTCAAGGTAAAATTCGAGAGCCAATTTCTTCTTGTATAACTATGATAAATACATTAAGAAAAGAAGAAGGTCGCTTCACTATCGTATCAATTGACGTTCCATCGGGGATGGACCCTAATAATGGAAAGGTAAATGATATAGCAGTAAAAGCAGACTTAGTGGTCACATTTCACAAAAAAAAAGCTGGGTTTAAATCTACAGATGATTATATTAAAGAAATTATCGTAAAGCCAATAGGAATACCCATAGAAGCAACTATTGTAGTAGGAAGAGGAGATTTATTACCAACACTAAAGAAACGACAAAAAGAGTATCATAAAGGACAGTTTGGAAAGATATTAATAATAGGAGGATCCAAAAATTATACTGGTGCTCCTACTTTCTCATCTTTGACAGCTATTCATTTCGGATGTGATTTAGTCATTACATATGTACCCGATGTTGTTTCTAACATATTAAGGAGCTTTTCACCCGATTTGATAGTGAGAAGCAATCCCGGGGATTGGCTAAACATGGATTCATTTGAAGAGATTAAATGGTTAATTGATTGGGCAGATTGTGTTTTAATTGGTCCGGGGTTAGGAACTGAATCACAAACTGAAAAATTGATAGTTGCACTATTACGATTTTTAGTAGAAAACAACAAGAAATTTGTTTTGGACGCTGATGCTCTGAAACTTATTAAAAATCATTTGGAAATAATAAAAGGATCACAGTGTATCTTGACTCCTCATGAGGGAGAATTAAAAATCATGACAGGAATCGTTTTACCCCCCCATAATGAAGTGGAGAATCGTGGGAAAATTCTTCATGATCTGGCAAAAAAATTAGATGTTACTTTAATCCTCAAGGGACCATTTGATTATATAATTTCTAAAAATAAATTTAAAATAAATAAGACAGGTTGTCCAGAAATGTCAATAGGCGGTACTGGTGATGTTTTAGCAGGACTTTGTGCTTGTTTCTTGGGGACTGGAAATGATGTATTTCAATCAGGTTGTTCAGCTGCATTCTTGAATGGATATTTAGGTGAACATTGCAAATCTAACATTGGTCCACGATTCACAGTTTTGGATATGATTAAAGCGATAAATGAAGTGATTTTAAAGTTACAGAAACCAATTTAAAAGAAAATTTTAAATTTTACTTGTTGGCTCTTACAATAAAAATTTATTTCGATTAATAAAAATTTATTAAGATTAACTTTTGTTATATTATAAGAATATATTATTTAACTTTATTATTGAGAAAAAAGTTGGAGATTACATTATAGGTGATTAGAATCAGTGCAAGTCTTTAAGATTAACCTTGACGGAACAACAACGGAAATAATAACTCAAGGACCAATAAAAGATGTGTTAAAAACCGATGAATGTTATATTTTAGTTGCTGATGATGTCAGAAAGGTCTTTTTATGGAAAGGTTTGACAAGTAGCGTAAGATCAAAATTTATTGGAGCGAAGCGGAGTCAAGAAATTCGAGGACAAGTAGGCATGCACTTTGCTGTCGTTCCACTTGATGAAACGGATGAAACAGAAGAATTTCTAAATCTAATTGGGGGTAAAACAGAAGGTGGAATTGCTAAAGAAATAAGATCCGATACTCCCGCACCAATTAACGCTCCATCCGTCCATCCTTTAAGAGAAAAAGATCCCTTCGGAATCCCCAAACCGGCAGACGGAATGAATATTGCAGGTTCTATGAGTAGAGCTTCTGAAAATTCGGGTCCTCTCTATAAGGGTCAAGATTCTTTCTCAACTATGATGCAAGAGGAAAGTCACGTGAATTATGAGCAGATCATGCAAAAACTTGAGGAGATCAAGATTCCTGATGGTTTTGAGAGAGAAATTATAATAATTGGGAACAATGCATATTCAGTTGTTGAAAAAGTTCAAACATTTCTGGGAAAAAAAGAAATAACTAAAGAAATATCAAGAGTTGGCACAATTCCGGAAGGAGTGTTCTTTGCAGAAGATTATTCCCCTCGCATCTTATCTGAAAATGGAAAAATATTAGCCATTGAATTTCTTAAGCGAATTGGAGAGCCAACAGACGCAAAAATGGAATTTAAGAGTAAGAAAGAAATACTCAAGGACCAAATAAAGACGCAACTTGAAGGATATTAATTATATCTCTTTTTTTATCTCACTTTGGAACTAATTTTGGAAATTTAATTTTTAATTAAAACTTAAATGTCTGAAGCATTTTATTATTATTAATCGATAGAAAAAAAAATTATCAATTACCAATGAAAGAGACGGCACATGAGTAATTTAACACAAGATGAAGCCCAAAATTTATCATTATTCTTAGGTAATATCACTGAACATACAGAATTGGAAGCATTAGCCCTTGTTACTCGCGAAGGTTTGCGACTTGCATTTTCTTGCATTCCGGATTATAACGTTGATCCTGATTTATTCTCAAGTTTATCAGCGGTTGTAATGCAAAGTGGACAAGATTCGATTGAATCATTAGGTTATAATAACCTTCTTGAAGTGGTTTTAAGAGGCGGAGATGCATTTATTATTTTAAGTTCGGCGGGGAGATTTTTCCTGATGGGAGCAAGTCGTAAAATAGAAGATCTAGGCAAGATCGTGACTGTCTTTAGATACTACGCACAAGAAATCTCTAAACGCTATCCCATGATCTAACCTTCATGTAAGTCTGTCAAAAATTGAGTAATTGATAATCACAAGAGAGAAAATATTAAATTATCCTTTCAAGATCATATTATTTTATTATTAATCAAAAATTAGGTATGAAATAAAATGGCAGAACTAAAAATATTTGTTGATGTTAATGAAAAAAGTGACGATAAAGTAGTTATCTGTCAAGAAAATGCTACTAAATTGGGGCTCATAAATGGTGCTCCTGTTGAAGTAGAAAATCCAGATAACAAGAGGAAATACAATGCAAAAATAGAAATTTCAAGTATGGTCTTGGATTTTGCTGCACAGATTTCTAAGAATGTCATAGATAACCTAGATTTTTCAGGAGTAGAATTAATCATACGTCCAGTTAGCAGTACAGGACTAGTTGCTCCCAAGTTACAAATCCCGAAAATTCCCCCAGGATCGATAAATACTTCATCACCACAATCGCCCTCATTAACTCCTTTACCCTCACCACCAGCTAATATACCAACTACAAGACCATTTCCAGAACCTGTTAGAACTTCAGTACCAAGCAGACCTCCTCAACCAGTAGCTAGACCAACACCGAGATCAGTTCCTCAACCAACATTAACACCGAGATCAGTTCCTCAACCAACATTAACACCGAGGCCAGTTCCTCAACCAAGTTTTCCCCCTCCTCAACCAACACCTATGCGTTCCGTTCCTAGTATGCCCAGCCAAGAAATAGGAACTGCGACCGCAGATTCTTATCCGAATAAAATCGATGTTTACATGTTACAGAGTCAAAAAGGTGGGATTGTTCTAACTCCCGTTGTAGATGATAACCTTGAAGGCGGAAGGGTTCAATTAAGTGGTACTGTCATTCAACAATTAGGACTTGGGAAGGGCTTGCTTATTGCTTGGGAAGATCCTTTAACTAGATCGATGGGATCAGCTAGGATAGATGAAGCAATCATAAACCCAACAGAAATACGGATGAGTAGGGATACAAGGCAAGATACCAATATTCAATCACAGCATATAGTGGTATATTCCACCGAACCGCCTATTCAAAGAGCATCAGAGATCATGCTTGAAGTTCAATCACAACCAAACTTAATGGGATATTGTTTGGTTAATGCACGTACTCAACTCACGCTTTCAATACACCAAGACGATATTTTATCTTTTGAAGATGAACTCACAGGTGCAATGGGAGCAGGTAAAGTCGAAATTTTAGAGGAAGTCCCTAACAACGTTATTGTTATTGATAGCGAAATCCTTGAAGCTTCAGGGATCGGAAGTTTTGAAGTAAAAATCGCTAAAAATCTTCGACCAATTATACCTCTACAAAATATTTCATTAGGTATTTCCCCGATAGCCGGAGAAAATATGTGGGAAATCATTTCTACCGCTCGTCAAAACATAGATTCCCTGAAAGGATGGTTAGCAAATTATATTATATTCAAAGGAATTAAATTAAGATGGAATGCCGTGAATATTGCATGCTCCATTCTTAATACAGTTCCCGACTTGACAGGTGATGTATTAGCTCAGATTACAGCAAATACCACGATTAATTTGACCCCTACGGGATTAGTACCATTTAATGCCATTTTGATTGTAGATATAAGCCGTTCAATGATGGCACGTGATGTACTTGTTACAAACATTGCTCCCGCAATTGAAGGAATCAAAGCAGCAATGGAATCACGGGAAATTCAAGAATTTTTAAAAAATTTTAAACCCGGAATTAATATTCCTCGTAGGATCGCCGCAGCCTTCGCAGCTGTTCTTTTCTTAAGTGAAAAAGTTGGACGTGGATTTGGTGAAAAAGTAAGCGTCATTCGATTCGCAGATGAAGGTCAGATTTTACCTTTTGGTGATGGTTATTACATGGATTCAGCAAGCGGTAAAAAAGGCGTATTGGAAGAGGCTGCTCGAATGATAGTGGACCGTATAGGCAACGCCTATGGCCAAGCGACTAATATGAGTGATGCAATGGTTAAAGCCCATCAAGTTCTCACTGAATTCGATCGTATGTCGCCAGTGGGTCAATCCCAACCCACAATGGTGATCATGTTAACCGATGGCATCCCAACGGATGGAGAAACCTTTTTGCAAACCATTAAATTGTTTGCTGATAATCCCAACGTCGTAATTTACATTGTTGGTCTCGGAAATCCCGATAGAGATTTAATGATCCGTGCAGCTCAATTATGTGGTGGAGAATACTTTGAACCCGAAGATGCGGGCGAATTATTGGTTTGGTACTCAAAACGGGCAAGAGATCTCACCGTAAAAATGAAAGCACATAACTATGAATAATTAAATTATTTTAAATCGTTTTTATTTTATGGAATAATTATTCGAAGTGATTTAATAATGGTTTATACTAATGAAAAACCTCACTATTTAAATTATAATTTATATCTTGAAGAAATATCAATGACCTTATTTCAAGATTGACACTTGATGGGAAAATTTCACATTTTTGAATAGCATTATCACAATTTTAAAAAACTTCTTATTTCTAAAATATTTTTATCGCATAAAATAATACTTTCTGGAACAAGGATTATGGAAGATATGGATGAAAAACCTCGATACCTTAATTATAATTTACCCATTACAGAAAGAATTGATGATCTAATTTTAAGGCTGACACTTGATGAAAAGATTTCTCAGTTTTTGAATAATGCAATGGCGATTGATCGCTTGAACATTCCTAAATACGATTGGTGGAACGAAGCGCTTCATGGTATCGGTTTTGCAGGGACTGCTACTATTTTCCCTCAAGCCATAGGACTCGCTGCTAGCTTTGATTTAGAATTGATGAGTGAAGTAGCTAAAGCAATTTCTGATGAAGGGAGAGCAAAACATCACGAAGCTGTAAGAAATAATCAAAGAAAAATCTACCAAGGTTTAACTTTTTGGTCACCTAATGTAAACATTTTCAGAGATCCACGTTGGGGGAGGGGTCAGGAAACATACGGAGAGGATCCTCACCTTACTTCTCAAATGGGTGTGACTTTTATCAAGGGCTTACAAGGAGATCATCCAAAATATCTAAAATTAGTAGCTACTCCCAAACATTTCGTTGCTTATAGCGGATTAGAGCACGAGAGACACTTTTTTGATGCAAAAGTAGGCAAAAAAGATCTATTCGAAACATATCTCCCTGCGTTCGAAGCATGTATAAAGGAGGGAAAAGCAGAAGGCATAATGGGTGCATATAATCGCGTAAACGGTGAACCATGTTGTGCGAGTAAATACTTGCTTCAAGATATATTGCGGGAGAAATGGAAGTTTAAAGGACATGTTGTTTCTGATTGTGGGGCTATTAAGGACATCTACCAAGATCATAAAGTTGTTAAAACAGGAGCAGAGGCTGCTGCTATGGCAATAAATGCAGGTTGTGATTTAATTTGTAGTTTAGGAATTGCTTTAAAAAAAAATAGGAAAATTAGATGGGATTGGATAAATAATGCCGTTCAAGAAGGACTTTTGACTGAAGATGTGATTGATAAAGCCTTGAAAAGATTATTCCGTGCAAAATTTTTACTTGGCATGTTTGATCCTCCCGAAATGGTTCCGTATACTACTATTCCTTATGAAGTAAATGATAGCGAAACGCACAGGCAATTAGCATTACAAGCTGCACGAAAATCAATGGTACTTCTTAAAAACGAGGAAAATGTCCTTCCATTAAAGAAAGATATTAAAAAAATGGCCGTGATAGGTCCAACAGCAGAGAACAAAGATGTGCTACTGGGTAATTATTTTGGGACACCATCGAGATATACTACAATCTTACAAGGAATAAAAGAAAAAGTTACCGGAAAAACTGAGATATATTATGCTGAGGGGTGTCCCTTAAAAGAAAAATCAGAAGATGGTTTTGGTGAAGCAATTAAAATAGCAAAAGAAGCAGACGTCATTATCATGGTATTAGGAATAAGTCCTCGTTTAGAAGGGGAAGAAGGACAAGCTATTGAATCCGATTTATTTGGAGATAGAATAGATATTGGTCTTCCAGGTAGTCAAAATTCCTTATTAAAAGTGATTCATAATCTAGGAAAACCGATGGTACTAATATTAACCGGTGGGAGTGCGCTATCGTTTGTACAAGCTAAAGAAATGATCCCAGCAATCCTTTTTGCGTGGTATCCTGGAGAAGAAGGTGGAAAGGCAGTTGCTGATGTAATTTTTGGGGATTACAATCCTGCTGGTCGATTACCGATAACTTTTTATAAAAATGTAGATCAACTTCCTGAAAGTAGAAATTATAATATGAAAGGAAGAACATATCGCTATTTTGAGGGAGATCCATTATATCCCTTCGGTTTTGGATTAAGTTATACGAATTTTCATTATGAGAATTTGGACATCTCTACTGATAAAGTAAGAATTGGGGAAGATATTCTTATCAGTGTTGAATTAGAAAATACGGGCGGCAATTTTGGCGAAGAGGTAGTTCAATTATATCTTTCTCACACGTCTTCCAAATATAATGTTCCGATTCGTGAATTAAAAGGATTTAGGAGAATAAAACTTATTAAAAATGAGAGAAAGGTCGTGAAATTTACATTACACCCGCATGATTATTCCACGGTTGATATGGAAGGAAACAGGATTGTTGATCCGGGAGAAATTATTATTACGATTGGCGGATCTCAACCGGAATTTAAGGAAAACAACGAAAATTTTGTTAGGGGGACCCTTAATCTTATTGGGAAATCTTTAAAGCTCGATTAATTTTTTTATCAAATTTTTTATGAGTAAACTCTTCTTAAATATCTCTTTATATAAAATTTTTATAGTTGGAATTTAATAATAAATATAAAAGTAAAAAAACTGAATAAACTTCTTGATTACCATGAGAATAAAGAAAATAATAAGTATCGATGAGCGAGGGCGCATTGTGATACCTAAAGAAGCACGGAACGCTCTTGGGATTACTACGAATTCACAATTAATGATGATCAGCGATTCAGAAGCAAAGGAAATTCGAATTACTCCAATAGGGCTCTCCGGAGATAAGATCCCAATAAAACTACGGGTCACCATGGCAGATATACCGGGAGCACTTGCTCGACTTGCAACATTATTTGGAAATCTGGGATTGAGCATGATGTATAGTGAAGCAGTAATAATTGAAAAAGATAAAACAGCAGTCTGGACAGTAATTTCGGAAAGGCCTGATAATCTGGATGATTTAAAAGAAGAACTCATGAATCAAGGTGGGGCAATAAAAGTAGAGATACTTCCCTTAGAATAAATATTAAAAATTTAGGTACATCTTAATGGCTAAAAAGAAGAAGAAAGATATAAGAAATGATATTGTTTCATCATATTCTCTTGATAATGCTCTAAAATCATCTGAAAAAACGGGAGCAGACCTTCAAGGATTATTAAAAGGAGTATCAGAAGATAAAGGATTTATAACTCCTAAAATAGAGGAACAGAGAGTCGCCCCTCAATTATCGCACGAATCGAAGAAAAAAATAGCTGAAGCATATATACAGGAGGATGTTCCATTAGTTCAGAGGGAAAATGTAGAAAAAAGTACTGAAGTAAACATAATAAAAACTGCACCTTCTCTAAAAGCAGAAGAGTTGAAACCTCATATTCCAGCAACTGTAATAAAACCTTCTTTTTCTAAAAAAGATAGTATATATATAAGCTTGGCTGACTTTTTCCAAGAAATGTACAATGGATATAATGTACGTTATGATAGGTGGGAAAATTCAATATCTTCAATATTGACTATTTTACGAAAAATGAGGAAAATCACTAAGAAAAATACAGAGGATCTCGTAGAATCTATTACAAACATGCATCATAAGATACAGATTAACTTAGAAAATTTTAAAATAAAAAGAGATGAAGTTGAAAAAGTCGCTGGTGTTGATGTAGAATCAATGTCAGGTGAATTCAAAAAGGTTTTGGGATTATTAGAACTGCAAGTTAAAGAGTATCAACTAAAGAAGTTAACAGATGAATACATTCATTTTCAGCATCTTCTCTCTTGAATTCCTAATTGAATTTTGGAAAAAAAATCAATACAATAAATTATGCCATCATCAAGTAAATCGCAAGATCGTCCTTTAATCTTAGATATTGGAAGTAATACTTTTCGAATGGGATGGGCAGGTGATGATTTTCCTGATATCATTGCTCCAAGCGTTTATGTAGATCTTTCTGATTTTATATTTACATCTGATGTATTAGAGGGATTAGAAGAGATTTATCTTCAGAATTCTGAACAAGAATATTTTGTTGGTCATGCTGCTCTAAAATATCAATATATATTAAGGCTTCACGAGTTTAAAAAAGAGAATAATTATAACTTATTATTGAAATTCTTTTATTATTATTATCAACAACTTGGAATAGAAGAACGATTCCTATTCAAACAACCTTTGATCATTTTAACTTCATTTAACATGTCAGATCTGGAAAAGGAAAAGTATAAGGAAATATTTCTTGAATCATTAGGATTTCCGGCACTTTTATTTTTATCAGATGACCAAGCAATATTATCAACAATGCAAAAAACAAGTGGCGTAATTATAAATATTGGTGAAAGTACTACATTAATTTCAACCATATTCCATGGTTTCACTAATATCATGGCTAAGGATGTCTTCCCTATTTCAAGCAAAGATTTGACAAATTACATGTTAAATTTGCTCATATCCAAAAAAATTTTTGAAGAAAATCTCTATATTGATGAAAAAATTGCAAATGAAGTAAAAGAGAGATATTCTCTTTGTGCTCTCTATCCCGAGGAGGAGATCAAGAAAGTCAAGGAAGGATTGACGAAATATGATAGAATGATTACTTTACCGAATAACTTGAAAGTTAAAATAAATATTGAGCGAATTCAAGTTTCGGAACCATTATTTGATCCAAAAAAGATCCACATAGATTATATAAGCTTAGCTGAAGCCGTTTCAAAAGTGATAAAAGCTTGGGATAGAGAGAATTGGGAAGAATTAATACCAAACATCATCTTAGCAGGAGGGGGGAGTTTGATTCCAGGATTAGCTGAGAGACTTAAGATAGAATTGATGAGTTTCTTCTCTGAGAAAATAAAGAATAAAATAAATGTTATCGCTCCTTCTGGTCGTGAAAATATGGGATGGATTGGTGCTTCAATATTATATTCTAAAGACCAATTACACAAGGGATGGATTGAAAGTCCAAGAAAGGAACAAAAGCTAGTTACTGAAGAAAAGGAGGAGTAAAATGAAATGACGGTAAGGCTTGATGTGAAAAAACAGTTTTTAAATAAATTTCAAGATTCTGTAATTCAGGCTAGAAAACTACTTCAAGTAGGAAACCATCATTGGGCAGATCGCTTATTAACAGAATTATATTTTGAAATAGAAAGAAGTGAATGGTTAGATATCCAGAAAAAGCACCAATTAATAATGATCATTACAAATTCATGGTGGATGTACATAAATTCACTGATGCAATTAAAAACTGAAGAATCTAAAGTTGATATAACCAAATATATTGATGGTTATAAGCGATTTTTCTCTTTTTTATCAAAATTAGATAACTTTTATCTTTTCAATAATTTTACAACTAAGTTATTGAAATCTTTCATTGGAATGGAAGAAATCTCTCTTTCTGGCATCACTAAATTCATAAATTCTTTTTGTGTAAAAGTGAGTGAACGAAAAGAAGATTTAAAATTAGTTGAATTACAAATCCTTCTAATGTATATAAGGAAATCCGTGATCCCTCAAGAATTTTATCATTTTAGTATGGAAATTATCGGGAGAACTGTTTTTAAACTAGAACCAAGTAAGAGATCCTTATTTTTATATATTCTATTAGAAAATATTAACTTAAATTATCAGTTAATGGAAAATTCTGAAGAATTTGTAAGACAGATTAATAAAATTTTGCAAAATAGGCTCCCAAGTTATCTTAAAAATGAATTTAGTAACCTTAATCGGATCTCTGTCAATGAAAGAAATTTAACAACAATTTTAGGAGATCTTGAAGAATTAATATATTATCTTAATGATATTGGAGAAGCTTCTTGGATTACAGTTATAATTAAGAATGTGTTTGAAAAACTAAATAGATTCAAATCATTTGGAGATGCGATTACGTACATCAGAAAATTCATTGATTTTTCGTTAGAAAGAAATCAATTTGATATTGCATTTGAAATATATGACTATCTCGAAGAGCTCTTTATGGTTCAGACTGATTTGGGATATGACAATATTTTAATTGAGTTGTGGGTTGAAGCTTCAAAAAAATTTGTAGATATGAAAGAAAAAAGATATTTATTGCAATCTTTAGAAAAGTTGAATACTCACTTAAAGGTTCCGCAAACTAATGCTCAAATTTATCATTATTTCTATACATGTAATTTCTTATGGCAATTTAAATCAATCTTTTTTTCTTTAGAACAAAGAGATTTTTGGAGGATGATGTTTTATAGAGTTTTATTTGAGGAACAAGATTTTGAATTAGTTAGTAAGATAATTCCTTATTTAGATAAGGATTTGCAGGAGATTATCTCGTTTCCAAAACAACTTTATAATGATGTTAACTCGTTTATTAGTGATATTTACACATTTGACGATGAACGATTTGCACCAATAATGCTTGAAGAAAATTTTGAAATTAAACAAATGATACTGAGAATTGATGCTAATGGATCAATATCATATCGGATGATATCATTACAAGACCAGGTAAATGAAGGAAGAATTTTCAATGAATATTGGAATGACACACAAATTATCGAGATATTCAACGATATATTCTCTAATAACCCTGAGAAAACGTTTAATTTTACTTTGATGGATATTGGTAAATTATTATATAATTTCCTCCCTAGAACAATAAGAAACTTCTTTAAACAGTTTCGGGTAAAGACTTTAAAGGTCGTTCCAGAGATATATTTTATACTTGAGAACATGACAATTCCGTTCCAGTTAATTTATGATAATAACTTTTTCTTGCTTAAATATTCTATAGGTTACATTATTGGGGAACCTCCTTTAGGAGGAGTATCTTTTGATTATCATACCGATACTTCTATTGAAGATATACCTCAAAAGGATATTTCAGTTCTAATTATAGATTGCACTAATTCTGTTAATCCTTTAAAATGGAATGAATCAATAAAGAACAAAGAATTAATTTTTCCTTTTCCAACTGGAGCAGAGGAACTCAAGTATATCACTAATTTTTTCAATAATAGGGATGAAGTCAAAGAAATTATAGTTTTATCTGGAGAGTATTCTACCAGAAGTCATATTTTGTCCCAATTAGCTAGTAGAAAGCATAATATCATACATTTTGTTGGTAACATCTTTTATTCTAATTGGAATCCATATAAGAGCTTTTTTCTAGCTAACAATAATGAAATTGTCACTTTCTATGAAATCAACTCTACTTTGAAATCCCAGAATGGAAATGTCTACCCATTCCTATTTTTTAATTGTCAACTATTTGATGTTAAGGGAAAAAGGATAAGAAATGCACTAAAAAGGTTTGGAGATATAATGAAGGAATTTGATCATAATTATATTACAGGGATTATTGCTCGAAGCATTCCTATCTTTGATGAAGAAACCCAAGAAATCTCATCCAATTTTTATATAAATTTATTAAAACATTCAAGCCAAGGATTTGCTCTGCTTAAAGCCCGGCAAGAATGCATGTCGAAGAAAATGACATTTCTTATTGAACAGGAATTACAAGATTTAAAAGAAGATGAAGCTACGATTAAAGTTGATTTACAAAATTCACGAGCAATCTCCAGCTTTATTCTATATGGAAAACCTTGGAAAAAATTAAATTAATATAGTCTAAGTTAAATAGTATATCTATTAGATAAATTATAATTAATGTCTAGGTATTATGTCAGATAGAATATTAGAACTTCGAACGGAGAATCAAAGATTGAAGCAACAAGTACAAAGTTTAGAAAACAAGGTATTATCTCTTGTTGGGATGGTTAGATTCGAATCTTCAGGAGGTGCAGAAAAGAAGAATGTTTTGAATGAACACCTCCTCGAGTTAATTAGTAACACAAAAACTCAACTTAATATTGTTTCCACTAAAATTGATAAGTTTTATGCTACTGAATTAAAACGATTAACACAGAGAGGTGTAGCTGTTTTGTTAATAATGAATGATAGAGGTAATATTCCGCAAGCGCATCAACAAGTGTATGATGATTTAAAACTCACACCAGGTATAAAAATTATTAATAATCCTAACGTTCGATATTTATTAGTATTTAACTCTGAGGAAGCTATCTATTCTGGAGGGTCCTTAGATAAGGATGACTTAGAAAAATCTATCCTCATTGTCTCAATTATTAAAGAAGCTTCAAAGTTGCGAAAAATTGCTGAAATCTTTAGTTTAATGCTTCCATCTTTTATGCGGAAATAAGTTAGTGAATTTTTATTAAATTATACTTTATTTATAATTTCAGATTAAAATTAATTGAGCCTCTTGAATTATTTACTTGAATAGTGATGTCCACAGAAGAGAAAAAGTATAATGCTCATAGGATTATAACTCAATTTGGGTTAAAATCACTTTTATTTAACGATGCAATGAAGGTTCTCACAGATCTTGCAATCAAATCAGATAAATTGTTTAAAAAACATTATGATTCTTGGTATTCTCATTTTAAAAACATATATGGAGTAAAAATTACACGGGATCTTTTTTTAAAGCATACCTACTACTCAATTGTGCTTAAGACCTTACTATTGGGTAAACTAGGAAATCATAATGATGTGGAAGGAGAATTCACGTTCTTCAAGAAATTTTTTAGTTATGAAGAAGTATTATTTAGCTGGGTCGATCCTGACTATTATTTCAAAATATTACACTATAATTCACATCAAAATGTATCTTTTTCTCATGAAGACCTTTTTCATGAATTATATCAACAAATATTCATTTCAGAAACTCGTCATAAAATTGGAGAATTTTACACTTCCCCAACTCTAGTTAATGAAATGGTAGATGATTCTTATACGCTAGGCATGAAAGTTTTAGATCCATCTTGCGGATCTGGTACATTTCTCATAGAAATTTTACTTAAAATACTCAGAGCTCCCCTTGATGAAGATAAGAAAAAAGAATATTTAACATATATTTTTGGCTTTGATGTTAATCCATTAGCCATTTTAACTACAAAAGCTAACATATTAATGCTGCTACTTGATTTTATTGATATTGAAAACTTAAATGATACGAATTTAAATATTTTCTTAATGGATTCTTTATTCCCAGAACAGATGAAATTAAATCTAAATTTTGATATTAAACAAATTTATCACTCATTTGATTTGATAATTGGGAATCCTCCTTGGTTAACATATAAAGATTTACTTGATAAATCCTATCAAAATAAAATTAGAGAATTAGCGGAAAAAATCTTAATCAAACCTCCAAGTCAATATATTACTCATATAGAATTAGCCAGCGTATTTTTCTATTCTGTCCCTTTGAAATATTTAAAAATAAGTGGAAAAATATTTTTCGTCATTACCAAAAGTGTGCTAAATGGGGATCATTGCTATAGATTTAGGTCATTTAGAATATTTGATCAAATAGAAATTTGGGATTTCCCCGAGAGTTATTTCTTTAATGTAAATCATATCTGTTTGAAAGCCACCTATATTGGAAAAGACAATATTATTCCAATACAAGCTAAATTTCCTATACCAGTGAAAATATATGATAAGGATATAAAATTTAAAAAAAAAGTAATGTATAATAGTATAAAGTTAGAAGATGATGGGGCAAGAATTATATTGTCTGAAGAAAATTTATCAAATTTTAAGGAATTATCTGAAAGCATCTACAAAAATTTTTTTTACCAAGGAGCTACCCTAGTTCCAAGATCTTTACTCTTTTTCAAGATCGATGATAAATTGGAAAAAGTTTATCTAATCTCACCAGATCTTGATGTAATTTCTCGTTCAAAAGCTCAATGGAAATTTAATTTTAATCAAACAGAAATTGAAAAAGCATTTCGTTATAAAACTTTTCTAAATATGGATTTAATTCCTTTTTGTATAAAGGGTTTCAGAAATGTTTTTTTACCAATAGATAAAGACTTTCAATTTGACGAGGTTTACCTTAAAAAATATCCGAAATCACTCAAGTTTTACAAGGAAATGAATGATTACTATATGAAAAATAAAAAATCAACCAGTGATATTAATACACTCTTTTCAAACGTTAATTATTGGAACAAATTAACAAAACAAGTCAATAATAAAGCAAACATTGTTGTTTATAATGCAAGTGGCTCTAACTTGAAATCTGCAGTCATTATAAACAGGAAGAAGAAGCTTATTATCGGTTCGGAGAACTATTATTACTCTACAGATTCTCTGTATGAAGCATATTTCCTCTCTGCGATTTTCAATTCGCCAATCTTATCTAAAACTATAAAACTTATAAAGTCAAGTCGACACATACATAAAAGACCGTTTTCTTACCCAATACCAAAATATGACGATGATAATCCACTCCATCGAGCTTTAGCAACTAAAGGTAAAAAATATCATACTGTAGTTAGAGATCTGGTTTTGAATAATCCAAAAATCAACGCGAATAAAACCAGAACATTTATTCATCATAAGTTAACAAAATTGAACGAACTAGTAAATCAAATTATTTTCAAATAATCGATCAACATCCCTCATCGGTTATATCAAGATTTTAATAGGATAATTTTTTCTTAAGATATATGAATTTAAACCATTTTAGTAATCTTTAACTATTTTAAAATATTTATATTAATTGAGTAGCAGAGAAAAGAGAAACTTTAGTGATTAACAAAATTGAATTTTAAAGATTTAGGTATAAGCGAACGATTCATTAACGCTTTAAATGATATAAACATAACGACGCCGACTCCCGTCCAAAAAAAAGCAATACCCCTCCTTTTAGAAGGGCAACATGTTATGGCTCAAGCCCGGACTGGAAGCGGAAAAACCTTGGCATACGTTCTTCCTATTTTAGAACGCATGGAACCTGCATTAAACGAAGCTTTAGTTTTAGTGCCAACCAGGGAACTTGCTGTACAAGTCCATCAAGTAATTTCGGATTTGAAACATCCCAAAATAAAATCCATGACCATATATGGGGGCGTATCAATTAACAATCAAATTGCTAAATTGCAACGTGGTGTCAATTTTATCGTAGGAACACCCGGAAGAATTATTGACCTTTATAAAAGAAGAATCTTGAATTTAAGCAAGATAAAGTTTATTTGTCTTGATGAAGCTGACCGTTTATGGGACTTTGGATTTGCCCCTGATGTGAAATATATAATAAACCAAATAAAATCAAAGTATCAGTTTATGTTATTTTCAGCAACACTTCATTCAGAAATTAGAAATTTGGTTAAAGATTATTCCGGAAATCAGTTTACATTTCTTAATTTAAGCAAAGATGATCTTACAGTTCACAATACAAAACAGGTTTACTATTTAGTGGATAATTTCAAGGATAAATTTAAGACATTTACAAAGATATTAAGGAAAGAAAAGCCCGAACATGCACTGGTATTTGTAAACACCAAGAAAACAGTAAACTGGTTAAGTGATAAATTAAGAACTCAAAAAAATTCGAAATTCAAAGTTGCAGCAATCTCAGGCGATTTTTCTCAGTTTCAAAGAGAAAACATACTTAATAAGTTCAAGAATCATGAGATTAATCTTCTAGTTGCCACAGATGTGGCAGCACGTGGATTAGATATTGATAATATTTCTCATGTTATTAATTATGATGTTCCAAAATTTCCAGAAAACTATGTCCACCGCATTGGGAGAACATCTCGCATGAATAAGAAGGGAGTAGCAATTACACTTTGCATGAAAGATGAGTATGAATATTTATGTCATATTGAAGGAATAATTGACAAAGAAATAACTCAGAGATTCTTAACTGAAGAAGTAGAAAATGTTCATTACTATAATCCATTTTACTAACTTTAATGCAATAATTTTATTCTATTTTTTTTACACTTATCAAAATTTAAGAGTCCATTCATAGTTCTTTTTTCCATACTTTATTAGAACTAATATCCTTAAAATACTCAAACTCAAATAGGTGAATGGCATGTATCATGAAGAATCAATCTTGAAAGCTGATGAACTAGATAAAGGTAAGGATCCAGAGAATCCATACATTTTGGATAAAGATGTTCAAAATTTTTTAGAAATTGCTGATTATTTATCGAAAGTATTATCAGCAAGTGATTTAATCTCTGAAATACTTGAATTCCTCGATTCTGAATAGTAATATCTTATTATTTTTTTATTTAAAAATAATTTTTGGGGATGACAAATCTCCCGTCCTTTTGGTGATCTAAAGATTTTTTAAAGATGCCCCACAAATTGCACAAAATCGGGAAGGCATTTCTATTCGAGAACCACAAAATGGACAAAAGTTAGGTTGATCACTTTTAGAGTCAATATTTTCATTAACTTGAGCTTCTATTTGATAAGGCATAATGATACTGGTTCGAGGAGATTTCTTTCTTCTTAATAAAAAGAAAGTAATACTTAACAATGCAACTATTCCGATCCCTAAGCTGGTTAAGAATATGGGAATTAAGTTAGGATTTTCTGGTTGTGTGGGAGGACTTTGGATATTAGTTATAAAATATCTTAATTCTGATTGTATCACCATTCCTTCAGTGGTAATTCCATTAAAAATAACAGAGTGAATACCATTTTCAGGAATTGGAATGACCTTATTTCCTGCAATTGTAATATCAGGGTTTCCATCTAAAGAATAACCGATCCATTCAAAATTATCACTTTGATTAAAACTTAGCAACAAACCTTCATTTAGATTATCTCCAAGAGCATAACTTTGGTCCCATGATAACCCAACCGCATCAAAATATATGATGCCAGAACTTCCAGAATAGCCAGATCTTATCTGGATGAATGAAATATCTGGAACTGGTAAGTGAAATGAACCTCCCTCTACTTCTTTTATACCATTTACATAAATATCTGTCGTATCAGTATCACAATCAAAGTCTATACGTATATGAAACCATTCTTGATCTGAATATTTTCCAGCGGCAAATTCGACATAGGTATTAGGAGCAGGACTATAACGGAAAATCCCGTTGTTATCAGTATCAATCGTTATAATAAAACCAGTAGTAGTATCATCATTGCCTTGAATTACAAGAGCACAGTCACCACTCTCTTTGTAAACCCAGCATTCAATAGTACCCTTCACCTTAGGTGATTTAAAATTATATTGAGCCGTGGCATCTGCTCCTCCGCCTGTTGCCGTATCAGCATCAGCAATTAAAACGACCTTTTTATGATTATCTTTTTGATCTTGAACTGAAATTGAACAAGACCCCGAGGGTGCTACTTCCGTCCATTCATCTGGTATGGTCCCAACTTCATCGTTTTCAAATCCATAGGTCGCTGGGTAGTATCCACTCATTGGCTCGGTGTAGGTTTTACTTTCAGGTGTGATGATATTTATATAAGATGTAGTATCCACTGAAAAATGCTGAACAGCGGATTCATACATGGTACCCCTGCTATCATTTCCAAACACTTGAATAAAATGAAGACCGTTATTAGGCATTGGAATGGTTTTATTTCCTAAAATTGTCCTGTTAGCTTGCCCATCAAGAGAATATCCAGTCCAATTGAAATTTGTATTTGTGTCATAACTAAGCAACAATCCTTCATTGAGGTTATCTCCGATATTATAATTTGGATCCCATGAATAGCCAACGGCATCCCACCAAATTGTAAATCCCGATCCAGCAACACTAGTATGGACTTGAAATGTACCTACATCATCATTTTCTTCATAAGTAAAAGGGCCATATCGAATCGTGTTTATATAGATGAAATAAGTATATTGACTTGTTAATCCAGAGTATTCACTGGAATATGAACCTCTAAAATCAAAGCGAACATGATACCACGTGTTTATTTGAGGATTTGGTGCTCCAGGTATGGGATAGCTACCTGAACTATTTGTAAATAGAAACTGATTTGAATCAATGTTTAAGGTTGGTCCAAGAGTTACGGACCCACTTAATCGATAATAATTCCCAGCGGTTGCCGAAGTAAACCGACACCAGAATTCTATCGTACCATTTGTCTGAAGATCATAGTATTCAAGAAGATCTGCTGCACTTGAGCCTGAATTATCTATCACTTCGTACACTTTTTTGTGGCCATCGATTTCTGAAACAACATTACCTTTTTGTAAAGATACATCATCCCAATCCGGATCATCTTGGCCATTAATAACATTTTCAAACCCATAAGTAGCGGGGTAATAACCCCCCACTGGTCCAGTATAGGTTTTATTTTCAGGAGTGATTACAT
>Ga0307445_10000558_pt1 | contig 20311 bp, 13 predicted proteins | sample SalMarSW160330MG_FD_202147 | JGI IMG/M metagenome (GOLD analysis project Ga0307445, IMG submission 202147) | Salt marsh sediment microbial communities from the Plum Island Ecosystem LTER, Massachusetts, United States - SW1603-30 | ecosystem: Environmental > Aquatic > Marine > Intertidal zone >... | reverse complement strand
ACTCAGATGGCTCTACAACAGGATAATGGAACAAACTGAACCGGGCTTCAGATGGGATTATGCTGTTACCAGCGAAAATGACCGTATATTCCCTTCAGAGAATGTTAAGAGTTACTGGAAAAAAGAAAAGTATACAAGGCATATAATTGTTCCAATGCCACATTATCTGTTTTTCAAATGGCATTCCTTTGCTGATTTTGTAAGTTTTGTTGAAAAGTTCGGGAAGAAAAGGTGTCCTGGAGATATTGTTATTCAAGCAGATGCCATCAAAGATTTTTGATTAGTACATTGTAGTCAGATTTTGTTGTGAGCTTGTCAAATTTTTCAAGAATCGTAATTACCTTTTCATAATCTTTATTTCTTAATGCTAACTGTTGTTTAATGCCTTTTTTATCAAGCCTTGAAAGCACGAAATTCACAGTCATCTTATTAATATCTAGTGCCGGCTGGTACAACCTCTGTTTTTGTTCATTTTCATGAATAATCGACACAAGATCAGCATCGCTTAGATCCTGGAGAATATCGCGGGCCAGGCGAACAGGTATCTGGAGCATTTTACCTATTTTTTCGGCACTGACAGGTTTTTCACCGACAGCGAAATTTCTGATGATCATATGCATGATCAGAATTACAAGCGCCCGTTTCTGGAAATAGCTTACATTCAGTGCCTCAGATTCAAATTCATAGCGAGAGATATTCTGATTGGCAAAGGAGAGTTCAGCTCCAATAAGAACAAGTGTCCATGTTGTTTGCAGGAAGATGATAAACAGAGGTATAGCAGCAAGACCGCCATAGATGGCACTTAGTTTTGTTATTCCGAATTGAAGATCAAGATAAAGCCACTGCAGACCTTTTAACAACAAACCGGTGATGATCCCTGAAACGAGAGCCGGCCAAAACTTGACCTTTGCATTTGGCATTACAATAAATAATAATGTCAGGATAAGCCATGTAAGAAAGAAAGGAGCAAATTTGATAAGAAAACTGATCACCGGCTTAAAAAATGACAGTATCGGCGCCTTCGAAATATAATCAGTTAATTCGGTGCTGATAAACACAGTGATACTGCTTGAAAGAATGAGTATCACAGGTGCAAAAACCATTATTGTCAGATAATCCGTGAATTTTCTGTGCCATTGTCTGGAAGAGGTTATCTGCCATATGTGGTTAAATGAACTTTCTATCTGCTCAAGTAACGAGACCACCGACCAGAACAGGATAATCATTCCAACTCCGGCGATATAGCCCCCTCTTGTTTCCTGTATGGTAAGTCTCGCTCTTGTAAGCAGGGGAGTAAGGATTTCACTGTATGACTGAAAATCTTTTGAATTGGTAATAAGAGAATCCAGGCTCTGATCAAGCCCGAAACCCTTAGCAATGGCAAATGCGATAGCAATAACAGGAATAATTGATAAAAGAGTATAAAATGTAAGGGCTGAAGCCCGTAATTGAACCTTGTCTTTCATTGAACCGCGGCCAGCTATAAAAAGGATCCGCAGCTGTTTGATTAAAAACGTCTTATTCTTTGATAATTCTGAGAGCGGAGTGTGCCATATTGCATCATTCAGCCTTTTTGCCTGGTTCAACGCCCATGATACTGGATTAGCCATGGTCTAAGTATACTTTTTTATTTTGTCAGATAGTTACCGGTTAGTTGCTGTTTCAAATATACAAAATACGAAAGGGTGTATAATAAAAAATATTAATATTTTCACTCTGTCTGATCTTTAATTGGATCCATTGATCTCTGATCCTTCCAGTATAAGGCCTCTTATGAGAAATAAGACAAATACGAATCCCGGGATTCAATAGTATTATGATCCGTATTCGCACTGCCTATTTATTTACAGATCAAGAGATTCAGGAATGACAATAGGAAGTATTCTTCTTCTTCTCCTGTGAATTTCACGATATGCGCAGAAAATACACACTTTATAAAAATGGAACAGCCACATTGGAGGATTTGCAGAATCGATCCGTATTTCCATTCTTTCTCTGAAGCGTATAAGGATCGCTACAAGTATCAGCCTGACCCTGATTAGACGCAGCTTATCATATATACGGAGCATTCTCACGGATGAAATAAAGGTTTTCTTATCAGTAACCCGGTCATATAACCGGCTGAGGTTTTCGAGGCTCTGTTTTGTCTTATGGAGATATTCCCCGTTTGACTCCAATCCCTCATGAATAAGACCATTATCAATATGCAAAATATTTATTCCTGCCTTATTAAGCTGGTAACTGAAAAGAGTATCCTCATGGCCATATTGTTTGAGCTCTTCATTAAAGCGTAATTTTGAAAAGATTGTCCGGTCAATCAGAAAATTAAATGAAGAAAAAGAGGCGTGGGGGTGTTTGTTCCTTAGAGAAGCTTTTCGTTGTTCTCTTTTAATTCCGTATTTCCATCTCAATATTTTATCAGGATCTCCGGGGGGACTTCCATGATACAGGATACCACCTGAGATAACCCGTGCAGATGACATCATATCTATCCAGTTTTTCAGGTAAGCTTCTGCAGTAGAGGGAAGCATGGTATCAGCATCAATAAACAGCAGAAAATCACCTTTAGCTTCTAGTGCCAGCCTGTTTCTTATTGAAGATCTTCCTATATTCTTCTTTGAACGGATAATCCTTACACCATTACCTTCAAGCGATTTGTATTTTGAATGAAATTCAGTGGAAGAACCATCATCACCAATAATTATTTCAAGAAATTCGGGAAACTTGCCAATACAGCCTTTCATACTGTGAGCCAAAGCCACAATATCATAATCGCAAACAGGAATAAGCAGGGAAATAGTCATTTTTACCCGGGAAATTAACCTTTCAAAAATACAATATATTTCTTTATGTTGAAAAATTATGAATTTGGCAGAAAAATTGTAATGACTATTTTTGTCATCATCTTTTACAGCTTTATATTCTTATGAGAAAGAGTATATTTATTTTCATCCTGTTTCTTCTGCCGGAATCAGGTCTCTGTCAGTTAAAAAATAATTACGAAATATCACTGACGGTATCAGGTCTCAGGGACTCCTCAGTTTATCTTGCTTATCATTTTGGTGACAAGCAGTACATTAAGGACACTGTTAAGCTCGACAGTAAAGGTCACGGAGTATTTTCAGGGCAGGAAAACCTTCCGCAGGGAATTTACATGGTTGTCCTGCCCGGCAGGAACTACTTCGAATTTCTTGCTTCAGACGACCAGAATTTTTCCATTACATGTGACTATGACGATTATTTCAACACACTCAGGTTCACCGGATCGGATGAAAATTCAGCCTTCATAGAATACCAGAAAAAGTGGTCATCGCTTCAACGGCAGGCTCAGGCATTATCCGGAAGGATACAAAATAATAAACAAAACAGTGATTCGCTTAAGATCATTTCGGAAAAGCAGAAGCAACTGGAAGAATTAATGAAATCATATCTGAGAATCACTGCAGAAAAGAATAAGGGAAATTTGCTCTCAGTATTTGTAATATCAATGTTACCCGTCGAGATACCCGAATTTACTGTACCGAAAGGCACTCATAATCCTGATTCTGTGAGGTGGGTATTGAGGTATAACTACAATAAGGATCATTTTTTTGATAACCTGGACCTTACGGATGAAAGGCTGCTGAGAACACCTTTGTTATATGCCAGGCTTGATGCATTTTTCCGGAACGTTGTGATCCAGTATCCTGACTCAATTAATAAAGCCATTGACAGGGTAATAGCAAAATGTCAGGACAATTCTAAAGTTTTCCAGTTTGTAGCCGTTTATCTCTTCAACCATTTCCGTGAGAGTGAAATAATGGGTCATGATGCAGTTATTGTTAAGCTGGCTGATGATATTTATCTCTCAGGAAAAGCTGACTGGATAACCCACGAGTTCAGAGATGACCTGGCCAAACAGGTGGAACTTATTAGGAATAACCTGATTGGAATGAAGGCCAGGAACCTTGTAATGGATTCATATAAGGGGGTATTTGTTTCCCTTTATGATATTGAAAAAGACTTTACCATTCTCTATTTCTGGGAACCAAACTGCGGATTCTGTAAGGAAGTAACACCCAAGCTCAAGACATTTTATGAGAAAGCAAAAGATGAAGGCATTGAAGTATTTGCCGTATGTACTATAGATGACAAACCGCTGTGGTTAAAATATATTGAAGAACACGGATTAACATGGATCAATGGCTGGGATCCTGAAAGGCTCACTCATTTTGATTTTTATTATAATGTCCAGGCCACACCTTTGATTTACATCCTGGACAGGGATAAGACTATAATAGCAAAGAAGATTTCAGTGGAAGACATTCCCTCCTTTATTGACAATTACCGGAAATATAACATGTAATCATCTTTGAAGATGCCGCACAAGGTCGTATACTGAGTCAAAATGCTCAGTTGTTTCTTTTGTAACCATCACCCATTTCTTGTTATCCCGGTTCGGCGTTTTTAAAGTAATGTCGGTTCCTATATCAGAAACATGGTATCCTGCCCTTAAAACAGCTCTTTCTGTCCATTTCCGGATCATACCTTCTCCTGAGATACAAATATTTCCTCGGGGTTCTTTTCTGAAAGTAAAACTGCCGTCTGCTGAATTGAATCCAACTATGGCAGATTCAAAAAGATGATCAAATGAACCGCCAAGCATCAGGTCCTCCGGGGCACCTTCCAGCAGCCCCGAATCCAGCATCAGCCATATCTTATCGGCCTGATTTACAGCAATATTAAAATCATGAGTGGAAAAGATTATGGTTTTTCCTTCCCTGGTGAGTTCAAGCATCAGGTTGAGGACCTCAAACTTGCTTGAAATATCAAGAAATGCCGTTGGTTCGTCCATTATCATAATATCAGTATCCTGGGCAAGCACGCGTGCAATCATTGCTTTCTGCCGCTCTCCGTCGGAGAGTTCCGAAATATTCCTCTTCCGGAAAGTAGTGAGTCCTGTTTTGTCCAATGAATTCTCTATTGCCATCTGACTTGCCCTGTCTATTTTCCCCAGCCAGTTGGTATGCGGAAATCGGCCAAGTGCAACAAGGTCAAAAACCGTCATATTACCTGCTCTGACGATTTCAGTTGAAATATATCCTATTTTGCGGGCCAGATCCATCCGGTTATATTCGGAAATGTTTTTGTTATGCAGAAATATCCTGCCTCCCAGGGATTCCTGCAGCCCTGTTAATGTACGAAGCAGAGTACTTTTCCCAATACCGTTTCTGCCGAGAACTACAATAAGCTCACCACTATCTGAAGAGGCTGTGAGAGGAGGTATAAGCTCCTTCGTATGTTTCCCTGAAGCATAACCGATTTGTAATGACTCAAGGATAATGATTTTATTGCTTTCCATATCCATCAGAATATGCCGGTTTCTCTCCTTCTGCGAAGTATTACCCATATCACAACCGGGATTCCAATCAATGATGTAACAGAGTTCACCGGAAGTATATTTTCAGTACCAGGAAGCTGTGAGATAATGTCGCTGATGAGCATTATAATTCCACCAGCCAGGATTGTCCCCGGGACCAGGATTTTGTGATCAGAACTCCTGAACAGGTTCCTTGCAATATGAGGAACCGCAATCCCGATAAATCCTATCGGGCCGCAGAAAGCAGTAACGCTTCCTGCCATTATGCTCGTGCAGGCAAAAATCAGCAATCGTGATAATCTTATATTCAGCCCGATACTGCCTGCGTAATTCTCACCAAGCAGCAAGGCATTCAGCATTTTAACAGATGCTAAACTTAATATTGCACCTACTGATACAGTGATCGAAAGTACCTTCAACTGTCCGCCTGAGAGGTTCCCGAGGCTCCCCATGGTCCAGATAACATATGTTTTCAGCATAGTTTCACTGCTGAAATATTGCATTATACTGACAACTGCCGAGATACCACTTGCCAGCATTATCCCGATTATCAGGATTGTCATAATTTCCTTTATTCGGGATGAGATAAACATGATCAGTATCATTACTGCTCCTGCACCTGCCCAGGCTGATATTACAAGGATCCAGTTTCCAAGATTTTGAAGGTTCCCGGGAACAAACCTTGCGGAAAAGCCCAGTATTACAAGTGCAACGCCAAGGCTTGCCCCGGAACTTACTCCCAGGACATAGGGCCCTGCCATAGGATTCCTGAAAATTGTCTGCATCTGCAATCCGCTTAATGACAAAGCAATACCTACTATAAGTGAAGTAATAGCTTTTGGCAGCCTGAATCGCAGGATTATGGTTTCAATATTTGGATTTGCATTACCGGTAAAAACCCTGAGTATCTCTTCAGGTTTGATAGAAACCGATCCGAGGAGAATATCAAGAATGAATGCAATTATCAGTATAACAGCCAGCTGGAAAAAGACCGGAGTCATCTTGCCTCCCGGTTCCGATATTCCTAAAGCTTTAATTTTTTTATCCGTATTCACCGGTATCTTTGTTATTCTATTTTCCGGTAATAAAATAGTTCCCGGTCCTTAAATAATTCGGGATGCAATATCGTAGCAATATCCTTCAGAATCAGGTTAGGGTAAAGAGCACCGCTTTCCCAATAGTCATTGCCTCCTTCCGGGGAAATTCTCTTATTGTTATTGTACAAATTTCCGTTAATAAAACATGGCAAATTCTTAAGCCGCTGATCAATTGAAGAGATATCATTTTTTGATCCGGCAGCGCCTGTATTAAGCCAGTAATCAGCCTCAAGAGATCGCAGAAAGACATCCTCCAGCCCATATGGCATTGAAACTGATGATTCGGTATCATGCCAAAGATAGGTTCCTCCTGCATCCTGAATTAGTCTGCTTATATAGGAATTGCCCGGAGAAATATACCAGGCATCCCGGAAAGGAAGTCCTAGAAGGACATCTGGTCTTTCCCCGGCGTTAAGCCTCACATATTCCTTTATCTGATCATATGATGTAACAACTGATGTAAAGATTGAATCGGCCATTTTCTCTTTGCAGAACAATGCACCAAATAATTTTATCCATTCAGCTTTTCCCAGAGGATCTTCCTCGAGATAATCAGCATTAAACAGGGCCGGTGTGCCCAGTTCCCTTATTTTGCCAACATAACCGACTGATTCACTGCCTATTCCATACAACATAATCAGATCCGGAGAGATACTTATTATCAATTCGTTATTCAATCCCGATTCATAACCTATATCGCTTATCAGCCCCGCCTTTATCAAAGCTGCAATTTTTTCATCAAAGATATAACCTGTTCCCGATACTCCGGCAATAGTATTCCGCTCATCGAGAGCAGCCACCATTGCCACATGTGTTGTTGACAAGCAAATGATTTTTTGTACCGGAACATAAATAACTTCTGATGTATCTACTTTCAGAGGAGCTTCATTGTCTTTGTTTATCAGGTAGTATACATGTTTTATACCCGCAGCTCCCTGCCACGGATTATTTATTGTCAGTATAGTACAGCTATCGGTCTTGTTAAGAGAAAATCTTTCTGCAATGGTGACGATTCCCTCACTTTTCGGTTCTATGGATTCAGTGCTGTTATTCTTCCTTCCGGTACATGAGATTATCAAAGTTGCTGTAAAACAAAATGCTACCCATACAAGTGATTGATGTCGAAGAACTGTTTTCATTAATAGGCTGCATCTCATAAGAAGGAAGTTTCCTGAATATATGTTCACCTGTTCCGATCCACATCGCCTATTCTTTCCATTAACTCTGGAGAGTACCGCAGGAATTCCTTACAATAAGCTCCGGGGTCAAATTAACCTGACGTTTGAATTTGCTTTTTCCTGAATTTTTTACCTCCGACCATATCATATTTGCAACTTTAATTGCCATTCCAGGCAGAGGTTTCCTCAGGCATGTTATTGGAGAAAGCATCAAATCAAAGCCTGTTCCTTCTTCCATTGAAATTATAGCAATATCCTGGGGAACACGTAATTTTCTTTTTCTTAAAAAAGACATTAATGGATATACAAAAGAGGCATGAAGAGTAATAATAATATCAGCACGAAAGGGAGGCCGCAGCAGTTTTTCTAAATCAGAAAAGTCGATATCATCTCTTGTCACCCTGGAATCAATGTTAAGAATTACGTGCTTATCAATACTTTCGATCTGATCGAGTGCATTTTCGATTTCATTCAGAGTATTTGTATCCGCTTTGAATGATTTACGGTCAGTTGTAATGATTATATTTTTATAACCCAGTTTTGCTATATGTTCTGCAATAAATCTGGCGCCGGAGGATGAATCAGTAGTAACTGTACTCAGCCGCAGAGTTTTCACTGATTTCTCGAGCAATATAAAAGGATATTCTGCTGAACGTAGTGTTCGGATCGTAGAATCATCTGCAGCTTCACCTACAAGTACCAGTCCGCTGAAAAACTTTCTGAAAGCATTGGCTAATCTGTCATATCTCTGATCATCCGGATCTTTTGTAATTATTGAAAATCCCAGGCCAATACTGGCAAAAGCCTTTTGAAGATAGGGTGTTATTCCTGTAATAAAGGGGTCACTCATTGATGGGACTATCATCCCTATTACACCGGGTTTCTCTTCAACCGGCAAGGCTGCCCCTTTTTCATCGGGCGGATTAAAAAATCCCATTTGTCTGGCCATAGCAAGAACCTTTTCCTGGGTATCCTTTCTTATGCCATGCTGGTCAGCTTTATTATTAAGAACAAGTGATACAAGAGTGCCGGAGACTCCAAGTTTAGCTGCCAGATCTTTGTTTTTGAATTTCTTCCCCATATGACCGAATAATGATCAAATAAAAATAGACTATTTTCCTAAAGTAGTCTTTAGTTTTAATGTTTTTTAACTAAAATTTAACTGGATCAGTATTAACAAAATCGGTATTATAGCTATTGAGCTGGCTCAAAACCAGAGTAAAAGTTGGTTTGCATAAATTAAATTGAAATATTAAATTTTCCGGAAAGTTCATCTTTTAGGCGGTGATATACCTCTCTGTTTTGCAGCCTGTTCAAGCCGCTGCTGCCATTTTGATTTCTTAGCTGGTTTCTTCCTGTTTTCTGCGAGGGTTATCAGTAATTTATCCTTATTAATAAAACGTTTGGATATCATGTTTTGCAGATACGTTAATATATTAGCCAGGAAATAGTAATATGTCAGTCCGGCCGGAAAGCCATTCAGGATAAGCATGAACATTACCGGCATCATATATGTCATAGCCTTCATTCCAGGCTGATCCTGGCCCGGAGATGAGCCGGTCATCTTCATAGTCAGCAATGATGAAGCTGTCATAAGAAGTGTAAAAAGACTTACGTGGCTGCCGTATATTGGTATATTAAATGGAAGATTCAAAATTGAATCATATGTAGATAAATCAGTTGCCCATAAAAATGATTCCTGTCTCAGTTCAATCGATACAGGAAAGAACCTGAACATGGCGAAAAGGATCGGAAACTGCAGCAACATAGGGAGACATCCTCCCATTGGATTTACACCAGCTTTTTTATAGAGATCCATCGTTGCCTGTTGTTTCTTCATCGAATCTTCCTTTTTCGGGAATTTCTTCCCAAGCTCCTCAACCATCGGTTTTAAAATCTGCATTTTTGCCTGCGACTGGTATGATTTGAAGGTTAGAGGGAAAAGCACAATCTTAATTAAGAGAGTAAGTATGAGGATTATAAGGCCATAGCTTCTTATATATTTTTCAAGCCAGTTAAAAACAGGAATAATGACAAAGCGACTGATCCATCCAATTATATTCTTACCAAGAAAGACAATTTTTTCAAGCTCCAGTCCCTCTTTTCTAAGTGTCGAGATATGGTTGGGCCCAAAATATAATCTCATTCCTAATGTTGTTTCCGGTCCCGGATTAAATGGCACTCCTACTTCAGCAGTAAAATAACGGGTATATTTATCCGATGTAAGTGTCCTGGTGGAAGTAACCATACCATTCAGGAAAAAATCATCGGTGATGAGAACTGATGAAAAAAACTGATCCTGGAAAGCAACCCAGCTGAGTTTGGTTGTTATATCCGCCGTTTCAAGCTCCTTCTGCTGCCGGAGCCTTAAACCGGTGACTTCATCCTGGAAGTATTTATATTTAATTGTCGTATAATTCTCCTCATTCTGTCGTCCCCTCTCCTGCTGAGGAATATACATGCGCCAGTCGAGAGTAATACTATTCTGATTGGCAGGTAAAATGTCATTCAGGTTTTTAAAGGTTACATCAAAGCCGACACTGTATTTATCAGGAGCCAGGGTATACTTGTATTCTATGTATCTGTCGTCGCCAGCCGGAAGTCTCATAACAACACTCTGAGGCTCAGACTCGACAACAAAATGTTTCTTTTCAACTTCAGGGGTGAAGAATAGATCATTAGTGATCACCGCTTTATTATCTGCTGTAAAGAAATTGAAACCAAAATTTGTTGAATCACCCGAAAAAAGTATCAATGGAAGTGAGTCATGTGTAATATATTCTTTCAGTCGTGTAGAATAAACACGTCCACCCCTGGGAGATATCTTTAATTCAATCTTGTTATTTTCGAGGATTATGAACTCTTCACTGCCTTGTGCTGCTTCTGAAAAAGCGCCATACTGGCTTGCATCCGGAGAAGCCTTGGCAGAGGTGACTGGAGATTCTTCAAGGAATTCTTCAACCTGTTTTGTCTCTTCTGCAGGCTCATCAGGTGTTATTCCAAGCTTAATATTGAGATCACTGATCTTTTCAAGAACTTCCGGGTTATTGGGTTTATACCTTAGGGCATTGACATATTCTGTTCTTGCCCGTTCAAGGTTTCCTTTAGCTGCTTCGGCTTCTGCTACTGCCACTGCTTTCTCAAAAAACCTGGTATGCCTGCTGTTATTAATAACGCTTGTGACTATGAAGATCGCTATAATCAGAATTATACCTATGATTGTGTTCTTGTCCATTCTTTCTTAAAAATTTAATTACCCCACAATTCCATCAGTTAACCTGTTCATCAATACAGGCTTTTATAAATTGAACAAATAGCGGATGCGGATTTATTACTGTACTGCTGTATTCCGGGTGAAACTGAATCCCGACAAACCATTTGTGCCCGGTAAGTTCGATTATCTCAACCAGTCCTGATTCCGGATTAATTCCAACAGGTATCATTCCTTTGTTTTTAAACTGTTCAAGATAGCTGTCATTGAATTCATACCTGTGACGATGTCTTTCAACGATTTCTGTCTTGCCATATGCCTCAAATGTTTTAGAATTTTTACTGATAATACATTTATAACCGCCAAGTCTCATTGTTCCGCCTTTATAGATTACGCTTTTCTGTTCTTCCATCAGGTCGATTACCGGGTATTTTGTTTCGATATCTATTTCTGTTGAATTTGCTCCTTCGAGGTTAAGTACATTCCTTGCAAATTCAATTACGGCACACTGCATCCCAAGGCAAATACCTAAAAAGGGTATATTGTTTTCCCTGGCATATCTGGCTGCAGCTATTTTCCCTTCAATTCCCCTGGATCCAAATCCCGGAGCAACAAGAATACCATTGAGACCTTTGAGTCGGTCCGTAACATTCTTTTCACTGATATCTTCCGATTGAATAAAATCGACATTGATCTCACATTCATTTGTAGATCCGCTGTGTATAAGAGCCTCGGAAATTGATTTATAAGCGTCAGCCAGCTCTACATATTTTCCAACCAGGCCGATTTTTACTGAGTGTTTTGGATTATTAAGCCTGTCAAGGAACTGTCTCCATTCTGTCAGCGGAGGTTCCTTTTCTATTGGCAGACCAAGTTTACGCAATACTGTCTGGTCAAGTTTTTCCTCGAGCATTTTTAATGGCACCTCGTATATCGTTGAGACATCTACTGACTCCACGACGGCATTTTCCTCCACGTTACAAAAAAGTGCGACTTTTCTTTTTAAATCAATATTAAGACTTCTGTCAGTTCTCAGGACAAGGATATCGGGCTGGATTCCTTCTTCCAGAAGAAGCTTTACAGAATGTTGTGTTGGTTTTGTTTTTGACTCACCTGTTGTGGAGAGGAACGGCACCAGTGTCAGATGAATGACAATACAGTTTTGTGCCCCAAGTTCCCACTTCATCTGGCGAACTGATTCAATGTAAGGCAGGGATTCGATGTCACCTACAGTTCCGCCAATTTCAGTCAGCACGATCTCAAATTTATCTCCTGAGCTCACAAGTTTTATCCGGCGCTTGATTTCATCTGTTATATGAGGTATTATCTGGACGGTTTTCCCCAGGTAATCACCTCTTCTCTCCTTATCGATCACCGTCCGGTATACACTGCCGGTTGTTACATTATTAGTTTTGCTTGTCGGGACATTCAGAAATCTCTCATAATGACCCAGGTCGAGATCTGTTTCTGCTCCGTCGAGAGTAACATAGCATTCGCCATGTTCATAGGGATTGAGTGTTCCGGGATCAACATTTATATAAGGGTCCAGTTTTTGGATTGTCACCGAATGACCGCGAGCCTGCAGCAGTAAGGCGAGAGATGCAGAAATAGTACCTTTTCCGAGTGAAGAGGTAACGCCGCCAGTAATAAATATGTATTTAACCTTTTTCAAAACAACAAAATTAACTAATGATCATTTGAGTTTATACATATCACTCATCAAGGCCTGACTGATCAATCATCTTGACCTTCTCCTCCAGTGTTTTGATCATTTTCCTGGCATGGTCTATTTTTTCTTCCACCTCACGTATCATTGTTTCAGCATTGGGTGATTTAGCGAAGAAGCCTATATTGTTCTCCCACAGCACAATATCGCCTTCAAACTGTTTTATCTTTGTAACAAATCTCTCCCTTTCATTTCTTAACTTTCTTGAAGCTTTGGGATTAGCACGAAGGTTGTCAAGTTTATTCTTATATTTCAGAATGCTCTTATCCTCATCACCTATTTTCAGCTTGTCAAATTCTTTATTCAGGGCATTTCTGTAACGGTTTGTGATTTCGTCTTTCATATTGAAAGGCACAAATCCTATCTCAGTCCATTTTTTCTGTATCTCTTTCAGCCGTTCGAATGCTTCCTGGACATCAGTTCCTGCCTCAAATTTCTCAAGTTTTTCAATAAGAGCATGTTTTTCTTTAAGATTATCTTCATAAGAAGTATCGAGCTCGGCGAAGTGTTCGGCCTTCTTGTTGAAGAAATGATCGCATGCTTTCCGGAAGCGTTTCCAACATTTTTCTGATTGTTTCCGAGGTACCGGGCCTATCTCTTTCCATTCTTTCTGTAATCTTATTAGTGCATCTGATGTAGTTTTCCAGTCTGTATTATCCTGGAGTGTTTCGGCCTGAATACACAATTCAATCTTCATCTGGAGATTGTTTTGTTGCTGCTCCTTATTATCGGCATAAAATCTTCTTTTCTTTTCAAAAAAAGTGTCGCAGGCATCGCGAAATCTCTGATATACCTTATTGTTCTGCTTTTTAGGAGCAAATCCTATTGTTCTCCACATTTTCTGTAAAGCGACAATATTTTCTGCTTTTTCATCAAATTCCTTGAAATTGTTTATTTCAAGAGCATTAATGGCTTCTACCTCCTCGGAAATGGCAATCTTGGCTTCCAGGTTTTTGCGTTGTTCTTCTTTCTGCTTTTCAAAATACTCGTGATGCCTTTTATTTATCTGTGATGTGGCTTCCTTAAATCTCTCCCATATTTCATTTTTCGATTCCTGGGGCACCGGTCCTATTTCACGCCACTGATTATGATATTCCTGTAACAATTTAAAAGCATTAACCGGGTTTGGCTCAAGGAAGAGTTCCTCTGCTTTTTCGCACAACAGTATCTTTGCCTTAAAGTTTTTTTTAAGATCAAGATCACGCAGTTCCTTGTTGATCTTTATATAATCGTAGAAAATTTCAACATTATGGTGGTAGTTTTCCCAAAGGTCTTTCAGGGAGCTTTGTGGAACAATACCTATTGAATGCCACTCATTCTGTAGAGATCTGAATTCCTGAAATGTCTTATTGATTGATTCCTCACGATTGACAAGTTCCTTTATCCTGTCAATTATATCATATTTTTTCTTGAGGTTTTCAAATTTCTCTGCCTCCTGAACCCGGTTGAAATCTGTTTTTCTTTCCTTGTATTTCTCAAGGAGGTGTTTCACTTTTACTTCCTGCGGATCGACCCATGCACGATACTCCTCAATTTCCCCCCCCTCTTCCAGAAATTTTTTCTTCCTCTCGTCAGCCTCAATCTTTAGATCTTTATAGAAAAGAGCCTTTATCCTGTCTATATCGCCTCTTATCTCAGCAGGCGGCCTGTTTTCAATCAGAAGTGCCAATGTTTCCACCAGCTCATTTTTCGAAAACCCCGAATAATCAACAGGTGGGAGAGCCGTATCATCAGCATCTTCTGCGGTATCCTCCTTTACCTTTTCCTCTTTCGACTCAGCTTCATGAACTTCTTTAGCTCTGCTTTTTCTTTTTTTAATGACACCCTTTTCTTCCTTTTCTTCCTTTTCTTCTTCTTCTTCCTTTTCTTCTTCTTTTTCTTCTGTGGCTTCTGTTTCTTCTGTTTCTTCTTTTTCTCCTTCGGTCACTGAATCCTCTTCCTGTTCTCCTTTAGTTTCTGCATCTGGTTCTTCTCCTTTAGTTTCTGCATCTGGTTCTTTTTTTACTTTATCCTCTCCGGTGTCATTTTCGTTTGCTTTTTCAGCTTGTGTGGTTTCCTCAGTTCCGGCAGCAGTCTCATTTGCCCCGGATTGTTCTTCATGAACAGAGTCATCCGGATTTTTCTTGATCATAGTCAATCCTTTCTTGTTTCAGCCTAAGTCATGGCAATCCATGAATTTTTCAGAGTACGAAAATATTGAAATAATAATTAAACACAAAGCTTTAGCCAAATTAATAATGATCGGATTATTTTGCCAAAATCAACCAGATTCGTGATATATTTGAATTTGCTCTTACAGAACCAACATTCATATACAATGAGTACTACTGAAGTAATATTAATAGTCCTTGCTTTTATGGCGCTCGGATTCAGCGTTTACAAAAGGTTCAAAGGAAAAGATCAGGGACCTGATGGTCCGCAGTCTGGTCAGAAGTCAGGATCATCATTTTCATCACATTCAAAAGATGATGATTATGAACCATATTCAAAAAGTAACAGGCAGGATTGATTATCTTCTTTTGTTTCTGGATATCAGGTACCTGAACGGATTAATGATCTTTTGGATTAATCTTAAATCTTCAGTTACTATTTCCGCAGTCCCCTGCATATTCTGCGTAAAATCAAGTTCTCGTCCATACAGGGTTGTTAGTCCGTTCGGAAGGCTTACTTCAATTATATAAGCATCACTGGCGGGCACAAGAGATTTCGAACTAACGATACCCCTTATCATACCGTATTCCAGATATGGGAATCCGCTCAGCTTTATATTTACAAGCTGGTCAATCTCCACTTTTCCAGATCTTTGCATTTTCAGGTTTATTCTGCCAACGAAATCACCAGTCTCTTCCGGCACAACAGATAATACAGACTGATCGATAGTAACAGACTGATTCTCACTCCAGTACTTAGTAAAAGCCACTTTACCCTCAACAGGAGAAATAAGAAGATAATTGTTTTGCCATATCTTCATTTGTGCTTTAAGGTTCAGCAGCGTTTCCTCCAGGGCAGATCTGAGTTTCTCCTTCTCGGTCTGTCTGCTTATCCTGTAATCCTGAAGCAGTTGCCTTTTTTCAGCAAGCTCAATTACCTTGGCTGAATGATCAAGCCTTACTTCCTGAAGTTCCAGGCTGGTCCTGATAAATGATTGTCTCGAATTCTCTATATCGCTTTCCGAATAAACCTTGCCGGAAAACAGTATTGAATCTCTTTCATATTTCCTTTTTTCGATCTCCAGATTCTGGGCGACAAGCTCCTCCTTGATCTTTATCCTTTCAATATATTCCTGTATTCCGTCTATCTCCCCGGTTGTTGAGAGGATCTTGCTTCCATAAAAATCATTGGTGATATATGTATTGTAATCAGAAAGCACCTTCATGAAGGATGCGTAATATACCTGGAGCTCACCAAGCTCATACAAATCAGGGAATGATTTAATTAATAATGCAGCAGGTTTTCTGATTGTATCAATAATTGTCCTGAGCAGATCTATTTCACGTATTGATGCTGCAGTTTCCATCACTGCAAGCAGTCTTCCCTGCAAAACCTTTTCCCCGTCACTCACATATAATTTATTAATCCGGCCTGTTATTTTACTTATCAGTGTTACCGGCGGATTCACGGTAGTAATTTCAACAGGAGCAGGTACCACATCAGGGTATTTTATCAGCCATGATAAAAATATCAATACAGCGAATACAAGTAATATTACAGTTGTCCCCCATCTTATTATCCTCCTGGGCGGATTTGAGATTATTTCCTGAACAGGATCAGAGTATAGTATTTCAGGTTTGTTACTTTTCATCTTCCCTGTTTACTTTCCAAGTTCAAGCTGGTTTTTCACCAGGTTAAAATAGGCTCCGCTGTTTTGAATAAGGGATTCATGAGTTCCTGTTTCCACTATTCTCCCGTTATCCATAACAATAATTTTATCAGCATTCTTTACAGTGCTTAGTCTGTGAGCTACAATTATCACCGTTTTGCCTTCAAAGAAACCGGCAAGATTCTCAACGATTGCCTTTTCATTATTTGCATCGAGTGAATTGGTGGCTTCGTCAAAAATAATTATCTCCGGATCCTTATAGACGACCCGTGCTATCAGCAGTCTCTGCATCTGTCCTTCGCTCAGTCCATGTCCATTTGCGCCTATTTTTGTGTTATATCCAAGTGGCAGCGACTCTATGAATCCTTTAATATTTGCTATCTCAGCGGCTTTCACCATTTTTCCCTCGTCAATTTCAGCTATACCCGGAGCAATATTCGATGCTATTGACTCAGGAAAAAGAAATCCATCCTGCATTACCGCTCCTGTCTTTTCGCGCCATATTTTCAGGCTGATATTTGGGAGTCGAGTGTCGCCCACAAGTATCTCTCCTGCTACCGGTTTATAAAACCCAAGAATAAGTTTAAGCAGAGTTGTTTTTCCACTTCCGCTGGTACCAACAATTGCGGTTGTCTTGTTCTCCTCTATATAAAGATCCACATCTTTAAGTGCATAAGGTGAATTAGGTCCCTCATACTGAAATGACACATTGTTTATAAACAGATCCTTCTTTTCGGGAAGTTTCCTGACCTTCATTTCGGGTTCAAACTCTTCGTTTTCCATTTCATGTACTTCGGCCAGCCTGTCAAGGCTCATTTTTGCATCCTGTGATACCCGAAAAAAGTTAATGATCTGGTTTACAGGTACATTCAGCTGGCCTATGATAAACTGAACTGCGAGCATCATACCCAGAGTCATTACCCCCTTCAGAACAGCTGTTGCAGCAACAACTGTAATCAACAGGTTTGTGACCTCATTGATGAATGTGGCTCCGGCTGACTGATACTGAATGATGCCAAGTCCTTTTACCTTTAGTCCAAACAGAGATGCCTGCAGCTTCTCCCAGTCCCATCGCTTACTTGTCTCACTCTGTGTCAGCTTTATCTCCTGTATCCCGTTAACAATGTTTATAAGTTTACTGCCTGCAACTGACATCTGCTTGAAACGCAGATGATCAAGTTTTGCTCTCGGCTTCATGAACAGCGATACCCAAGAAATATATAATATTGATCCTGTCAGGAACAGGGCAAGTATCTTGATGCTGAAAATCGCCAGTACTATTCCGAATATTACCAGGTTAAAGAATGAGAATAATATTGAAAGGCTTGCCGACGTCAGGAATTCTTCGATCCTGTTGTTATCTTCAATTCTCTGGAGGATATCCCCGGTAAGTTTTGTATCAAAAAAGGATATTGGCAATGACATAAGTTTCTGTAGAAAACCTGAAATTATTGCAACGTTGACCCGGGTACCGATATGTAAAAGAAGCCATCCCCTGATAAATTCAACCGACATTCGTCCTATTACCAGAGCAAGCTGGGCAAAAAGGATCAGGTAAATGAAGCCTATATCGTTATTATTCAGACCGATATCAACTATCGATTGTGTAAGGAAAGGGATAATGAGCTGTATACAGCTTCCAATCAACAGACCAAGAATAAGCTGATAAAAATACTTATCGTAAAGCCGGAAATATTTAAAAAGGAATCTGAATCCACGTGATTTTTCATGTTCGCTTTCCTTTTCATAAAATGCAGGAGTAGGTTCAATTATCAGAACAAGACCTGCCGGTTTACCATCCGTCATTGTGGATGCCCAGTTTCTAGTAAATTCATCACGGTCATATTTTACCAGTCCCACAGCAGGATCAGCCGCCCATATTTTGTCATTTTTGATTTTATAGACTACTATAAAATGACGCTGCTTCCAGTGCACTATACATGGCAAAGGAACATTTTCAGTGAGCATTTCAAAGGCGATCTTAACTCCTATAGTCCTGAAGCCAAGAGAGTCGGCAGCTTCAGAAAGACCCAAAAATGATACTCCTTCCCTGGTTATAAAACACTTCTTGCGGATAGATTCGAGAGAAAAGCTCTTCTTGTAAAACGCTGCAACCATTTTCAGGCATGCAGGTCCGCAATCCATGGCATCAGGCTGTTTTACAAACGGGAAAGACATCTCTCTTGCGGAAATAGATTGTTATATCAGATAAAGATATTTATATTTTGCATAGGACATAACGATACTTCTTATAAAATCAAATCCTGCTTTATCTTTCAACTGTATTCCTGAGTGAAATACTATATTTGCCAGTTGGTACTGTATCATTGCGGGTTTGTTTAAAAGAATTTCAGATAAAAACATTATCGAGGGTATTAAAAATCAGGATGAAAAAACCCTTGAGTGGCTGTATGATAATTATTTTCAAACAGTTAAAAATCACGTTATTAAAAACAGCGGTACAGACGAGGATGTTTCTGATGTATTTCAGGATTCAATCATCATATTATACAGCCAGGTTAATAAAGAGAGCCTGAATCTGACTTCAGACCTGAAGGGTTATTTTTTCGGAGTGGCACGGAATGTCTGGAATGCTCAGCTGAGAAAAAAGAGAAAAACCATAGAACTTGACATCGATATTCCTGATGAAGCGGATGCTGATGAATCAAATGATCTGATGTTTGAAAGGATTGTTTCGAGGGCTTTTATAAAATTAAAACCTGACTGTCAGAAATTACTTTCCTTATATTCAGACGGTGTATCTTATGAAGAGATTGCTTTAAGGCTGAATCTGAAGAATGAGATATACACCCGCAGGAAGAAGTATCTTTGTAAGGAATCGCTTATAGAGCTGGTAAAAAAGGACGCCGAATATCAGGAGTATTTACGGTACCTTAACCGGTAAGCTATTATAAGAACCAGGATAAATATAAAACTTCCCAAAACTATTGCCAGCATTCGTGAAGCAAAAACCGGGGAATCGTCGCCATAAATAACCAGAGAAGACCAGAAGTATGGATGGGATTTCAGCTGGCTTGCATTTTTCAGATATTCCAACCTGGCTCTCTTCAATGATACACTTTTTGATTTTCCTTTCAGCAGGTTGTCATAAAATAGTTTGATTATTTCAGTTCCTGACCTGTCCTCAATCTCCCACATTGACATCACAACTGACTGACTACCTGAATATAAGAATCCACGTGCAAGGCTCAGGATACCTTCACCTGAAGACAATGAACCAGAACCTGTATTGCAGGAGCTGAGCACCACCATCCGGGCTTTCAACGGGATCCCATAAACTTCATAAGTATTCAGCAATCCATCTTCGGGCATATCTCCGTTTTGCATGAATATCATTGCGGAGTTCATAGGATTTTTGTCATTAAGGTATGTATGCATGGCGAGGTGAACAATATCATATTTTCCTGCTTCAGCCTTAAAAGCAGATTCTCTGGCATTATCGTTCAGAAAAAGTACTCCTTCAGAAATCCGGGCTACATATTCTGCCTCTTGTCGTGAATATGGCAGGTCATCCAGAATTTCGTCTCCAGTCTGCCGTTTCAGGAATAATGAATCAACATTCAGGGCACGGGTGTACATAGGGGCAAATGCAATTAGATCTTTTGCTCTGCCATTTGTGCCACTTCCAGCCTCCTGCATGAATGAAACAGAATAAGTATATGAGATACTGAAATCATTCATCAGATAGGGCAATTTTCGATACATAATTTCTTCCCCGCCATATGTTGAAGTTAAAAATGTTTCATATGGAAGGTAAGAGAGCAGATTATCGGGAGAAATCAGCAGATCGGATGAAATGAAATATTTACGGACTGGCTCAATCAGTCTTTTGTAGAGATCATATCCGATCTCCTGATATGAATTGAAGTTCTTTCTCGTGTACTCTGACAGATAAGGAC
>Ga0307445_10000557_pt1 | contig 20319 bp, 14 predicted proteins | sample SalMarSW160330MG_FD_202147 | JGI IMG/M metagenome (GOLD analysis project Ga0307445, IMG submission 202147) | Salt marsh sediment microbial communities from the Plum Island Ecosystem LTER, Massachusetts, United States - SW1603-30 | ecosystem: Environmental > Aquatic > Marine > Intertidal zone >... | reverse complement strand
ATTCTTTCGGATGTGATCGGGGATGATCTGGACAGCATCGCCTCCGGACCCACTGTCCCCGACCGCAGTACGTTTCAGGACTGCTTGGATATCGTGGAAAAATACCAGATAGATAAAAGGCTGCCTTCGGTCGTTGTGGATCTTTTTAACAGGGGGATCCGTGGAGAGATAGAAGAAACACCCAAGCCGGGGAATCCTGTCTTCGAGCGGACTCAAAACCTTATAGTCGGAAGCAATATCCTGGCCGTCGAAGCGGCAAAAAAAAGAGCGGTAGATTTGGGATACAACGCGCTGATCCTTTCCTCATTTATCGAAGGGGAAACCAAGGATGTTGCCGGAGTCCATGCGGCGATCGCCAAAGAAATCTTGAGTTCGGACAATCCGATAGAGCGACCTGCGTGTGTGATATCCGGCGGAGAGACCACAGTCACCATTCGTGGCAAAGGGAAGGGCGGTCGAAACCAGGAGTTTTCCTTGGCAGGAGCGATGGAAATCGATGGCTTGGAAAATGTGGTTTTGCTGAGTGCTGGAACAGATGGGACGGATGGTCCGACCGATGCAGCAGGAGCGATCGCCGATGGATCGACCGTCTCGAGAGCTGTGAAGCTAAAAATGGATCCGAGCCGATATCTGCGCGAAAACGATTCCTACCATTTTTTCAAGGCCCTGGATGATTTGATCTTCACCGGCCCGACCCTCACCAATGTCATGGATTTGAGAATCGTGCTCGTGATCTAATGGTTAAGGTTTATTGATCGAGTATCTCGCTATCCCAAGGTCTAAGTTCCTCCGCATCTGACCAAGCCTTAACCCATTTGGGCATCCCTGGATTCCAATCCGGCATTCCCAATGCTTCCAATACTTTTTTGACGGGAACGAGTCCTTGTTTGCTTGTAATGCCTGCCCTCACCAGGGCAGAGGAATGGGTTTTTCCCTTCCGAACCGTGTATTGATGGAAATAGAACCAGCGGTCATCTGTCGCTACGATTCGCGTATGCAATCGGAATTGTTTGAATGCTTTCAGCCGGTGACGGTAACGAATGCTGGCCCCTGACACGGCAAACCCCCATTTTTTTTCGTGAACAGTCCGCAATAAACCCGTTCTCTGTGCCAAGTCCATTCGGCCCATGTCCATCACGGTCAGGTGCCTGCCGTTGTTCAATTCGGGATAAATATCTATGTCACCGATCAAAACAAACATCTTCAGAACGCTCTCGTCATCCAGATTCAATGAAGCTCCGAATTTCGCTTTGGTAAGGATTCCGAATAATCTTAAATAAGGATACATGTCTTCATCATGATAAAGGACGCTAATCTATTGGGCAAGAGACTTTTTTCTGAAAGCTTTTATCCCGAGGATAATCAGATTCTTCATGAAATCGATCGCCAATAACAGGGCGATCAACGCTACGATAAGATCGGCGACCAGATGGGTATCGAAATAAAAGAATTCTCTGATGGCATTTTCAATCGGCCGGTTGATGACGATACCGAGAATCAACAGTTGGGCTGCACTTCTCAGGAGATTCACCCACTCCGAACGGATAAAAAATTTGACAAGGTAAGCCAAAACTCCGGCTCCCAAAATAGACAGAAGGGCCAGCGAATACCATCTGGAGGCTTCAGGACTGAACAAAGATTCCACCCCTCCAGGGTTGAGACTTTTGAAGAAAAGGGTGTGGTAGGTTATGTAAACAAAAACAAGGGCTGCATATCCCAGGAACATCAGAATCAAGAGCAAAATTTTGGGCTTCTCCTGCCCTTTGTCAATCATTTTCTGCCAATTCAACTTGAGTTTTGGCCAAGGGAGCCGGATATCTTTCCTGCTCTGGGTCACGAAATACAGGATGATTCCCACCAGCCCCAGATCGTAGATGAAGATCATCGGAAAATAGAATAAGGCCTGGAAGTTATCCATCTTCGGAATGTAGAAAAAGGGGAGAATGAGCATGCGGGTTTTGAAGATAAAAGCGAGGACTGTGAGGGCGAAGTGAACGAAAAACAAAACAGCGGTGTACCGGAGAAGATGCCCTTTGAATGTCGGGGCGATGATCTGCTGATCGTCCATGTATTTTTCGGCAACCTCCTGTGGATTTCCGTAAGTTTCGATGACCCTCTCGATGGATTCCTCGCCGACGTTGCCGAATTCTTGTTCGGCTTTTTCCATGATGTGACTCTTTATTTCCGTGAGTATTTCTTGTTTTTCCTTGCCCGTCCCAAGATAGTGGCTGATTTCTTCGAGATAGTTTTCCAATCTTTTAGACATTTTGATTCTCCTTTAACAGGTGGTTCAAGATTTTGTTTTGTAACCGGCCGATCTTGAGAAGTTCAGCGCGAACGTCACGCCCATCTTTTGTGATGACATAAAACTTGCGGGGTCTGTCCTCGCTGATGTCCCACTTGCTTTTGATCAGGCCCTTTTTTTCTAGCCTTCGGAGCAGTGGGTAGAGCGTGTTTTCTTCCAATACATATCCCTTCTCCTCCAGCTGTTTGACCATGAGGTATCCGTACTTGTCTTTTTCCAGAAGGACAAGGACAAGCACCTGCAAAAAGCCTCGATTCATTTCTGTTTCAAAAGGGCCGATGTCTATGGCCATCCTGACCACCTCCTCTGTCTTCTGTCGATGTATACCGTGTTATGTATGTATACTGTGCAAAAGTAATATACTGTATGAAACACAATATGTCAAGCTCTTTTTTAAATTTGACTTTTTTCTGATGTGGGAGTATTTTAAGCAGATTAAAGACGGACGATCAATCGGAGAAAACGTGGCAATAGAGTCCCCTAAGAAACCGGTCATGGAATTGGCTCGCGATATGGGGCTGATGCATGTCACCATGATCGGCGTGGGGGCCATGATAGGCGCCGGAATATTCGTGCTTACCGGAATGGCCGCTGGCGTTTCAGGACCAGCTTTGCTCCTCGTTTTTGCCTTCAACGGACTGGTTACCAGCCTCACAGCTATGAGTTATGCCGAACTCGGTTCCTGCTTTCCGGAAGCAGGCGGCGGGTATCTCTGGGTTAAAGAGGCGCTCCCCCAGCCAAATGGATTCCTATCAGGATGGATCAGCTGGTTTGCCCACGCTGTGGCTTGCAGCCTGTACGCTGTCGCATTCGGCACTTTCAGCGTGGACCTCCTCCGCTTGGCCGGGATCGATTTCAACAAACTGTTATCCTTTACTTCCTCCTCCGAACCCTACATACTTGCGGCCAAGCTAATTTCCGTGTTTGCGACCATTTTATTCGTCTACATCAACTTCCGGGGTGCTAAAGAAACCGGTCAAGCTGAAAGCGTGGTCACCATTCTCAAAATCATCGTGATCGCCATGTTCATAGGATTTGGTTTGTACGCGATGTTCGCTGGTAAAACTCCCGAGCCCTGGCCCGATCATTTCAGGGGATTTTTCCAAAAAGGTCCTCTGGGAATTATCATAGCTATGGGACTGACCTTCATCGCCTTTGAAGGGTATGAGATCATTGCTCAGTGCGGGGAGGAGGTCAAAAACCCGAAAAAGAATATCCCTCTCTCGATCTTTCTTTCTCTCCTGATCGTGGTTCCTATATACATCCTGGTTGCCTTTGTGGCCCTCGGTGCCGCCACTCCTGAAGGGGGTATGCCCACCTGGCAGTACCTGGGACAACAGGGAGAGATGGCCATGATCGAGGCAGCCGAACACTTCATGCTGGGCAAGCTGGGAAGGATCATCTTTTTGATCGGGGGCCTGTTCTCCACCATGTCGGCCTTGAATGCAACGGTTTATTCCTCATCACGAGTCAGCTTTGCCATGGGGCGTGACCACAACCTGCCCGGTGTTTTCGGGAAAATTCATCCGAAAAAAAGAACGCCCCACATGGCTATCTTCATTTCCGGCGTGATGATCATTCTTATGGCGGTGCTCCTGCCGATCGAAGATATAGCCAGTGCGACAGATGCCATGTTTCTGCTGCTTTTTATCTTCGTGAACCTGGCTGTTGTCAATTTGCGGAAAAACCGTCCGGATCTCGACAGGGGTTTCAAAGTCCCTTTTTTTCCGTACATCCCTATCCTTGGAACTGTTCTAAATCTCATATTGGCCGTGTTCCTGTTCTTTTATAGACCCCTGGGAGTTTGGGTTTGTTTGGGCTATATGTTATTCGGGATCAGCTTCTATTATCTGTACTCGCGTAGAAAAGAATTCGTGGCCAAAGCTGCTCCTGCTGTCCATGCAGAACAGCCGGTCTTTGAAGCCGAGCCATGTGATTTCCACATTCTGGTCCCGGTTGCCAACGAAAAAACGGTCGAAAAACTGCAACGCTTTGCTGTGAGAATGGCAAAAGCAAACAAGGGCGATATCACGGCATTGAACGTCATCCAGGTTCCTGCCCAGCTTCCGCCGAGCGAAGGCCGGAAATATGTGGATTCTGCCCGGTCTTTGCTGGGGAAAGCTGTCGAGGTGGCGGAAAAAGATCACATTCCTGTGTACTCTATCGTAAAATTGACACACAATGTCCCCAAAGCCATTATCGAAACATGTGAAGAAAGAAAGATCGATATGATGGTGCTCGGGTGGGAAGGAGAGAGAGCGGCTCATAACAGGGTTTTCGGAACTATCATCGATGAGATCGTACTCAACACGGTTTGCGATATCGCGATGGTCTGCAAGTCTCCGGCTGACAAGGAGATCGAAAGGATCTTGATTCCTGTGGCCAGCATTAAATTTGCTGTTTTATCGCTCAAAATCGCAGAAGCGATATTGATGCAAAATGACACGCCCATCCTGCTTTTTCACGCGACGAATCAAGACGAGGTGGCGCCAATTGAGAGGAAATTCCGGGAAGATCTGGAAAAACTGAAACATGTGGTCGATCCAATTCGGTATGAGATCGCTGTGCAGAAAACGGACAATTTTGCTGAGGCTATCCTCACCGAGATTCGGAAGAATGATTTGATCATCATGGGGGCTCCGGAAGAAGGGCTCGTGCGGAGAGCATTCTTCGGCGACCTGCCTCTCTACATCGCAAGAGAAACGGATGTCCCCATTATCCTGACCAAACGGTACACCGGGCATGTTAAATCTTGGTTCCAAAAGTTCTTCGGTGCCAGAAAAACTATACTCGACTAAAAAGAAACAATCCGAAGAAACATGAAAAGAAACAAAGAATCCACAAGCTGCGGGGAATCGATTTCCTACAAGGCCACTTCGGTCCAACTCGCTCGCCACCTCGGGCTGTTCGAAGCCACGATGATCGGCGTGGGCGCCATGATCGGCGCCGGTATTTTCGTTTTGACCGGTATCGCAGTCGGCAATGCTGGACCGGCCGCTGTCATCGCTTTTGCCTTAAATGGCGTTGTCACGCTCTTTACCGCTTTGAGTTATGCAGAATTGGCCAGCGCCATCCCTGAGGCCGGGGGGGGCTATTCCTACATCAAAAAGGTGATGCCTAATTCCATCGCCTTTATTTCGGGGTGGATGTTATGGTTCGCTTATATCGTTGCCTGCAGCCTGTATGCGAAAGGATTCGGCAGCTATTTTCTTGAGTTTTTCGAAAGATACATTCCCTCCCTCACTCATGGAGTGATAAATTTTCTCGGAAAAAACCCTACCGTAGCGCTTCTTACAGTCTTGATCGGAGTCCTCTTTTTGACTGTAAACATCATCGGAACCCATGCCTCGGGCAAAACGGAAAACATCATCACTATGGCCAAGATCGTGATCCTTTCTGTCTTTATTTTTTTCGGGGTCAAACAAGTTTTGAGCATGCCCGAAATCACGGCTGAGAATTTCACCCCTCTGTTTCCGTTGGGATTCTCCGGGGTTCTGGCAGTCATGGGACTGACTTTTATCGCCTTCGAGGGGTATGATCTGATCGCTACGGTCAGCGAGGAGGTGAAGGAACCCCGCCGGACAATTCCCAAAGCCATTATGCTGTCTTTGTCCATTACTATCGTCATCTATCTCCTTGTCGTGTTTACGAGCATCGGAGCAGTCCCTTCGGCTGAGGGTTTGCCAACATGGCAGCTTCTGGGCAAGTACCAGGAGATGGGGATCATCCGTGCTGCTCAAGGATTTATGCCCAAATTCGGGGTTATTCTGATTCTAGGTGGCGGACTTTTTGCCACTCTGAGTGCGCTGAACGCCACAATCATGGCCTCTTCCCGGGTGGCTTTTTCCATGGGAAGAGACTGGATGCTGCCCAATCTCTTGAGCCGAGTTCATTCCGTAAGGCGCACCCCTGTGTTGGCCATCAGCATAAGCGGGCTTTTATTCATGGTGGTCGCCATAACCCTCCCCCTCGAGATCATCGGCATATCAAGCAGTCTGCTGTTTTTGATGACCTTTGCTCTGGTCAATGTCGCCCTCATATTGTACCGACGCCGGAGCACTTCTTCTCGCCCTCCCTTCCGTGTTCCTCTGTTTCCCCTAACTCCGATACTGGGAGCCCTCACCAGTGCGGGATTGGCAGTCTATCAACTGATCCATAATCCCATGGCTCTGGTTTTGGCTGCGGCTTGGGTGCTCATCGGGCTGGCGATTTTCACCGTTATGTTCTCGAAACGGGTTTCCATCGCAGATGTGCCCAAAACGATCGTCACCCCGGAGCTTCTCAATCTCAAAAAAACCAAAAGCTACAAAACGCTCGTTTCCCTGGCCAATCCGGAAAGGGTGAGGCCTCTGGTGGAGCTGGCCGGGAAAATCGCCGGAACCTGTCGCGGAGAAGTCTTAGCGTTGTCCGTCGTGGATTTGCCGGAAGTAACCGGCTATTTGGATGCTCAGCCTTTTGTGGATGAGGCGCACCTTGTGTTGAAAAAGTCCCAAGAGATAGCTATGGGACAAAAAGTCCCGTTTTCTTCCCTCCTGAAGATCGGGCGCTCCGCCGGTACAGAGATCATCCAGGTCGCTCGGGAAAACAACTGTCATCTCATTTTGCTGGGCTATAAAAAGGATGAAGATCCTTTGGACAACAGCGTGATCCACTATGTGATCTCGCATCAGCCCTGCGATGTGGCCATCCTGAAAAGCGGGAATGTGCCGGTCGAAACATTCCGTCGGATTTTGATCCCGATCGCCGGTAGAGAAGTTCACGACAAGATAAAAGTCCGTATCGTGCATTGTCTTTACCAGATGGAGAAAATCCAGGTTACATTGATGACGGTCATTCCTCCTGGATCGAGTGCGATGCGCCAGAACCGGGCGCAAGATATGCTGAGAAGAGCTGCAAAGGTGTATCAGGTCGATCAGGCCGAGCTAGTGGTCGATGAAAACGAACAGGCTGCACAGGCCATTATCAACAGGGCTGCAGGGTATGACCTGCTTGTGCTGGGGATGAAGGATGAGCCCTGGCTGAAGGCGTTCTTCTTCGGGACATTGGCCCAGCAGGTTGCAGGACAAGTCCAGTGTTCGACGATCCTGACAAAAGCTTTTATTCCCCAGAGGATAAGAATGAAGCGGCTGATCGGTAAGGGACCGCCGTTGACTCTGGACAAAAAAATACCTAATATTGAAGAAGAATTGAAATAGGATACTCCGTTTTTCCCAAAGAAAGAGAATGAAACGGCGACATTTCTTAAAACAATCAGGATTTGCCCTGGTCGGGATATGGGCGTCAAATTCTATGTTTATCGAAAAAAATCCTCTTTCGTTTATTCAGGGCGGTGAGGAAAATATTGGATATGGACCTCTGATCGAAGATCCAGATAAAATTTTGGATCTGCCCGAAGGTTTTAGCTATAAAATCGTTGCCCGTTCAGGAGAGCGGATGACAGATGGTTTCTATATGCCTGGGCATCCCGATGGCATGGGAACCTTCGAAGGCCCGGATGGATCGACCATCATCCTGCGCAATCACGAAAACTTTCCAGAATATTTGCCGGAATTCGGTCCATTTGGTCCCACAAATGAGCTACAGGGACGATTGAGCAGAAGATTGATCTATGATGAGGGAAGAGAGGGCGGTCCAGCACTGGGAGCTGTGACGACCCTTGTGTTTGATACAAAAACTCAGGAACTCCAAAGCCAGTTCTTGAGTCTGGCTGGGACTCTGGTCAATTGTTCAGGAGGAGTTACTCCGTGGAATTCCTGGCTCTCGTGCGAGGAGATTTTCCAGGATCCCTCGTTTATACTGGCCAAAAAGCATGGGTATGTATTCGAAATACCTGCAGCAGCAGAACAAAAAGTTGTGAAGCCTGTGCCTCTCAAAGCCATGGGCCGTTTTCTCCATGAGTCAACAGCCGTAGATCCGCGAACGAATATCATCTACATGACAGAAGATCGATTGGACGGCCTTGTGTATCGATTCCTCCCCGACCGTCCAGGTCACCTGGAAGAAGGCGGTCGCCTTCAATGCCTCGTTATTGTTTCCTTGCTCCGGATGGACACACGGAATTGGGTGGAACAGAAAGTGAAGCGGGGTGAGAAATTGCCGGTGAGTTGGATAGATTTGAATAATGTGGATCCCAAAAAGGACGATCTCCGTATTCGCGGGCATAAGAATGGAGCTGCTTTGTTTGCCAGCGGGGAGGGAATGGAATACCTCGATGGGGTGGTTCATTTTAGTTGCACGAACGGGGGATATATCAAATCCGGTCAGATTTGGCGGTATATTCCCAGCCCTTATGAAGGAACCGAGAAAGAGGGCGAGTCACCGGGGCAATTGGAATTACTGGTCGAGGTGACCGATCGGGCCGTTCTCAAAAATCCCGATCAAGTGATCGGGACACAATGGGGAGATGTGTTTGTCTGTGAGGATGGATTCGATGATCAGTATTTGGTGGGAGTCACACCCCAAGGGGAGATTTACCGGTTCGCCCACAATGCTCAGGATGAGTCGGAATTCACAGGCGTCTGTTTTTCCCCGGATGGAAGCACGATGTTCGTCAACTACCAGGATGCTGGATTTACTTTTGCCGTTACAGGTCCTTGGAAATCGAAAAAAGGGGGATGAAGCAGGGGAACCAGGAGCTCATCTGGCTCCCCCTGGATTAGTGATCACCTTTCCTTTTTGGCATCTCAGGGCTTTACTTTTTGTCTTTCTTTTCTTTTTCTTTTGCTGCCAGCTCCTTTAACTGGACCAGCTTCTCCTTGATCAGCTTCTTCTTTTCCGGGTCTTTTTCCTTTTCGTACTTTTCCTTGAGAATCTGCGCTTCCTTTTCGTAGTCGATGTCGGTGGGTTTGACCAACCCTTTGGTTTTCATTTCCTGGAGATCTTTCAGCTTGGCTTCCAGTTCTTCTCGCTTTTTGGGATCCTCTGTGGTTTCGAGCAAGGTCTCGATCTTTTTTGTCGTATCCACGTATTCTTTTTCACTGATGATTTTCGGTCCGTTTTCGACCAAACCTTCAGTCTCTTTTGCCTGCTGTATCTCCTCCAGCTTATTTTTGATCATTTTTTTCTTTTCCGGATCATCCGTCTTTTCGTACAGTTCTTTCAACTCTTTTTCCTTCAGCTGGAGTTCTTTGAGTTTTTGTTCTTGTTCCTTTTTCTTTGCATCATCCGTAGTTTTTTGGTCTGTGATTTTCACCGGCGTGAATGCATTGTCCGTCGATGTTGCCGGTCTGGGATTGGCAAAAGCCAGAACGAGAAAACAAATCACAGGAACCAGCAGCAAAAATTTGGACTTAGCCCAGGACTTTGATTTGCCTTTTGTCATCATGGTTATCCTCCTTTTGATGAGTGAATGGTTAAAATTGTTCACGAATTCGAACAAATTCATTCCCACATACTGCTCGAAAATAAGCAGTTGGTACTTGGCTCGGCTGCAGCCCTGAGCGATGACTTGGTTGTCGGCCAAGTATTCATGGGTTTCTTTCAAAGATGTTTTGTACGGCCGTACAAAAGGATTGAACCATTGGACGATGGTCAGCAATTCTATGATGATGAGATCTATGGAGTGGTGCTGATTTATGTGAACCAGCTCATGATCGATGATTCGGAGAAGATCATGCTGGGAAATGTTGTTTTTGTTAAGGAAAAAATAATTGAAGAAGGAAAAGGGAGCGCTGTCCTCCTCGATATACACGAGTTTCAGCTTCCCGCACTTCTGATACCCATGTTTTTTGATAAGCTTTGCAAGCTGGACAATTTTATATCCGAAACAGATGAAAAAAAATAGGGCTCCCAGCAAATAGGCCATCCCGACAATTTCCGCAAAGCCGAGGGAATGGGAAGTTGCCACTGTTCCTTGAAGGGGTACAGATCGGGATTCTATGGTTCTGGCGGATAGAAAAGGGGAGGGGATATTGATGAGAGGGATGATAAAGGAAAGAGGAATGGCGAACAGCAAGTAGAGCCGGTTGGTCCTGAAAAAAGTCTCGTTGCATAGAAAAATCCTGTATATGAGATAAAATAATCCCAAACAAATTCCCGACTCGACCAGATAGAAAAGAAAGTTAGTCATCTTTATCTCTCTTTTGTTTTTGGATTTCCTGGTTTATCAATTTCCGGATTTCTTCCAGTTCTTCGATGCTCATGTCCGTGTCTCGAGTGAAAAAAGACACCATTTCCTTGAAGGAATTGCTGAAATAATCCTTGATGATGCTGTTCAAATAGGCCTCAGTGTAATTCTCCTTGGCGATCGTCGGATAGTATTCATGGGAATTACCGAAGGCATTGTAGGAGACGAATCCTTTTTTTTCGAGGATACGGACGATGGTGGACACTGTGTTATAGGCGGGCTTGGGAGAAGGAAGGTGTTCGATGACATCCTTCACGAAGCCCTTTTCGATTTCCCATAAAATTTGCATGATCTGCTCTTCGGCCTTTGTTAATCGTTTCATGATACCCTTAATGTACAACTAATTAATTAGTTTGTCAACTAAATAATTAGTTTTTTTGGCATAAATCAGTCTCCTCTGGTTAATATACGTGTGAAATAAAATTCAGTTTTCGATTCGGGATAGTATGCATCTGCGTTTCCGTGATAAATTAGGTTTTTGGGGATGGTTGAAGCGACCTTGAAGATTTAGCCATTTTATCCGTTCTTCGAGGGAATCTGACGGAGTCAGACGGCGATGCTGTATTGAGCACGACTTTGCCGAAGTATTCAAGATGAGGGCAAGCTCGAGAACAGAGGCCAGAGTGTCAGAGATTGGGAGTTAATGGGCGCAGTTCATTGCCGCCGAGAAGGATGGTAATGAAATGGCGTTAAAAATCTTCATGGGAGCAAAACCATCCCCAAATGCCAATTTATTGCGGAAATAAGGATGGTTGTTTCAGGGCATCAGAATGGTCTAATTTTCTTCCTCGGGTTTTTTTCTCTTATGCCAAGGTAACCGTGCATAAACACCTTTTTGAAAGGTCTTAAAAGTCGCCTCTAAAAAGTTCACTCCCGTCAGAATGCCGATCGTTATGACACTCAGAAGGATGGATGTCGTGTATTTCCCGAAACCGATGAGAAGACCGATCCCGGCCAGGACCCAGATCACGGATGCAGATGTCACGCCGATGACAACCCCCTGGCGGGTCAGGATCACTCCGGCGCCGATGAAGCCGATCCCGGTGATAACCTGACCCACTATTCTTCCCGGATCCACATTGGGTCCCTGGATCAGTTGGCTCACGGATACAAAAATGTAAGTGCCGAGGCAAATAAGACTGCTGGTTCGGATTCCTGTGGGTTTTCCGGAAAGCTGCCGCTCCAGCCCCACGATCAGTCCGCACAATATGGCAACGGCGATTCCTTCTAATCTGATAGGAAATAGCATAGATTGAATATCCAATTTCCTCTCCTTTTCGTCATCGTCACTATTTTACAGCAATCCCGTGCATTTTTGACAGCGTCCTTTTTAGAAATCTTTTAGGATTAATTGAAATATATCTGACAAGCTGCCTGTCTAAATGAAAAGGAAGAGAATCTGAAATGATGACGTCTAAAATGTTGTGGCGACAAAAATATTTTTTGGAGGGAAAAATGAAAAAAACCTTATCGATGATGGCGTTGATTGCCTTTGTGTTTTTTCCGGTCTTCTTGAACGCTCAGGATATCAATGTGACCGGCGATTGGGAAATGACGACAGAGAGTCCTCGTGGTGAAAGAACCCAAACCATTCATATAGAGCAGGACGGAGAAAAACTGACCGTCACTATGCAAGGAGGCATGAGGGGAGGCCAGGGAGGCGAAGAGATCAAAGCCGAAGGGACGATCCAAGGAAACAAAGTGGAATGGTCCTTCACCCGGAGTACCCCGAGAGGTGATTTTACCACCACGTATACGGGAACGGTCGAAGGTGACACCATGAGTGGTGAAGTGGATAGGGGAGAACGCGGCACCGGTCCTTGGACCGCCAATCGAAAATAGTGCGGGAGTCGTAAGAATTTTTTTTAAAAACTATTTTTGTTCTTGATTTTTGAGAGCAGGAAATGCCGAGGGAGGTTTGCGGTGTCGGGTGGCCTGTTCGTAGGCATAGGCAATCTTAATAATGACCGGCTCCTCGAATAGTTTTCCCACGATTTGCAATCCCGCGGGGAGGTTGTCCGAGGTGAAGCCCATCGGGACTGTAATCGCTGGAAATCCGGTGTGAGGAGGGATGAGCTGGCTGTTGTCTCCTGCCGGGCTCTCGTTGTCGTCGATCTTCCGCGGTGGATTGCTCCACGTGGGGTAAACGATGGCATCCAGTTGATATTCTTCCATGGACTTTAAGATGGCTCCGCGAAATTCGATATTTTTTGGCTCTGAGTAGACATCCAGGCATCTAGCCTCTTTTTCAAGGGGAACTTCCAGTGCTCGCTTCAACCGCTTATCTAAATAAGGGGAGTAGTGCCCGGTGTTCATGATCTCTGTAAGTGTTTTAAAGGGGGCATAGCCATCCAGCGAGGCTAGATATTGATTGAGATCGTGCCGGAACATATCGCACCAGATGTTTTTCGTAAGCTTCTCGAAATCCGGGATGACGAACGGATCTACGATCTCTGCCCCATGTGATCTCATGTCTTTTATCGCTTTTTCAAAAAGATCTTTTATCTGGGAGTCTGCTGTGGGATTATCTGTGTAATACCGGAACACCCCGATCCGTGCCCCTTTGAGTCCGTCTTTTTTTAGGAATGGTGTGTAGATGAAGGGCGCGAGATCTTTGCACCTTTCCGTGATCGGATCGGACGGATCATAACCGGCGATCACTTCCAATATTTTGACAGCGTCCTCGACCGTCCGGGCCATGGGCCCTCCGATATCGTTGCGCAAATAAAGCGGAATGATCCCGTCCCGGCTGGTCAGTCCCATAGTAGAACGAATGCCCACCAGGCAGCAGTGGGAGGAGGGGCCCCGGATGGAATTGCCCGTGTCCGTCCCCAATCCGACTGTCCCGAAGTTGGCTGCAACTGCGGCTGCGGTTCCACCGCTCGACCCTGCCGGAACCCTCTCAAGATCATAGGGATTTCTCGTGATACCGGCGATGGAGCTTTCTGTCCGCAGCGGGCTGAAGGCCCATTCTGCCATGTTGGATTTGGCGAGGATGATGGCTCCTGCTTCGCGAAGTTTCTTGACTTGATAGGCATCCTCTGGGGGGATGAATCCTTTGAGAGCAAGGGATCCGGCCGTCGTCTGCATGTCTTTGGTTTCGTAGTTGTCCTTGACGATGATGGGAATTCCATGGAGAGGCCTGAGGATCTTGGTTCGGGAATACAGCTCATCCAGTTCATCGGCTTTTTTGCGGGCATCGGGATTGATAACCACGATGGAATTCAATCCTGACGATTGGTCATATTTTTTAATTCTCTCTAAATAATGATCGACCAATTGCCGACAAGTGAGTTGGCCATTCTTGAACGCCCTGTGGATACCGGCGATCGTGGCTTCCTCAACAATGAATTTTGCCTTGGCTTTTTTGCAGCAGGGAAGCGATGACAGGGCGATGATAAGGAATGTCAAGGCGGTAATACAAGATAAAGTCATTTTCATGGCCAATGCTCCTTACGTCTTATTTGAAATTATCACAACAAAATATCCCGGTCAATCCAACAAAAAAGGGGACAGTGAAATATTAATAGAACCGTCCCCTTTTTTCATGTATAAATGGAGGAAAGCTGAATCGAAAGGAGTCAGGCAATGGAATCAATCAAGGCTCAGCGCATTCCATACTCTCAGATCCGGGTGGTCTTCGATAGGGCGATGGAGCTGGAACGAGAAGGGAAGCACATCATCCATCTAGAGATCGGGAGGCCGGATTTTGACACACCAGAACACATCGTAAAGGCAGCCATCAAAGCCCTGAAAGACGGGAATCATCATTACTGCCCGAATGCCGGCGTTCCTGAGCTGCGTCAGGCAATCGTTGAAAAAATAAGGGATGAGTACAAACTCGAATACAATGCAAATTCTGAAATCATCGTAACCAACGGTGTTGCCGAAGGGGTGTATCTTGCTATAAATGCATTGCTCGATCCGGGTGACCAGATCCTGATCCCGGATCCGGCGTGGTTGAACTACCAGCAAGTGACCCTCACAAACTATGTCGAACCGATATCTTATGAATTATTCTGGAAGGAGGGGTTTCAACCCGATCCCAAAGATATCGAGCAGCGGATAACCCCCCGGACAAAGGCGATTCTTCTGTTGAGCCCGTCCAATCCCACAGGATCTGTGCTTCATCCAAACACAGTGGAAAAGATCGCGGCCATCGCAGAAAAAAATGATTTATTGATTTTAAGCGATGAGATATACCGGAAAATCATCTATCCACCCGCTAGGCATGTGAGTATCGCAACACTGCCTGGGATGTGGGAGCGGACCCTCATACTTGACGGATTTTCCAAATTCTACTCCATGACAGGCTGGCGAATGGGCTATGTTTTGGGGCCTGAGAAACTCGTCAATCCGATGCTGAGGTATCACCAGTTCATGATCACCTCGGTCAACACCTTTGCCCAATGGGGTGCGATCGAAGCTTTGAAGGGAGATCAGAGTCCTTCCGAAAAAATGGTGGAAGAATTCAAGAAACGCCGGGATTACATCCATGATGCAGTGAATCAAATTCCTGGATTCCAGTGCTCAAAACCGGAAGGGGCATTTTACATCTTCCCGAATATCCGAGAGACCGGCATGGATGGATTCCAGATGTCCCAATTGCTCCTGGAAAAAGCGGGTGTGGCCACAGTGGCCGGGGATTGCTTTGGGAAGAATGGCGCCGGTCATATCCGCATTTCTTATTCCAACTCGATGAACAACTTGAAAAAAGCTGTAACCAATATCCAGGAAGTCATAAGGAGGATAAATTGAGCCCACACAAATGGGCAATCTGTGCCGGGGCTGTGGCTCTTTTAGTTTTAAATTCGAAACTATTGGCCGCCAGCCCGCCGGAACACCATCCCAGCTGGGAGTCTAAAGATCTGAAGCTTGTTTTTGTCACCTGTGCGGTAGGTGCAAAGTTCTTTGAGCCCGTAAGAAAGGGCATGGCCGATGCTGCAGAAATGTTGGGGGTTCAATGCGATTTTATCGGGACCGAAGGGGTAGATGTTGTTGCACAGGTCCAAATCATCCGCAAGGCGATCGCTTCGGGATATGACGGGATTGCCGTCAACATCATCGATCCGGAAGCATTCGATGAGGTCATTCAGGAAGCCATGGCCAAAGGAATTCCGGTCGTGGGTTTCAACGTGGACGACCATGCCACACCCAATGCCAGGCTGAGCAGTGTCAACCAGCAGCTTTATGAAGCAGGCCAAAGCCTGGCGGAGTATTTATTGCCCGTTATCCCGGCAAACGCCCGGGTTTTGATAACCATGCATGATGAAGGTGTCTCCGCTCTGGAGGACCGCCGGAAAGGCATTCAAGATGTCCTGATGCAAAAGAACGTCACAGCCGAAGTCATCATTTCGGGCAATGACTCCTTGAAAGGCGTGGATGCGATAGCCGAAGCCTTGAAGGAGAATCCAGGGATCCGGATCATCCTCGGTACCGGCCAGGCGGATACGGAAGCCGCCGGGATGGCGATAGAGAAGTATTTTCCAGGCAGAGGGTATTGGGCCGCCGGTTTCGATCTCTCGCCGAAAACACTGCAGCTCATCAGGGACGGGCACGTCCGCTGCACGGTGGACCAGCAGCCCTATGTTCAGGGTTTTTATCCGGTTGTCCAGTTGACGCATTATCTGCGGTATGGAATCATCCCTTCCGATATGGATGCCGGGGCGACCATCATCGACAAATCGAAAGTCGATCAGGTGATGTCGTTATCCCAGAAAAAAATTAGGTAATCATTGCCTTTTAGGCGCAATAAGTAAGAGAATCTCTGAAAAAGGCTTATCCTGATGCAGATCGAGGGTTTGGATCTCGGAATCATCGTTTTTTATTTCATTTTTATGCTGGCCCTGGGCTTCTGGGCCGGCTTGCGGAAAAAGAAGACAGAAAAAGCGGACGAATATTTTCTCGCAGGTAAATCCCTGAAATGGCCTGTGATCGGTCTGGCGTTGTTCGCCACGAATATTTCGACCGTTCATCTGGTCAGCCTTGCTGAAGAGGGGTACACCAACGGTCTGGCTTATGGCAATTTCGAGTGGATGGCCCCTTTTACGCTCATCATTCTGGCCTTGTTCTTTGCGCCTTTTTACATCCGCTCCAATATCACCACCCTGCCGGATTTTCTTGAAAAACGCTATTCCCGGGCCAGCAGAGACTGGCTGTCCGTTCTTTCCATGGTGTCCGCCATCTTTATTCATATCGGATTTTCCCTTTACGCCGGGGCTGTGGTGCTGGAAGGATTGTTCGGATTGGATAAAACGGTCAGCATCGTTTTGATCGCAGGATTGACCGGGCTTTATACCATTGTCGGTGGACTGATGGCGGTCGTTGTGACCGAGTCTGTGCAAACCGTCATCCTGCTGATCGGAGCCATCATCCTGACATCGATCGCCTATATCAAGGTTGGGGGCTGGGTCGGGATTGTCGAGAGTGTGGAAGCGGTAAAACTGACCGTCCTGCGTCCTCATGGAGATCCTTCCGGCCTGCCGTGGTATTCCGTGTTTCTCGGTTATCCGATCATCGGCATATGGTACTGGTGCACGGATCAGACCATCGTTCAGAGAGTGCTCGGAGCAAAGGATGAAAATCATGCCCGGGTCGGACCTTTGTTTGCCGGTTTCATCAAAATCCTTCCTGTCTTCATCTTCGTGTTACCGGGGTTGATTGGCTTTGCTTTGATCAACCAGGGATCGATGCCTCCTCTGCCGTTGACAGAGGCCGGAACTGCAGATGCCGCTATGACTTATTCACACCTGATCACCCATCTCTTGCCGATCGGGCTTCGCGGTCTCATCGCAGCCGCCCTGATGGCTGCGCTCATGAGCACGGTTTCCGGAGCATTGAATTCCATAGCCACGCTGTTCACTTATGATTTGTATCAACGAAGGATGCCCCACACATCCGAAAAAAGGCTGGTTTTGATCGGCCGTGTCGTCACGTTCGCCGGGATGGTGCTCGCGGTCCTATGGTCTCCCCTGTGCGGCCGGTTTCCCACTGTCTTCCAGGGTATCAATGCCGCCATATCCTATCTTGCGCCGCCCATCACGGTCGTGTTTGTGGCGGGCGTTTTTTGGAAAAAGGCTTCCTCCCGGGCTTCGTTCGTTACGCTTGTTACGGGTTCCCTCTTGGGATTTGCGGTATTCATCCTGGATTTTACGAAAGTCCTGCAGTCCTTCAAAGACAGCCATCCTTCATTGGATTTTCTCAATTTTATGGTGATCAGCTTTATTCTGGCCGTGATTTGTGCCGTCATTTTGATGGTGATGTCCTATGTGTTCCCTGAACCGCTAACCGAGAAGAAAAGCGCCCTTGTCTGGAAATCCTTCATCGATCCGCTGCGTGAAAAGGGATGGGCAGGAATCGGAAACTACAAGATCCTCAGCGCGCTTTTAGCCATGGTCATGATCGCTTTGTATGTGATCTTCACTTTTTTTGTGAACTGAACATCGGATCGCGTCCCGTTTTACTAGTTGATTGTTCAGAAATAGGCTTTATTCTTGGCGAAATCGATATTGATCGGATCGAATAGGGAAAGACTGAACCCTAATTAAATTCCAGCATACAGGACGACTTTAAGCTTTTTGAGTTTCGTCATGTGGGGCCTCACTGATTTCTTCCGAGTTACCTTCACATTGTACACCTTTAGATGATTTAGGGGATATCCTATCTTTGACCGTTAAATTTATAATATTAAAATCATTTAATCTTTTTTTAATGGATTATTATTAATCTTTTTGTATAATCTGTTGATGTTAAAAAATGAGTCTAGAAAAAAAGGAAATACCATGATATTGTCCAAGAAGAGTCTCGCGGTAACAGGAGGCATGCTTTTTTTGCTCTTGTTAAATATTCCTTTCATCTTAGGACAAGAACGAACGAAAAGCGCCCATGTGATCCGCACAGACAGGCCTCCCAAAATAGACGGCCTTATCGAGGACGATTGCTGGAAAAACATAGAGCCTCTATCTGGATTTTTTCAGTTTGATCCCGTCAATGGAGCCAAGGCTTCGGAAGAAACCCTTGTCTGGATAGCTTATGACCAAAATCACATTTATTTCGCTTTCCTGATGCAGGATTCTCAGCCGGATAAAATATGGGCGGAATTGACCCCGCGCAACACTTATGAAAATAATGATTCCATCACTGTGATCCTGGATACATACAATGACAAACGAACGAGCATCCAATTCACTGTAAATCCCAAAGGAGTCCAAAAAAACTCCGTGGAGACGATTTGGAAGTCTGGCGCTATCGTCCGAAATGATGGGTGGAGTGCTGAGATGGCCATTCCTTTCAAATCCTTGAGGTTTTCTTCCGAAGTGGTTCAGGTATGGGGGTTAAATATTGAGCGATATATTTTCCGATTGAACGAGCAGGACTATTGGACGGATGTGGACAGGGACATCCCTCTTCTTCACCAGATGGGGGAGCTGACCGGTCTTTCAGGAGTCCGGCCCGGATACAATATCGAATTTTTCCCCTATGCAGGTTTCAGGACTTCGCGGTGGAACGGTGAAAAAGATGACAAACTGGCGGCTGGTCTCGATTTCAAATACGGAATACTCCCGAATCTTATCCTGGATTTGACGGCCAGTCCGGATTTTAGCGAGGTGGAATCCGATCCCTTTATGTTCCAGCGCACGCCATACGAGAATTATTTTCAGGAAAACCGGCCATTTTTTTCCGAGGGCAGTCAGTATTTCCAGTTGTCTACAGAACAGAATGATGGCTGGGGGCCCAGTATGTCTTTGTTTTACTCCAGGCGTATCGGAGACCCGAAAATTGCGGGGAAAATTTCAGGGAAAACAGGAGGATATTCGTTCGGCATCCTCGGTGCGCTCAACAAGGAGGAGGAAGGGGATGTCCTCTACTCTGTTGTCCGGATCCAGAAGGACATCTTCAAGAATTCTCAGGTCGGGGTCTACTATGCCGGCATGAGTGTTGAATCGGATTACAACAGAAATTTTGCGGTGGATTACAATTTCAATTTCAGCCGCATTTATTTCTTGCGAGGTATGCATACGCTGTCTTTTAACAAGGATTTTCCCTCGAAAAAAAACGGCATGCACGTCATCCAGTTCCAAAGGGATGTCGATGCCGGGGTCCAGTTGGAGATGAATTTTCATAGGATCGAAGAGAATGTGGATATCAGGACTGGTTTTGTCAATCAGATCGACACTCAGTCCTTTGAGTTGAGCACAGGGTATGCTTGGAGATTCAATCAGGGGCAGCTCAGGCGCGTGAGTTTAGACCTTACCGGGAACCTCAAACATGATTCCCACGGGAATTCGACCGGCAATGCCGTCGATTTTCGGTATTGGACAGAGTTTTTGTCAAAATTTTCCATCCATGGGGGATTTTCGCTGGGAAAGAGTAAATATCAAATATTCGCGGGTGACGATGAGCTAATCTGGACGGATGATTTTATTAAAACCTATGGAGGAGATATCGATTTTCGTTGGGATCGAGGGGGATTTCTGAAAGAGGTGAGTATCGAAGCGGGTTGGGAAAAGAGGGGGATATACAATAACGATTTTAGCGAAGTGGAATCCGGTTCCCATCTAAGCACACAGTTCGAACTCACGCTACGTCCACTTAGCTACTTAGAATGGTCCTTCAGCAGCGATTATATAAAACAGAAGATCGATCGGACCGGAGAGACGGTTTTTGATGGGATGACTTATGCCACGGCCCTGCATCTTCAGTTGACGCGGAACCTATTCTTGAACACAAGGCTCCTCGGTGAAACACGCGATAATCAGTACAATTTCGATTTTTTGGTCGGCTATTATTTCGGAGCCGGAAACGTCATACAACTCAGCTACAAGAAAGGCTCCAGGACAGAAAATTTTCTGACGGAAAAGGGCTATTCCATAACGCTTAAAGTGTCATA